>Ga0056114_1000010_pt1 | contig 89926 bp, 77 predicted proteins | sample WorMetHERISLAND1_FD_77005 | JGI IMG/M metagenome (GOLD analysis project Ga0056114, IMG submission 77005) | Marine gutless worms symbiont microbial communities from Max Planck institute for Marine Microbiology, Germany - Olavius loisae HERON... ...
CATTCACCTCCTTTACAACTACATCTAAATTCATATCATTCCCTAGAATTGGCATTTCCTGACAGCGAATTGCGTATTGTAGGCTGCCAACAAAATCATTCGCCAAAGTATAATCGCGCTTGCTTTCTAAGAATACCAGGGATTCTTCTTCGATATCAGGCAAAAGGTTCGATGGGATAACCTTGAGAATGGCGTAGTCCGGAGGTGGATAGTGCCTTGCTATATAGTCCTTCACACTTAGAAGTTCATTTATCTCATCCGATGGCGCTACCTACTTCCTTCATCTGGGGAATGCTCAAAAGTCTACTGACAATTTGAACTCCTCCCTACTTATATGCCCTTCTATCCATCTTATGTCAAGCCTCCAGGACAAAGTCTCCGTAACACCGGCTCATTCTTGAAGGTAGGCTCCAAGTAGTCACGGCGGCCATTCTCGTAGCCCTTTTCGAGTACTGTAATAGGCATAAGAATTTAAACTACTATCCAGCCTTCTCATATAGCGGCAAGATTTCCTCAGGAGTACCGGATTTTATCAACTTCCCGTTTTCCAGCCAGATAAGCTTATCGCAGTTCTCAACAGACGAGAGCCTGTGAGCGATAACCAGTATCGTTTGATCACCCTTGAATCTATCGATAGTTTGCCTAATTGTCTTCTCGCTTTTGCTATCCAATGAACTTGTGGCCTCGTCAAAAATCAATATTTCAGGGTTGGTGTATAGGGCTCTGGCAATTGTTATGCGCTGTTTCTGACCACCGGAAAGCATGGAACCTCGCTCACCGATTCTGGAATAAATACCATCCTCCAGTTCTTCAATGAAATCTATTGAAGCCTTCTCACAAACCTGAAGAATTCTCCTTTCATCAATCGTATCCAAGTCCTCACCCAGCGCCACATTTTCCGCAAGCGTGCAATCATAAATATAGGGAAACTGATGAACGTATCCGAAGAGACTTCTCCACTTAGATAGGTTTTCCGAGGTTATATTGACACCATCAATCCTCATTTGTCCCGTGTCCGGTATAAGAAGTCCAATCAATATATCTACCAAAGTGCTCTTCCCAGCTCCTGAATGACCAACTATTCCAATTGACTCACCCCTACGAATTCGACACGACAAATTTTTTATTGCATATCTTTTCGAGTTCCTGTATGAAAATGAGATATCTATCAATTCTGCCTCACGGTTGAAGACCAAAGTATCATTGGCCTCTGTTCTCATACCGTTATGTTGGTTGTTTGAGAGATATTTTTTTCTGTTTTCTTGTTCAGTAAACTGCCTAATCTCATTCATAGTCTCGAAAAGACGATCCATCAATGGGATAATTCCTCGGATCTGTGCCAAAAAACTGACTATTCGATTGATAGCAGGTAGAACTTTCCAGGCCGCAACAGCAATTACCGCTAGGGTGCCAATAATTTCCAACCAACTCAAATGAAGTATGCTAACCATAAGTATAATAGACAGGGAAAGAAAGATAAAACCAATGGTCTCCATAACGTGGGTTGGGATACTAGCCAAAACCTTTCGAATACTAAAAAACTTGGAATATCTATAGTTTTTCTCCGCATATGAAGTTTGTATTGTCCTTTCCAAGCCAACAATCCTGATATCCTTCATTCCATAGGCCGCCTTTGATGCTTCCAAATTGCTAGTCATTAAGGCACTGAATATATTCTGTGCGTTTTTATCTATCCTTTTTCGCACGATTCTGTATATGTAATAAGACGTCAGTCCAATTATTATCGTCATGGCCGGCATTAGTACCGGCTGGATAATAAATACACTTGTTAGCATAACAAGTGTAAGAATGGCATTACTTGCAACATGAAGAGATAATTGCACGAAATGGCCTATATGCTCCTTTAGATTGCCAATGACAAGGAGTTCTTGAGGATTGCGGCTTAGATGCCACTCGTAAGCTACATCCATAAACATGCCCAACATCTTATTCCCAAAAAAAGCTTGCACATATGCCTCATGTCTTCCAACGTACAGATTCACAAGCACAGCGAGCCAGTTCTTCATCGCAACCGCAACTGCAACTAATAAGCTCAATGTAAGAACTAGTCTTTCATTAGTTATGGTTTCTTCTATTCCGAGATAGTCAATGAACTTGATAAAAAGTGGGAAATCCAACACTTTTTCCGGAACCGAAATCGAGGTTGCATATAGGGAAATCAAGCCAAGAACCAATGCCTCAACAAGAGCGACAACCACCATTAGCAAGAGAAGCAAAGAGAAATCGCGCTTGCGTTTTGGCGGCAGGTGTTCCATTATTTTTTTGAGATATCGTATTAAACTAATGTTCAATAGCAACACAGCAATCCCTGCCTTTGGGCATCCATCCCCCCATCGGGAAGCAAAGTGGAATCATACATGTCTTTCTAATGGTGGACTGAATCATTTCGAATAACAATGATGCTGTTTTTTAGACACTTCATTCAACCGCTTAGCATGCGGACTTCTCTAAATAATGTTGTTCGAATAAGGCGCGAAGAGTAACATCAGCGTAGTTGTAATCATACAAGCAAAGAGTCCATAGACTCTTTATACTTCTGTTTTACATTTCTCAAAAATCGGAGCACGAATTCTCTCTAGATCCCCAACTGGGAAATACATCGTTTGCGATATCGGTTGGCAATATCTATACAAGAGCTGATTTATAGATGCTGTCTCGTACTCACAGTTCAACTTGATCGTTATAAGCACATCTGTACATGGGGTCAGAAAAAAATTCCAAGAATACTCTTACAATTTCTGTCTATCAATCTTTTTTAATACATAGCGGTATAGTAAACGGCAAAGAAAGCCCTTCTCCAGATATGCCTCAATGCTTCTCGTCGGCGGAATGTTTTAATGCTTTCCTCTTGAGTATTCAAATTCCTTTCTCGTCAAACATGCAGATATCTGTCACAACCAGCGCAACATGTGGATTATTCTTAAGGAAATTCACTTGCTTTGTTAATGCGCCGGACATCGCCATATCATGTTCATATAGTAGAAGGAATTCTTTGCTAATGAGTTCGAGCATCACATCCAAGCTTCCAAAGAAGTCTATGTTTGATTCATTTCTCTTATATACAATCCGTTCTTTCTGCAGTTTGTCAATTCCGCAATTATCACTGCTGATTATCGTTACAGACGAAAAATCAATTTCGCATGGAATCAGCGATTGTGGCAGTGCATGAGGACTGTCTTCGCGATTGCTTGTCGTTATGAATACCTCAATGTTTCGTAAGCCATTGAATAATTTCTTTCCATCAGTATTCACGTTTGTATCAACTACTTCAGTAGTCCGCTGTATCAACACAGACTCGCCTAGTCCGGCTTTCGAGGTTATATCAAGCTAGAGACATTCTTGCGATTTCGAGAAAATCGTTAATCTGTGCCGCACAAATTTCATATATGCTTTCGTATTTATACTTTTTGTACCACTCAACCGTTAGCTTTATGGAATCATCTATCCCCAGCAATGATCTCCAATTAAGCTCTATACGGGCCTTGGTACTATCTAAACTAAGTAGAAGCGCTTCGTGTCGATTATCCGTTTGGGGAACTGTTTCCAAACTCCCTTTGCCATAACAGGTAATTAGTCGTGTTGCAATTTCCCAAACTGACAACTTGCAACCTTGTTCGGGCCCAAAATTCCATCCATCTGGGTATTTCGCCGGATCTTCAGCAAGTTTTTGAGCAAGTAGTAGATATCCCGCAATTGGATCGAGTACATGCTGCCAGGGACGCATGGCTTTGGGATTTCTGATTTCAATTGTCCTGCTTTCTTCTATTGATTTTATGCAATCGGGGATCAATCTGCCATAAGTCCAATCACCACCACCGATTACGTTCCCTGCTCTCGCACTTGCAACGGCTTTGCCATGAATCGAATATCGGTTAGGATTGAAGTATGACCTTCGCCAAGCGCTTATCGCTATTTCAGCCGCGCCTTTTGAAGAAGAATATGGATCATACCCTCCCATGGAATCAGTTTCCCTATATCCCCATAATTTTTCTCGATTCTCGTAGCACTTATCCGAGGTTATCATTACTCCTATTTCACAGCTCGACGAGCTTCTGATACATTCAAGAACGTTGATAGTACCCATGACATTGATCTCATAGGTTTCAACCGGGATATCATAGGAAATACCAACAACAGACTGCGCTGCCAAATGGAAGACTATTTCGGGTTTGTATTGCTCAAATGTCGCTCTCAGCTTATTGATATCTCGAATATCGCCTCTCACGTCGATCATTTTGGCAGCTAAATTTGCAAGAACATAGTTGTCTCCTGGTGTGTAAGGGCTCAATCCATAACCGATTACCCTGGCTTTCATTTCTAGAAGCCAGATTGATAACCAACTTCCCTTGAAACCCGTATGCCCAGTCACCAATACAGTTTTGTTCTCCCAATATTCCGGATTAATCATTCCAGACCTTCCATGGCGGTTTCCCGGAGACCCAGAGTTCAGCTAATTCGTGTTTATCACGCAAGGTATCCATAGGTTTCCAGAAACCCTCATGCCTGAAAGATGCTAGTTGTCCCTCGTTAGTCAAATGAATCAGTGTTTGTTTTTCTAGGGAGAATCCATCTCCCCTAATATAGTTGAATATCTCACTCTCAAAAACAAAAAAACCTGCATTGATCCAGGTTCTAAAACCCTGAGGTTTTTCTACAAAAGTTCGAACTAAGCCCTTCTCGTCAATATCAACGGTACCAAAGCGGCCCAGTGGTTGAACGGCTGTCAAGGTTGCTATTCTACCGCTAACTCGATGGTGTTGAAGCAGCTTACCAATATCGACGTCCGAAACCCCATCTCCATATGTAACCATAAAGGTATCCATACCTGTATAGTTTATGATTCTCTTGATTCGTCCGCCGGTCATAGTTTCATATCCGGTATCAACCAATGTTACCTTCCATGGTTCAGCATGCTTGTTATGAACCACCATTTCATTTTTCTCCATATCGAAAGTAACATCGGCCATATGTAGGAAGTAATTTGCGAAATATTCCTTTATTACATAACCTTTGTAACCCAAACAAATTATGAAGTCGTTAAATCCATGAAACGAGTATAACTTCATGATATGCCAAAGGATTGGTTTCCCACCTATTTCCACCATGGGTTTAGGTTTTATTTCGGTTTCTTCACTGAGTCTCGTTCCGTATCCACCAGCCGGTAATACAACTTTCACTTCTTCAATTCCAGATAGTTCCTGATGCTCTCAAGGCAATAATCGAAGGTATCTCTCATATAATAGTATCCATGTCTGTGAGGCTCCCCGTAACTCGCCTCGGTATGTTCAAATAGACCGGTTGACATAACAAAATTCTCCCAAACATATTACGATTTCAATTTTTCTTAGCCTCAAGCCAGCCTAGCAGTTTTACTTCTGAAAATCCAGAACTGGGCTGTAAGTTGACATGCAAGCCATGATGGATTGCTATTAGGTGCTACCCCCGTTAGCATAAAACCCGCCTCCAATTCTAAAATCCCTTCTCCCAGAGACTGAAAAATTCTCTTCGCCCTTCAACAAGGCCGAGTAGCCTTTTGCTCAACACCTATAGACGTACCGCCATCGGCATCTGATTCTACTTTGAAAATACTCTCTCACTCAGAATGGAAGCCGGTAGTGCTGCATATGCAAAACACGTCCGCACCAAAACTTATATAGAATCGAGCTTGAACTTAGGGGAAATTCCGAACGCTAGTCTCACTATGTCCTCGTGTAGTTCCATTGGACAATCTGCTGTAGTAGACACTAGCCCTTCCATTACGCATCAATTCAAAGAAATCTTCGGTGAGACCCCAAAAAAGAGGTATAGATTCGCAAATGACCGTAATCATTACTCCTGTAACGATTGCAAAAATAATTTTCTCTTTGATGCTTTCATTCCGCATCCACATACTCCTGATACAAGTCAAAAAGGAATGATACTCTCTCTGCCTCACTCTTCAATGCCGTCTTTCCATATGCCGAATCAACCGCCTTATCGAGAGCTTGGTGAGCCTTGAGCAGATTGGGCGGCATGGTTAATGGATCATACAAGTCAGCGAGTGAGGAATCAGGATATTTCTCTCTAGTATCGAGAACTACCCGTGCACATTCTTCAATCTTGGAAACCTTGACATCAGACGGATTCTTGGGCCAAGGGAAGTTGTTGTAGACAATATCCTTGGAATAACGGTAGTCACTCTTCAATCTTCCACATACATACTTTGTCCACGTCATATGCATTTGAGAAGTCAATACTCCGAAGTGGAAATGTGATGCGTCAGGGAAGACACGAACTGCGTTGCTAGAAAGAACAGAATTATCTTCAAATCCGATTGGAATATAGATGCGTCTTTCCGACGACGTCTCAGGGATAACTAGGTAGTTGCCTTCCGGCATATTCTCTACATGAAATCGAGTTGGAGTAGATGCAAGTTTCTTTGTAAGCCCACTATTACTAGCGAGGCGATAATCACGTACAAGCTGAACTCTTTTATACGACTCTGGGAGACTTTTCAGTACTGACGGACTACATTCTCCTAACCAGAGGCACCAACGTTCTACGTTATTCAAGAATTCCTTAGCTCCTATCCATCGCTTGAAATAAGGTTCAGACGCAGGCTCTAGCTTCAGGAACTCAGCTTTCTCTTCAGCTGTGAATAGATAGTGCCCACCGTCTATTGGTTTATTACCTATTCCAATACTTGGCACATTGCACAAGGGTTTACTTCTTCTCTTCAACGTTATATCAGATGCTTCAACAAGGTATGGGTTTATCGTTTTTACGACTTTTTCATGAGGCTCACTAAAGAGACTCTCGTACTCATACAGTTTTCGATTTGGGTATTTCTCAGTACCAAATCCTACTATCACGCAATGAATCGCAGCTTTTCCTCGGGCTTCGCTAGTCCAGGAAAACGTACGGTGAGCAAACTGAATGGACATTCCCCGTTCAAACATCCAATTCCATAAAACTCCAACTTGTTCACCCATTGTAATCGAGTTTGTTGATACGAATGCGCATCTTATTCGGGGATTCTGGGTTACTAGATGGGTTGATTTCACATACCAGTTTGCAACAAAGTCAAGGAGTCCATAGTTATCTATGCCACTACAGACTTCAGACATGTCCTGTTTCTGTTCTTTATCTGCATACTTGCCTCCGATAAAAGGAGGATTCCCAAGGATATAGGTTAGCTCAGACATCGGAACAATCTCATTCCAGTCCATCCGAAGCGCATTGTCACTTACTATGGTAGCCGCCTTCTTGAGGGGGAGCCGCGCAAAATAGTCACCCAACTCCTGAGATGCGAGTATATTCATCTGGTGGTCCATCAACCACATTGCTACCTGTGCTATCTGAGCCGGGAACTCTTCAATCTCAATCCCATAGAACTGGTCAACATCCACTTGGATAAGCTGCCCAACATCAAGAAGCATCTCACCGTGGCGATTCAACTCACGCAAAATCTTCAACTCAAGTAGGCGCAGTTCTCTGTAAGCGATGATAAGGAAGTTGCCACACCCACATGCGGGATCGAGGAACTTGAGAGTTTCAAGGCGTTCATGCAACTCGTTCAGTTGACGAGTATTTCGACTGAGCTTGCTTATCCTATCAAACTCCTCATTCAGCTCATCCATGAAGAGGGGATTGATCAGCTTGAGGATGTTCTCTTCACTCGTGTAGTGGGCACCGAGGTTACGACGAGCTTCCGTATCCATAATGGATTGGAAGAGAGAACCAAAAATAGCCGGTGATATCCTACCCCAATCAAGACTACAACACTCCAACAGAGAATCACGCATAGCTGTATCAAATCCTGCATGAGGAAGCCGTTCCTCAAATAGCTTGCCATTGATATAGGGGAAGTCGGCCAAGTGCTTATCTAGATTCCTGAGTCGTTTGTCTTCTGGTGTGTTCAACACCTCAAACAGCTGAGACATGTGATTGGCGAGGTCGGACCCGTCCTCATTGGTTTTGTCTTCGATATAGGCCGTGAACTGCTGCTTCTCAAATATAGCCGTATCCTCTGCATAGAGGCAGAAGAGTAGCCGAACCAGGTAAATTTCAAGTGGGTGGCCTTCATAACCTACGGCCTTCATCTGATCGTGGAGCTTGCCCATCTTCTCAGCGGCTTTGATGTTTACAGGGTCTTGAGCCTGTATCTTGCGGGTTTGGTATCCGGCAATAAAGCCGAATAGATTCACGTTCTCATGAAACTCACCGAGGGAGAACTCGTATTCCTCATCTTCATCAAGGTCGAAGAGCCTGAATCGGGCAAAATCGCTAACCATGATATAGCGAGGGAGTTCCCTCTCTTTGAGGCCGGGGAAGTAGTCTACGGCCTGAGTATGGGCGCGATCCAAGTCATGATTATGAGACTTGTGTTCAATGAGGAGGACACCCTTCCACAGGAGGTCGATGAATCCATCCCTGCCATCAATCTTCTTTACGCGAGTCTCAAAGCTTGCCACACGGCGACGTGTCACGCCAAATACGTTGAAGAATCCATCCCAGAAGGACTTGGCTTCAGCATGTTCAGAGGATTCGCCGGCCCACTCCTTGGAGAACGCTAATGCTCTACTCTTGATTTCATTCCAACTAAGATGCCTGCCTGCCATATCAACCTCGAAGACAGTATACAGATGGAGATTACTCGGATAACATATTGTTAGCACCGGTTCACCACGATCGCCCGGGCCAATATGATTCCAGAACTTATACCTCTATAGCTACCGAAAGCCAGCCTAGCAGTTTTACTTCTGAAAATCCAGAACTGGGTTGTAAGTGGATATGCAAGCCACGATGGGTTGCTATTAGGTGCTGCCTCCGTCAGCATAAAAACCGCCTCCAATTCCAAAGTCCTTTCTTCCAGAGACTGAAATTTCCTCTTCGCCTTCAACAAAATTGAGTAGCTTTTTGCTCAACACCTATAGACGTACCGCCATCGGCATCTGATTCTACTTTAAAAATACTCTCTCACTCAGAGTGGAAGCCGGTAGTGCTGCATATGCAAAACACGTCCGCCCCAAAACTTATATAGAATTGAGCCTGAATTTAGGGAAAATTCCGAAGTTACTCTCGCTACGTCCTTTGGACACGGCAGGGCATCACTTCCCCAACATGGAGGTAGTCGACGTGGTTTTCACTTCGATTCCCAACAGTAAACCAGAGAGGTGGAGGTTGCCTCCAACCTCCCCTCCCGAAAAAAAGAATTGAGACGAAAGAGTCTTTCCCTCTTAGAGTTCTAATAAGCCGGTATTGCTTCCTTCTCCCCTGTATGGGCGGCTACATTCTCGGCTTCGGCCACTTTGTTCTCTTTCCCTTGCCTTTCTGATTCTCCAGCCCCACTCCTCCTAGAGCTTCCCAGAAATTCCACATGCTCTCCAACGATTCGAATACGAGAACGGGGTTCGCCTTCGGAATTTGTCCATCGATCTTGCTTCAATCGCCCAACTACCCGAACACCGCGACCCTTGCTCAGGTATTCCGAACACGTTTCCGCGAGTCGTGACCAAACTTCAACATCAAAGTAGCCCACTTCGCTTTGTCGTCCTTCCTCGGTCTTATAAAAACGATTCGTCGCGATTACGAAATTGCACACCACGGTACCCTTTGGAGTTTTATCCACCGATGGGTCCCTTGTTAGATTGCCTTCCAGAATAATAGAATTCAGATTGTTCATCGCCACACCTCCTACAGTAATTAGCTTCACATGTAGTTACCATATGAATCCGCATATTGCTTGAGGCGGGCGAGGCGGGTTATTCTTTTTTCGAATCTTCCAAGGCCGCGTCTTTAACGAGCTGGCTCATTCCCTTTTTGCATATCAATACCCTGTTATTCGCCACGGTTACTATTAGATTTTCTACCCCACAGAGAGCGACCGGAAGTTCGGAGTATACGAAGTTGTTCGAGGACTGATGCGAGTATACAAGCGCCTTGGGTGGAGGATTCAGTTCCGCAATAACATCCCAACTGCCCACATCGTTCCACTCGAAATTGGCCCTCAGCATTCGACTCCTCTCCGTTTTCTCCATAACCGCGTAATCAATCGAGATATTCGGGCAGAGGGCGTAAAGCGATTTCAATTCTTCCGCGGGTTCGTATATAACTATCCCCCCTGAATTCCATTTCTTGAACCACTTCTCACTTGGTTGCTTAAACAATTTGCTCACTGCTCCGGCATGCAAGTCCAATTCGCGGAGAAGTACATCGTTTCTATAGGTAAAAATTCCGGCATTCCAGAAATGGCGACCGGAGGATAGATATTCCCTCGCGGTTTTAACATCGGGTTTTTCATGAAAAGCTTCCACCTCGTAACTCTGGGAGAAGTTGGTTTCGGAGAGTTCTAATCGAGAGGGACGGAAAGCCCCGACCCCACTGGAAGGGGCGGCTATTTCTATGTAGCCGTAGCCCGTGGCGGGAGTCAGGGGAACTATGCCGTAGAGGACAATGAATCCCTTTTCAGCCTCGACCGAAGCGATGCTGACGGAGTTTGAAAACGCATCGAGCGTTGAGATAATGTGATCCGCGGCCATTACGAGACATGACTGTTCACTCCGTTCATCCAGCAGCATCCTGGATGCCGCGAGAGCAAGGGCCGGCGCGGTATTTCTTGCGATCGGTTCCGCCAGTACCGCGAGCCTGGAACGTGCATCAACGCTTAAGGTTTGGCACTCCCTTATCACGGCCTCTACATGGCTTTGTCGCGTTACGACGTAAACGCGGCCCGGCATTTCCAGGTGAAAGGCCAGCTTAAGGGTCTCCTGAAATAGGCTTGTCTTTCCATTCACCCTTAGGAACTGCTTGGGCTTGTTATCCAGGGACGCGGGCCAGAGTCGTTTGCCGGAGCCTCCGGCCATGATAATCGCATTTTCAACCATGCCCTCGCTCGGGTCTCGACTATTAGTACGAACAACCATACTATGAAAACTAACCCAAGGATTACGAGGTGACAAGGTGGCATTCAAACTATCAGTGTACCCATGGATTCACCAGGCTCGCTTTAATGGCAAAAACTGGGAAGAAGAATATATAGAGCAAAGGCACCATACGTTGAAGAAAGAAGAGGCGATGAGTAACGAGGAATATACTGCTCTGGTGGATAGTCGCAACAGATTACCACATCTGCCTATCGTGAATTACTCAACCCAATACGGGCTTAGTTGCTTTGAGGGCCTTAAGGCATTCCCACAGCCGGATGGATCATTGAAAATGTTTCGACCCGATCGCAACTGCGCTCGCATGGCAGCTTCCATGAAGGGACTTAGAATGCCGCCTATTGATGAAACACTGCTGTTGAACGCAATGAAAGAGACGGTACGGCGAAATGCCGCTATTGGATTCACTCCTGAATATAACCCGGTATGGGAAAAAGATTTCTGGCAGAGCGGCGATGCCGTTTATATACGACCCTTCTCATATTCGGAGGGCGGGATAGGCATAAACTTGTCTAAGCTACCTTGGGTAATCACTGTTTGTACTACGGTTTCGCAGTATTTTACGCCGGGAACGAACGATGCGGTAACTTCAAAGCGAATCCGCGCAACACGCAGTGGAATCGGACACATCAAGACATCGGCTAACTATGTTATATCCATCCTCGCAAAGGCCGAAGCCATCGACGATGGCTACATGGAAGCCATATTTCTCGATGCCGAGAATCGGCATTATATTGAAGAGGGGTCGTCGAGCAATTTTTTTGCTCTATTCCCCGGCAACCGCCTGGTAACACCGGCGATAGGAGACACCATTCTCCCCGGTGTCACCAGGGAATCAATCATCGTTATTGCAAGGGGGATGGGTTTGGATGTGATAGAGGGTGATTTGCTGATAGATGATGTATTAAGCGATGCTGAGGAGTGCTTTGTAACTGGTACTGCCGCCGGGGTTACCCCCCTCAACTCGCTTACCCATTCGGGAAGAAAACAGGAATTCTCCAGTCTCAAAGAGGATTCTATTGCGATGCATCTTCTTAAGGAGCTGAAGGGCATACAGTACGGTGCTGTGAAGGATAAATACGATTGGATGTTTGAAGTTTAGGCACGCTGCCGGTAAGCATCTCTACCGGCGGGCTTCTTCCGCATGCGAACATCATAGAACAAGGCAAAAACTAGGGCAGTAGACTAGAGGGAATGTCGGGATAGTAGAGATATTTGGTTCCATCCGTTTCGGATTCTTCGATACCCAGCAAGCGCAATCGATTCACATAGGGATAGGCGGCCTTGTCAAGTAGCAACCTGCGTCCGTTCTTTACCGAGACGATTCTTTCTTGCTCCAAACCGCGAACCCCCGTCAAACCGCGAGCATTTAGCGCATGCATACTGCTGTCAACATCATCCAGATATGTGGAAGCCATGGTAAATGCGCTTAGGGCCCCTTCATAGTCGTCATCGCCCCCTCCTCGCGAGGCCGAACGAGCCCTGCTGACGCCCAGATTATTCCAAACAAGAACATATCTTATCAGCAACTCGGCATGCTTTTGCTGCTCAGCCGGATTCAATGTACCCTCGAATTCACGCGATTCTTTATCCAGCAGCTCAAGAGCCTTGACATATTGGTTGCGGGAGGATTCAAAGTCGCCATTAACTAGCAGGGCAGTTGCGAGTGCCAACCTAGCCTCGTAATTCGTGGGTTTGTGCTTGGCTACTCTATGAAAATCCGGCAATGCCCCTTCCAAACCAAGGACATATCGTATGTACGAACGGCGGTAGAGAGACTCCGGCGGCAAACCGCTGCCCGTGCCGCTATTAAAAATCTCTTCTGCCATATTGAAGTATTTTTCGGCCTGTGCAAGCTCAGCATATCTACCAGTTCCCTCAACCAAGGTTTCTTGGTTAAGGGAAAGGGTTAGATCGCTACTGGAATTAAAACCATGATACATGATTTCGCCTCGCTCCAAGTATAAGCGGCCATATTCAGGTAAGGCTCCAAGTTGGTTCCTTTCGCGTGCATCTTCAAACAAGCTCAGGGCCTTATCGTAGCTCACCATCGCGGTTCGAAGTTCGCCATTTGTCGCCTGAATTCTGCCCACACCTCCCAGTGTGAGAATTCTCATTCTCAGATCGTTTCGACTAAAAGATTCACGAGCATCGAGATTGAACAAGGTTAGCTTGTAAGCCCGGTATTCGCGCTCCTTATCTCCTACAAGGCGCCAATACATTGCATCGATAAAGGAGGGTTCGGGCGCGAGAGGATTGGCAGCACGCGCGAGTTCTATGAATCGTTTTGAATCCCTCCTATTGCCTCTGGCAAGGAAATACTCGGCTAAACCCGAATACACCGTTGCCGCCAACTCCGGCGCATCGGTTTTACCAGGCACTTCCTCTTCGAAGACCGGCAGTAAGAGGGCAATTTCCTCTTCATCAGACAGATGAAGGTGATAATTCATCATGGAGAGATAGGCCCTCTCATTACTTCGGGACGTCTCCAAAACTTTCGCATAGCGAAAACGAGCCTCCTCATACTTAGTAGGATCGTCTTTGGCCCAATCTAAATAGATATCACCGGCTGCCAGCGTATATTCCCTATCCCACTTCCGCCTCCCAGTACTTGGAGCCTCCTCCAGGATTTCAATTGCCTTCTCATGTTTTCCAATCACAGCGGAAAGATAATTCGCGTATTTTAATCTTACGCCCTTATCATCGGGTTTGAATTCGAGGTATCCCTGGTAAAATAGCTCGGTGGCTTCCCAATACTTTCTTGCCTGAAAAGCCGCGGCATATTCCAGCCATTTCCGCTTATCCTTCCAACCCTTTACAACAATCCGAGAATCAACGATTCTATCCGCTCCCTCACGGGTGAATAGGGGCCAACCGTACCAAGCGTCATAAAAATGGGAAATAGCGCTATCGACATCGTCGGCGCTGATGGCCTCCAAACCCATGTCGTAAATGTGCTCCGCCATCAATGGGCGATACACCCACATGAAGGCAGCAGCTCCAAGCATCCAGGTAATGGAGATTACCAGGAGAATCAACCGAATTATTGGCCAGCTCTCTCTGCTTAGACGATAAGACAGCGAGGTCCTTTTTTGCACCAGCAATTTCCCGGAAAGCTTCTCATAGCCCCTGGGGAGTGCAATTCTTCGCTTTGTAATTCTCCACAATCTGTTTACAAGTAACCTCGGGCTCTCTCCTCTTATTAACGCATCTAGTAGAGGCTGCAGGACTCTTGGAGCAATGCGCTCATCGGCCAGCGTTTCCTCAATTGCCAGTTTCAGATTTCGCGGGAGATTAGCCAGATTCTGTTGAATTGCGGTGTAGTGGCTCTCATTCAGCGGGAACGGCCAATTCTTGTCTTGGGCATCCACGCCTTCCATACCAGCCTTCTCTGATACCGCTCCTATACCAGCGATATCAGCTCCCCTATCATCCTCGCCCGAGAAACCGTAGCCGTCGCCAAAATCACCTAACGAGTACTCCGACTCATCTCCATTTTCTTGTACTGCACTCGAGATTCGGTCGCTTGGACTTATTTCCTCATCCAGAATGAGTTCTTCGCCAAAATCCGAATCCGAACCTGCAGTGAAATCAGAATCGCTGTCCCTACTTCCCACTTCGTTTGCATCCGATTCTACGTCCTCCAATTCTCTTGACCGCTCTCGATCGTCGAAGCGCTCAGGCGCGGCCGCGGAATCAAAATCTTTATCGGAATCCGATGCTAATCCTACATCGGTAGGGAAACTGAATTCGCCGGCATCCACCATGCCTTCATCTTCCGGAGGAAGTTCGCCACCCGCGAAACCTGTAGATACTTCATCCTCACTGGCATCCATTTCCCCTAGTTTGGTCGGTTCTTCGGATTCATCGAGTTCAACGAACGCTGAAGACGCAGCTTCTCCACCAGCTCCACCAAGTTCATCAAGCACACTTGGTTCATCGCCTAACTTATTGACTACATCTTCAAGTCTATCAATCTCTTCTCGCGTAGGCATTCTAGGGCACCCTATAACAAAGTATCGGCGACAAAAATGTCCTATTGAACCATGGGATAGCTCAAGTAAGTTAAATGCCGGCCGAAAATGATGCAGTGGGGAATAATGAGAAGGCTGGGAGAAAAAACAAGCGCGCTCCTGTTGGTGATATTTGCCGGGTCTTCTTCGGTTTTCTGCGAGCCGTTCGGTACTGAACTGCACCTTGAAATCACCGGCATCGACCATGCCGCTGCTCCACGGGTGGTAGGTAGCAGTATCTTGCTAAGCTATTCAGCCCCCTTGATAACTCAAAGCGTTGCTCTCGCCCTGGAACATGAGGACTATAGAATCCTCCACGGATATCAGAAAAACAAGCATGGGATTTTCGTACTCTCCCTACCCCTGCCTGAAAGCGAGCAAAAAATTCGCTATAGAATAATAGTAGACGGCCTCTGGACCACCGATCCAAACACAGGGGTGGAGAGAGATAGCCGCCGGTTCTTGGTATCTTATTTCGTATTGGGGAATGGTTCAGGTGCGCCGGCACCTGGAATCAAGCTTCTGACCGATGGCCGCACCCGGTTTACTCACCGAGGCGCTTCGGGAAGCACTGTTTCCCTGGTGGGCGATTTCAACCGCTGGGATCCATTTCTGACGCCCATGCCCGAATCGCCGGTATACCCAGGTGTATACTCAGTCGCCTTAACGCTTCCCGATGGAGCAAGGTACTACCGATATGTCCTAAACGGTAAGGAAATAATTGATCCCCAAAATCCGAAAACCGCACGAAATGGTTTGGGCGAAATGGTATCGATAATCAAGTAAACTATGATAATCATCACTATCAGTTGAACGGAATTTATACCATAATGCCCTGGTGAGAGTTTCGGAACTAATACCACAGCTCCCATTATACGAAACCAATTTGAAGGGTAATTACGCATTCATACCCGAAAATGTCTACCAGGTAGGCAGCAGGAAAAACCGGAAGTGGATTGGCGGGTTTGTTGACGCACTTGCCCTCCCTGGAAGCCGGATAGACAATGGTGAGGCCCTGATTGAGCTGAGACGCCGAAGCTTGGCTGGAGAGTCTTGTATAATCATGGCTGAACACTACAGCAACCTCGACTTCCCAGTGCTCTTCAGGTTCATCGAAAAACATGAGAAGTTGGGACCTGAAGTCGCCGAATCTCTGCTTCCTATTCGCGGAATGAAATTGAGCGAAACACTTCCCAATCTTGCAGTGTTTTCCAGATCGTACGATGCGATAGTGATATACCCTAGTAGAACTTTGGATAGCATTACTGATTCAAAGAAACTCGCTGAGGTTAGAAAAAAAAGTGTACGAATAAACCATGCGGCCATACGGGAGATGATTGTCCGAAAGCGTAACGGTCGAATTATTGTGGTTTTTCCCTCCGGAACACGATATCGGCCTTGGGATCCCAGCTCCAAAAAGGGAGTTAGGGAGATTGGTTCTTACGTGAAAACTTTCGACAACATTGTCTTCATGGGAATAAATGGAAATCTGCTTCCAGTCAATAGAGGCGGCGATATGTCTCAGGATGAAATGGTAAGGGATCTGATGATACTAACCTGCTCGGATATCGTGAACGGACGGCTCTATAGGGCGAAAATGAAGACATTATTATCTGAGGGAGAGAATCTCAAAAAATATCTTGTAAACCAAGTGATGCTGGAATTAGAAAAAATACACACCGGGGTTGAACCCAAACGCATAGAAGAAAAGAATCTGCTAATTTCTAATTCCCCGGGACTTTGATAAAAGTTGGCGGAACGGTTTCGCGGCAACAGCTCCTAACGAAAAAGCTTAAAATATGTCTCGCTCCTCAGTCTAACCTCTGTTAGTGATTCGCATTGATAATGAGACCGGCTATCAGACGCTTGACCCAAACTCGGTAAAAAAGGATATTTGATGAGGACTGCTGATAGGAACGATTAAGGAGAAAAATCTTGGATACGATTGAAAATGTAGAAGCAAGGGAAATACTCGACTCCCGTGGAAATCCAACTATCGAGGTTGACGTGATGTTGACTAGTGGAGCCTTTGGACGCGCGGCAGTGCCATCTGGAGCCTCCACCGGCGTGCATGAGGCTGTTGAACTTCGGGACGGCGATGCAAAGCGCTACTTGGGAAAGGGTGTTCTAAAAGCGGTTGAAAATGTTAACACCGCCATCGCGGATGCGGTAAGCGGTTTGTCAGGGCTCGATCAGATAAATGTGGATAGAACCCTGATTGAACTCGATGGAACAGAAAATAAGAGCAAACTTGGAGCCAACGCGATATTGGGCGTATCGATGGCGGTGGCAAAGGCTGCCGCTCAATATCTTGAGATTGAGTTGTACGAATACCTCGGCACCTTCCACGCATCTGTACTCCCTGTGCCGATGGCTAACATCATTAACGGCGGCTCTCACGCCGATAATTCCGTCGATTTTCAGGAATTCATGGTTATGCCCGTTGGCGCCAACTCAATTAAACAGGCAATCCAGTGGACAGCAGAAATCTTTCATAATCTCAAAGCACTGCTCAAGGGAGCCGGACTTTCGACAGCCGTTGGTGATGAGGGTGGTTTTGCGCCGAACTTCAAGAGTAATGAAGAGGGCCTGAATTTTATCATGAAGGCCGTCGACAAGGCCGGCCTTAGAAGCGGCGAAGACGTGATGTTAGCCATCGATCCCGCTGCCTCGGAATTCTCCGAAAAACAACCAGATGGCTCCTATATCTACACATTGAAATGGTCTACCAAAGAGAGACTTACCAGTGCTCAGATGATTGACTATTGGGCAGACTGGTGTAACCGTTATCCTATTATCTCTATCGAGGATGGCCTGAATGAAGACGATTGGGATGGGTGGAAAATGCTAACCGAGAGACTTGGCAACAAAATTCAGTTGGTTGGCGACGATCTATTTGTAACAAATACCAAACGCCTGAAAGACGGCATCGACAGAGGAATCGCCAATTCGATACTGATCAAGGTGAATCAAATCGGCACTTTAACGGAAACCTACGAGGCGGTGGAGATGGCCAAGCGAGCAGGGTACACGGCAATAATATCGCACCGCTCGGGTGAAACCTCCGATACTACTATTGCCGATTTGGTAGTTGCCCTTGAAACTGGTCAGATTAAAACCGGTTCGATGAGCCGCTCGGATAGGGTTGCCAAGTACAACCAACTACTTCGAATAGAGGGCAATTTCGAGGGTCGCGGCAGCTATGCCGGTCGAGATGCATTCTACTGCATCAAGAACAGAACCATTCCCGCCTCTCACGGCTAGTCTACCATCCCGTACCGCCGGGTAGATTCACGGCAGTTCGCTGGAATCCTGCTCAGACACGCCCGGCTGTTGCCTTTGCAACTTGGGTTTATCGGGTTTGGAGGATATCGGATTCGAACCGACGACCTGTTGATTGCGAACCAACCGCTCTGGCCAACTGAGCTAATCCCCCGATGGCAGTGTGATTATACCCTAGGCTGATTACTATTCAATATCTTACGACAAAACCCCTATGAGCTCCCGAGGAAGTGACAGGAACGCCATTTAGCCCACGGACTAAGGCTCCGGGAGGTCCCTCCCTTAATTCTCTCTCTAATTCGTTCAAAGCCTCTTCTTTGCCTTCGGCCCATACCTCAACAGTTCCATCGCGCCGATTTCTAACCCATCCGACTATACCCAAGGCATTTGCCTGGTGCATAACGAACCATCGGTAGCCAACTCCCTGAACTCGACCACTTACAATGTAATTTCTAGCCACGAGAGTCATCTTTGTTTATTCCCCGTATTAATCCCAGCACGGCGGTTCTCCCTTATTTCCGCCGCAATGCTATCTAGGGTTCTCATCAGTCCCGGGTTCAAATAAAGTGCTGCCTTCAAAGCAGGCAAACAAGTACTGATTTAGATGCGGCAGCTAACCTGTTGTTGTAATAGCGTCGATTCGCTCAGATACTGTGTTGCCGGCACTAACGCTTGGAAAACTGAAATTTCTTTCTGGCGCCGGGGCGGCCATATTTCTTTCTTTCCACCATGCGCGCATCCCGCGTAAGAAAACCGTTGTTTTTCAGGGCGGGACGATTTGTTTCGTCGAGCTCCGCGAGCGCTCGGGCAATACCGTGCCGCGTCGCGCCGGCCTGTCCGTTAACGCCACCACCCCGTACCGTGATAAGAATATTCAACTTCCCATCGTTCGAGGTAATCGCGAGGGGTTGTTTCACCAGTTTTCTAAGAGTGTCCGTTCTAAAAAAGTCATCGAAACTCCGGCCATTAACACTGATGCCCGGGGCTCCTTCGCGGACATATACCCGCGCGACTGAAGTTTTACGACGACCGGTGCCGCTGGAAAGTACCTTAACCACAACTACTCCTAAAGCTCCAAGGTTTCGGGCTGCTGGGCCTGGTGCGGATGCTCCCTGCCGGCATATATTTTTACGTTGCCATAGAGTTTGTTTCCCAAGGGTCCGCGAGGAAGCATGCCCCTAACCGCCTTCTCCATGGGCGAGCTGGGCAGGCGGCTTACTAGTTTTTCGTAGCTTTCCACTTTGAGCCCACCGGGATATCCGCTGTGTCGGTAGTACAGCTTGTTCTGAAATTTACTACCACTGAGCCTGGCCTTCTCGGCATTGACAATTATAACGTAATCACCAATTTCATGGTGGGGCACATAGAAGGGCCGATGTTTGCCGCGAGCAATGGTTGCGGCCTTGCAAGCCACTCTTCCAAGAGCCTTGCCATTCGCATCGATCAAGTACCACCTTCGCTGTATTTCTTTGGGTTTCACATAAATCGTTTTCATTGCCGCCTCAAGGTAGACTCCGGAATTATCGGCTGTAATAATTGCGAAATTGACGCCTTTCGTCAATAGCGCCGATGCGAGAACAGAAAGAACACAAAACCTCCGGCCATGAGGAGATAAGGAATTCCGGCCAAAATCAGTTGCAAAATCGGCACATCTCCTAGAAACGGTAGCTTGTAAGAAGCAATACCAATCATCACCAAGGTGGAATAAAGGGCATCAATGAAGAAGAATATAGCGCTCAAAATCACCAGAACCCAGGCTCCGTTTCGGGTCTTCCTCCAAATCACAATTGCCGGGAATGCGGCTCCGAACGAGCATACCAGTCGGACAAATATTGAAAAAACCTCCGAATCATACATTGCTTAGCTCCTCCGCCCCAGCAGAGTTATTTCCTTCCGTGACGCACCAGGGAAGAGCAGCGATGGCCTCTCGTGCGAAGGGGCGATTAGTATTTTGTGCACAAAGAGATACTCGAATAACTCAGCATATCCTTCCGCCTCGCCGCGGTAGCTGAGGTATGGTCCTCCACGTTTCCAAACGGAGTTGCCGATGCCGGGCCACAGAGTTTCATCAGCATCCGGGGTTGACATGTAATTTCGCTTACTGAAGTCTTTTGCTCCTCTCCAATAGCTAACCGCGGTGCAACTGCGGGTAAGAGCTGCCAGGATCACCGGGGATATGGGATGAGAATCCGCGGCGGAGAACCTGTCCGAATTTATCAAAACCGGCTGAGCCTCAGTCAATCCCGGTAGGGGCAGAATGGGGAAGAGATACTCAGCCCGGGGATGCTCAGGCAGAAGCGGGCGACCCCATAGTACCGCGGGGGTTGGTTCGTCGCCCAGATCCAGAGGATCTATCGGTTGTTCTTCGAGGCTTAGGCTCAGCATGGCCTGCTCGGAATTCTGGTATACCCGGGCCTGGGCATATCCTGGAAAGAGACGCATCAAAGCGGCCTCCAAACGGTGCAGCCATTTATTTGGATAAGGCGAGTATAAACCCCTATCAATTTCGTTTTTCAAGCGATGTGAGACGCCTCTTGGCCGGTGGCCCAGTAAGGCCCGACCGCCGTCAAGCCAGCAGTCGAGCCAGCGACTACCATCCAGCGCATACAGGTAGTATCCGCGCGCGCGTCCTATGCTCGGCAGCCTGGCAATGAGAGCCCTCTCCCTAGCGTTAACAGGACCGTACATCAAGTATCACTCCTCTGAATGCCCGAGAACAAAATCTCAGACGGCACTAGAGATTCCCAACGCCAAGATATTTCATCTGATGAGATGAAAACTCCGGCAGAAACGAAGCCCTGCGGCCAGATTCGAATAGTACAACTATAACCGTGTGGCCACTGTTGTAAATTCTATTTTGCACCACCCCAACACCGTACTCCTCGTGAGAAAGCCTTGCCCCTTTCTGCCATGGATCGAAATCGGTTCCACCTGGTTCACCTTCCACATGGATTTTTCCCCGGGGAATCTCATCTAGAAACCGAGATGGCACGCTCTCCTGATAGTAACCCCAAATCATACGACGCCTGCAGCATGTAAAGGCAAGTTCTCTTCGAGCCCGGGTAATCGCCACATAGAACAGTCGGCGCTCCTCCTCCAGTTCTTCGACATCACTCGCATCATCGCCGCGAGGGAATAGACCCTCTTCCAAGCCGGAAATCACAACCCTGTCGAATTCCAATCCCTTGGTATTGTGCATCGTGATAAGAGTAACGCGGTTATCATCAACCTCCTCTTCTTTAAGTACAGCCTGATCGAGTTCAACTAGCTCCAAGAATGCCGCCAATCCCTCGGCGTTTGCCGGATATTCCGCGGCCGCATTCACAAGTTCATCCAGATTCGAGGTGCGCTGCGTATTCTCGATACTATCGATTTTCCTGTAGTACTCGAGTATGCCGGATGCACCTATCAAATCCTGAATCATAAAACCCAGATGCCCAAAGCAATCAAAATCATGGTACCGTCTGGCAAGCATTGCCAGTGATGTCGCGGCCTTGGATTTCCCATCCTTGAAATTTTCCGCGGCAATGAGCGTGTCGCCTCCATATTCCGCGATGCTCAGTTCAATAAGTTTCTTTACACCGCGCACACCCAAACCACGCCGAGGCTTGTTAGCAATGCGCCTGAAAGCCACCTCGTCATGCGAATTCGATATCCAGGCGAGATAGGCAAGAACATCCTTAACCTCCTCTCGCTGATAAAAACTCAAGGTTCCAACTATGCGATATGGAATACTCTGACGACGAAACACATCCTCAAAAATGCGTGACTGCGCGTTCGTACGATACAGGACAGCGCTTTCGGCGAAATTGCCGCTTGAATTGACAAAATCCGCACACCAACGGGCCTCCGCCTCGTAATCCTCGAGATAAGCCAAGGTGGCCTTGCTTCCGGCTTCCTTATCCGTCCACAGTGTTTTTCCCAGTCTCTTTGAATTGTTGGCAACCACAGACGAGGCGATGTCCAGAATTGTTCCGCTCGAGCGATAATTCTGTTCGAGCCTAATCACATTGGTGCCCGGAAAATTATTCGGGAAATCAAGTATATTGCCAACCTCGGCTCCCCTAAATCTGTAGATGGACTGATCATCGTCGCCCACTACAGCAACCCAGTTATTCTTGCCCACCAATTCTCTTAAGAGCCTATCCTGGGCAATATTGGTATCTTGATATTCATCAACCAACACAGCGCGGAATTGCTGCTGAAGTCCCCGTTTTATTTCCGGACTATTTTGCAGCAAGTGAACCGGTATCTGTATCAAATCGCCGAAATCGGCGTTTCCAATTTCTCGAAGCCGTCTCTCATAACGCTGGTATACCTCAGGGAAAAGAGGCTTGGTTGACACTGTAGAGAGCTCATCGGACGAGCACAAACCCTTATCCTTGGCTCTTGAAATCAAATTGGCCCACATACGAAGCTCGGGACGCGGGGTTCCATCTAAAATCTGGGCCAGAAGGGAAAGTTGGTCTCCATCGTCGTATATTGTGAAGTTTGAAGAAAGCTTTGCCGCGGCGGCATTCCGCCGAAGTAGCCAGGCGCCGAAGGAATGAAAAGTGCGTATCATAACTCCACCCGCCTCGGGCGCCATCGCTGTTAAGCGCTCCCGCATCTCTGTGGCAGCCCTGTTTGTGAAAGTTACAGCGAGAATCGAGGACGGATGGAAACCCTTTTCGATCACCATCCAAGCAATCCTGGATATTATAACACGTGTTTTCCCGGAGCCGGCGCCCGCTAGTATCAGAAGAGGCCGGCTACCATGCTCAACCGCCTGCCTTTGCCGGGGATTCAAATCCTCAAGCCAACGCGGAGTGGTGGGCTCGAAGTTAGTAGTCATTGTCCCCTCGAATCCCATCTAACTCTCCCCGCGAGCAAAATATCTCGCCTACCTTGGGAGGAACCCCTATAACAGCGGCAATAATCTTACTATAAACTCCTCGCCATCCACATAACTTATCGGTTGGAAATGGCAGATAAATCGTAGGTTCCCTGATTCTCATCTATTATCCAACTCACCAAGTACACAAACACTTCACCATCTCGGCCAAGTTTCAACTCTTCGTTCTCGATTTTCGCATTAACCGCTCCCGCATTCGAACCCCAGAGAGTAACTCCCGAAATCACATCCAAACGAATACTGTCGCCCTCTCTGTAGTAGGCTTCTACAGCTTTCTTGGAATCTACCTGATAGCGCAATAGGCAAAAATTTTGAAACACAACGTTCAAAACGAAGGCCTCCTTAGTTGTAGCGCCTTCTCGTAATATCTGAATTCCCGCTTCATCCCCACCACTAGACAACCTAGTCGACCCCGCGAGTAGATCCGCCTCCCCCTCTTTCGAAACAAATTCCTGAATCTCGATGATTGCCCCACCGCCAATCAAACCTATGTCCTTGAGATAAATCCGCCAGGCAGGTTGCCCATGGCTATTGGGGATATGGATTTCTTCTCCCAGCATCATCAGCCATTCTCCGAGCTCCGCCCCATCTATTCGAATTCTCTCACCAGCCTCGCTTATCACCAGTCGGAGCTCAGCGGCTTCAGCGTCTCCTCCCGCCGCGGCCAGCGAGGCATCCTCAAGCACAACAACGTCCGAGGAACGAACCACTCCCTCCCAAAGCGGCAACTCCGGACGAAGCTCTCTAGCCTGCAGACTCTCATCCGATTGTTCGACCGTTGCCGTTCGATCGGCTCTAAACTGCCCGACCAGGTCGATAAACCATGGGAATCCAAAGAAAAACCCAAGGGCGGCGAATACGACAAAGGCTCCCCAAATCAAGAAGCGACGAACAAGAATGTTTTTCTTCGGCCCTATCAATTCCTCAATCGGCGTGGGTTCCAAACTCAGAATGTAACTTCGATATAGTCCAACCGCCTTATCCGAATCTAGTTCTAAAAAACCGGAATAATTTTTCAAGAAGCCAATCAAATAGGTTTCAGCCGGGAATTTATCAAAGGATTCGCTTTCTAACGCCTCGATAAATTCCCTTGATATATTAGTTTCATGAACTGCCTGGTCGATTGTAATACCCTTTTCCTCTCTCGTACTTTTCAGTACTTCCCCAATTGTCTTCATACTCTAACTCTTCATGGATCGAATAGAAAATTCTCTATAGTATTGCCTGTTGGCGGAGCGTTAAACTGAAATTTTGAATCAGGAATCCCGCGATTTATCGATAAGTTCGAGAAGTTAAAAGTAATCTCCTCATTTTTGGTTGTAACACCTACCACTTTGCGTATTTGCTTGTTCGAATCAATACTCAAATCCAATCTTCTAAAACCCTGAGAGCTTGTTTTCCATTCCGCCTTCAACTTCACCACCTTAATCTCGGAATCTGGTTCCAAAACCACTAACTCCGGCCCGGGATTATAGGATAGTGTGTAATGCCTTTTAATCAATTCAAGCCCACTGGAGCTGGAAATACTTGCAAGCTGGGCCTGACTGCCGCGCCTCAATGGCTGAATAAAAAGCGCCTGGTGTGCTGGAACCCACACCTGAAGCAGGCTCCCATCCACAGTCATCACCATACCCCGCGGTGAAGTAAAATCCAAACGCAGTTTATTTGGCTGTTTGTACCAAACCTTCGCAGTTTGAACCGTATTACCTCTTTTTATAACTATGTCAGCAGAATAATCCAAAATCGATTTGTAATGCTCGGACACGGAATCGAAATATTCCAGTGCGATTTCCTGCGCAAACACGGCGCCTCCCATCAAGAGAAGAACGCTACTCCAAAGCAATCGGATTCTATCGCGAAAAATCAAATGCCTAACCCCCGTCCATCATTACATTATTATAGGGAGCTATCGTCAAGGCCGGTAGTTTCCTTCTTATCCCCATCATGGGCTATCATACCATCAGTAAGGATTATAATCATGAGTAGACGGGAAGGATTACACATTTTCGATGTGGGAGGATCCATTGTTGCACCAGACAAACCGGATATAGCATACCTCCGCAATTTCCTAAATTTCTTTAATTCATGGTTAAAGAGCAATCCCTCGCTCAGCGCCATTTTTGTTATTGGCGGCGGAGGCGCCGCCAGAGAATGGCAGGGAGCACTCAAAGAACTGGCCCCTCAAAGTTCCTCCGAGAAGCTCGACTGGATAGGCGTTATGGCCACACGGCTCAATGCCGAGCTAGTACGGAGTCTGCTGGGAGTATTCTGCCCAGATCCGGTAGTGATAGATCCCAGCGGGGATTTCTCGTTTAGCGGTAGGGTGCTAGTGGCAGCCGGTTGGAAACCCGGCTTCTCAACCGATTACGATGCCGTAATACTCGCGGAACGTTTCGGGGTGGATAGAATAATAGTGCTGAGCAACATTTCTCAAATTCACGACAAGGATCCAAAGATAGACACATTCGCCAAGGCCATACCCGAACTGACTTGGGCTCAGTATAAGAAGCTCGCGGGATCGAAATGGCAGCCCGGAATCAACATACCCTTCGATCCAGTTGCCAGCGAACGGGCATCCCTGGCTGGGCTCCAAATAATCTGCACGGCTGGAGCCAATTTCGAAAATTTGGCTGCCATTTTGACAGGAAAGGAATTTATAGGGACGGTGATTGGCCCCTAAGCCAATTATTCCAATCCCAACTCAGGAGCCACCACGCGCATCCCCTCAATTGTCTTCTCAATCAATTCAGACCTCTCTATTCCAAGCATCATGGCTCCCCGATCAATAACCTCCCGATTCACTCCAGCGGCAAAGCTCTTGTCCTTCCATTTTTTCTTCACGGAAGAAACGTTCAAATCCATAAGGCTCCGTGAAGGCCTCATCAACGCGGTTGCCGTAACAAGTCCGCAAAGCTCGTCAATCGCATATAAAACCTTCTCCATTACATGCTCAGGCTTGATATCAGTCACGAAGCCCCAAGCATGTGAAAGCACCGCTCGAATCCAAGTTTCCGGCCACTCCTTATCCTCCAAAATTTCCCTGGTTTTTGAACAATGCTCCCGCGGCCACTTATCCCAGTCTAAATCATGCACCAGTCCGATAATCCCCCACTTATCTTCATCCTCCCCGTATTCAGCCGCGAAGCGGCGCATTACGGCCTCCACGGAGAGGGCATGCCGATAAAGACTTTCGTTTTCATTGTACTTCTTAAACAGCGCCAGGGCGTCTTCTCGCGTCGGTATCATACATCTCAAGATATCACCAAAGCGGTAACCTTTGCCAGGTCCACTCTTCCTCACAAACCAGCCCGCCTGCCGGCCAATCTTTCCAAATCACCACCTGGCTCCTCATCAGTAACGCATTCATCCTAGTTACGGAATCCCGGAACGCGTTTCCATTGCCGATTTGCACCCCATCATTGTATTCAACCTAGTTACGCAATCCAGAACGTGTTTCCATTACCGATTTACACCCAATCATTGTATTCACCGTATTCAACTTCGCCATTATGACGCATTATGATGCATACTGTATAAGAAGAAGTATGCAAAAACTGAAGGTTATAGCAGTTATTGACATTGGTTCCAGTGCTATTCGCCTCCTAATCGCGCAGAATAAACCCACGGGTGAATGGGATCTGGTGGACAGCGCTGAACGTTCCCTTGCCCTCGGCCGGGATGTTTTTCGCGGCGGATCCATAGAACGAAAAACTATGAATCACGCGGTAACAATTCTCAATGGCTTCATGGAATTGATGGCACCCTACGAAGTAGACAGGATTGTAGCCGTTGGAACCAGCGCACTGCGCGAATCAAAGAATCGTGAGATATTCATCGATCGGGTGCTCCTGCAAACCGGAATCGAAGTGAAGGTAATCGACGGTGTGGAAGCAAATCAACTAACCTGGCTTGCCGTGAGAGAACCTCTCGAAGCTATCCACACCGACTTCAAGAGCCACAAATCCATGATTCTCGAAGTGGGGGCTGGAAACACCGAATTGATGATACTGCGAAAGGGGAACGTCAGGGCCTCCTATGCATTGCCGATAGGAGCATTGCGATACCTGCAACGGATCGACAACAAGGTTGATGGCAGCTCGCGGGAATCCTTCAGACTTCATGTTTCAAGAAACATTGGAGGAATATCCCACGAACTTGGCCTCTCCAAAATATCTAAGTTAGTGGCAATAGGAAGCGATGTTCGCCTGGTGGCATCCCAGCTGGGAGAATCCCTATCTCCGCAAATAGCCGTTATCCCCCGCGCCGCCTTCAGGCAATTTGTAAGAGAAATCGAATCCTACAATCCGGATGAACTGGTTGAGCACCTGAATCTTCCATGGAGCGAGGCTGAATTACTCTATCCAGCCCTGATAATCCTCGATACATTTGTCGAGTCTACAAGGGCGGACGAGGTTTTTGTTCCATCGGGAAATATCCGCCAAGGTTTGCTGATAAACTATGCCACAGACCACAGCGCACTGAGGGAACTGTTTAGCGCCCAGGTAGTGGCGGGATCGCGCGAGATCGCAAAGCACTATCACAGCGATATGAAACATGCCGAATTCGTTAGGAAACAAGCGCTTGTACTGTATGACAAATTGAATATGGAATTGGGTTTAAAAGATCGGCTACTGTTGGAATCAGCGGCTCTACTGCACGATATTGGAGTCTACATTTCCGCGGCAAGCCATCACAAGCACAGCCAGTATATAATTCAGAATTCGGATATTTTCGGCCTTTCAGCCGCCGATAAGGAAATTGTCGGCCACATAGTCCGCTATCATCGCGGGGCACAGCCTCGAAACTCACATGCCCTCTACATGAAATTGGATCGTCGCAGCCGCATAGTTGTACAGAAACTCGCGGCCCTTCTAAGAGTTGCCGACGCACTTGATAGATCGCACACGCAATCAGTGGTAATTAGCAATTTGAAAGTAGGCAAAAACAAGCTGTCAATCATTACCACCTATGCCGGAGACATTTCCATGGAAGAACTTGGCTTGTCCGAAAAGGCCGATCTCTTCGAGAATCTATTTGGTTTGAAAGTAGTGCTTAGAAATTAGGAATTCAGCTAAATGAGGTTGATGTGGAGGTTTTCACGAAAGATTCATCGAGATATTTCCTGAGAGAGCTTTCCTGGAACGCGTTCAACTCCAGAGTTATGGACGAGGGTGAAAGTTTAAAACCACTTGATAGTTTGAAATTCATGGCAATTACAAGCTCTAACTACGACGATTTTTTCAAGATACGCGTAGCCAGATTGATGCAGAATGCTAAGGAGGGAAATCTCGTCTACACGCCAGATGCTACGTCGCCATCTCTGCTCTTGGACAAACTGCTTAAAGACATCAGAGCTGTTGTTGAGAAACAAGACACCTGCGTGTGTTATAAAATCTTCCCAATACTCGCCGGTAATGGAATGCATATCACCAAGCCCCGGGATTGGAATTCGCATGAAAGAAAGATGGCAGTTGATATCTTCGAAAAAGAACTCTTCCCTATCTGCACTCCAATTGCCATCAACCGGGAGGAGCAATTCAACGCCGCGATTAGTCAGGGGTATATTCATGCGGCATGCTCACTAAACAATGGGAAACTTGCAATTATCCGCTTACCAGGCAATCTGGAAAGATTTAGGGAATTCCATACAGGAGATACACTCAAGATTATTCTACTTGAGGACATCCTGATAGCTTACTCCTATAAATTTTTTCTTGATCAAACCCTCGAATCCAGCTGTCTTTTCAGGATAACGCGGAACGCGGATATCAGCATAGATGAAGATTTAGACATGGATTTCTTATCCGCAATGGAGGAAGCTCTCGAAAGTAGAAAAAGCAGCTTCCCCGTGCGCTTGGAAAGTCACGGCAATTCCAACCTTGCAGAGCGCATAAGAGAGCTTGTTGGACTGCCGAGGGAAAATCATTTCCATCTATCGTCTCCCCTCGATCTGAAGGCATTTTTCAAACTGTGCGAGAATCCAAATTTTGAGCGGCTAAGGACTCCGTGTTTCACGCCACAGAGTTCATGGGATTTGCCGAAAAGTGAGGATATTTGGGAAATCTTGAAGGAGAAGGACTTATTGCTACATCATCCCTATGAATCCTTCATGCCGGTTCTTCGTATGGTAGAGGAGGCGGCAGACAGTCCAGCCACGCTCGCGATAAAAACTACACTCTACCGTACCAGTGGCAACTCACCCATAGTCAACGCGCTAATTCGCGCCGCCGAAAACGACATCCAAGTTACGGTGGTGGTGGAGCCCAGGGCCAGATTCGATGAGAGCGCTAACCTGGACTGGGCCTCACGGCTTGAGCGTGCCGGCGCAATAGTAATTTATGGATTGGTAACTTTTAAGGTCCATTTGAAAGCGCTTATGGTGATACGCCGTGAGGAAGACGGAATCAGACGCTATCTGCACCTGGGAACGGGTAATTACAATGATGTAACAGCGAGACTATACTCCGATTTTTCTTTAATAACCTCCAATCCGGGTTTTTCAAGGGATGCAGCGTTGATATTCAACGCGATAACCGGTTATTCGTCTGAGCCAAAGCTCAAGAAAATGTTTATCGCGCCATTTTCACTTCGGCAGGAAACACTGAGACTGATAAGGCGAGAAGAGAAGAGGGCAGGGAGTGGGGAAAGGGCCGAGATACTGGGAAAAATGAACGCTCTTGTGGATACGGAAGTAATCGATGCCCTCTATCATGCCTCTGAAGCCGGGGTAAAAATCAGTTTGAACGTTCGGGGAGTTTGCTGTTTGAGACCCGGGATAAAGGGACTTAGCGAGAATATCCGAGTAATCAGCATTATCGATACCTTCCTGGAGCATGGCCGTGCTTTCATATATCACAACGGTGGCCGCGAAAAGGTATTTCTTTCGAGTTCGGATTGGATGCCCCGAAATCTCGATGGAAGGATTGAAATACTTTTCCCGATAGACAGCCAAGCACATAAGAGGCGAATCCGCTCTATACTCGAGAACTATTTCAAAGACAACACGAACTCCTGGGAACTGCGGCAGGATGGCTCCTGGGAGCGGCGCAAACCCAACGAAAACCAACATCCATTTAGGGCACAGAAATATCTGGCGGATATGGCGAAACTTAGAGCCGAAGAGAGTTCTCTCCGGGAAAAGAAAGCTCTCAGTGTCCGTCGCAACACGGGCAGAGAATACTAGGGAAGCTTTCTCATACCTAGCACATCGGCTAACAGCGTTGTAGGTACTGCACAGGTTCTCAAAAGCTGTCGATTAGGTTAATTCGGATAGAATCCCGGACAAGTTCAGATTGGCAGCCAACATTGACCCTTGGATTAATCTATCCTATAATCCATTATTTTGAAGCCGTGCCGGCGTGATGAAATTGGTAGACATGGCAGACTCAAAATCTGTTGTCCGCGAGGACGTGTCGGTTCGAGTCCGACTGCCGGTAAACCGATTCCACTCAATACAGGAACTCATTTCATGCTCGCTCGAATCTCGCTCTAACCCGAATGCCTGCCGGATCTATCCCTGTGTATAACTATGAGTTAGGATATTAGCAAGCTATGGATATTATTTACATTACCGGGCATCGCAATCCGGATTTCGACTCCATCGTTTCGGCCTACGTGTATGCCCACCTTAAAAGGCATGTGGACTCGGAAAACCAGTATGTGGCTGTTCGCTGCGGCAATCTGAATGCCCAAACAAGGATGATTTTTGAGAAATTGAATCTCAGTCCCCCAATTTACTTAAAAGATGTGAGAACCCGTGTTTCCGATGTGCTAACCAAGGATGTTCCCCGGCTCGAATGCACGAACCCACTGCAAACAGCAATTGCCGCGCTCGATGAAACCGGCTTGTCGCTGTTGCCGGTTTTCGATACCAATGAAGAATACAAAGGGACTATCAGCAGCGTTGAAGTTAGTCATTTTTTAATCAGGGAGACTATTGGAGCACGGCCCAGTTACCATTTCCGTATCGACAATCTATCCAAGGTTTTACCTGGGAGGATATTTATACGTGGTAGACGTGAGGAATTTCTGGCTCCGATAATGATAGGAGCCATGCCGTTCGAACGCGGCGTTCAAAGTATATCCGAACTCAAAGATCAGCTTCCGGTTTTCATCGTGGGCTTGCGAAAAAACTTGGTTGAGTATGCTATAAGAAACAACTTCCCCTCTCTGATTTTAACAGGTACAGGCCAAAAGGAAATTGAAGAGAGCGGGGTTGATTTCTCTTCTTATGAGGGTTCGATATATCTTTCTGATGTGGATACTGCCGAAACAATCCGTCTGTTGCGCTTCAGCACGCCGATAGAAAAAATTATTGAGAAGAGTTCGAAGATTCTTGATGAAGGCGATGAGTATAACGATGCAAAGAAAATTCTTACCGAATCGGGACTTCGCGGCCTACCTGTTTTCAATAACAAGCAATTCACCGGCATAGTTTCCCGTGGCTCCTTTTTGGACAGACCCCGCAAAAAGCTGATTCTGGTTGATCACAATGAGCTTGATCAGAGCATACCCGGCGCCAAAGATGCTGAAATCTTGGAGATTATAGATCATCACAGAGTTGGTTCGGTAATGTCGCAAGAAGCCTTTAGCCTTTATACTAAGCCGGTGGGCTGCACCTGCACGATAATCAGGGAATTATACAAGCAGTATGGAATCGCGATACCCACCGATATAGCCAAACTGATGCTCTCGGCGATACTCTCTGATACGGTGCTGCTGAAATCCCCAACCACTACGGCAGACGACCGAAACGCCGTGGGAGCTTTGGCGCGGCACAGCGGCATCGATTGGCAGGATTGGGGCAAGAAGATGTTTTCTTCCGCCCCGAGACTTGTGGACATGGACCCCCTGGACGTGGTATCGGGCGATTTCAAAGCCTACGACGCCGGCAGTATTCGTTTCGGAATTGGACAGGTGGAGGTGCAAACGTTTTCTGGACTTGAAGCCGTGATTCCTCCATTGAACAAGGCTCTAACCGCGGTTAAGGAGGATAAGGCATTGGACGGTATTATGCTTCTTATCACCAATATAACGAGCGAGGACAGTTTGCTCATGCTTCGAGGCTTGGACGGAATCGTGGAGTCCCTGCCTTATGAAACAACCCCGATCGGCATGTTCAATCTCCCAGGCATCCTCTCTCGCAAGAAGCAATTACTGCCGGAAATTCTCCGCGCGATAGATGAAACTAGAAGGGCCGGAATTTAGAATCTCACCAATATTCGCAAAAGTTCGCCTTCACTGGCTCTTCATTCTTTTACGCTTTTGCAAAAAAGCTTACTTCTCGCCTCTTCACCCCCCCTCGCCGATTTCGCCACTGTGACGGCTAAAATTGTTCATGCCGAAATTTATTAACACCCCAGCCATGTAAAATCTCACGATACTTTGGAGTATTCCAAATACCATGTTCACTGCTATTGTGAGGATACCCAAATTTAAAAGAATGTCCGTGAGAAGGCCAAAAACTATGAGGGGCAGAAGGACCACAAAGCCAAATAATGCCAATACCGCTAGCCGATGGATTTGATAGTAATCCTTGGAGGTTGCGAGAGCAGGCCGCCAAGAGATTCCCAGTGCAAGATGGGCAAATGGAGCGAGCCCGTAGCGCAGTAGATTCATTAGAAGCAGAACCGATGAGACTATAATCAATACGTAGATTAAAGCCGCCTGCTGAAGCAGGCTTCCAATCACCCCACCTAGGATTGCAATTATCGCTGGTCCGGCGAGTATCCGGCCGGCACTTGCCAGAACTACTTTCAACAGGCTCACATATAGCCTTAGCCCCTCAAGGAGGCTTTGCGCAATCTTGGGCGGCAATCCCTTTCTGAACTTGGCAATGATATCGCCAAGCGCCGAATATACAAAAATGGTAAGGCCTGAAAAAGACAGAAGCACCACTAGCGTCGCTCTTAAGCCGCCCATTATCACCCTGGAATCCTGTTCTGTTATTTGAAAATCAGGATTATTAGGCCCTTCAACTAGGATTTTGTAGGAGATTTCTACCATCTCCGTTATGGGTTGCTGGAATGCAAAACTGAGGAGGAGCTGTGGGGCGAGTGCGAAGAGAGACCATACTATGAGGAATATCAGGGGTTTAGCCTCTATCTGCAAAAAAGTATCGGATATGGCAGTACTTAGAGGGGTGAAAGTTTTGTTAAGCTGTTCGGTGAAATTCATCGGTGTCAGGCTATCACAGGTGGCATTTGCCGGCGAACCCCCAGGGTTAACAGAAAGAGGTACTCATCTCCTTGCGATGTACGTATCCCCGCTAGTTATTATGATGAGATTTGGGGCGCTTAGAATCAGCATCTGCCTCCGGATCTATCAATCCATAAACCAAGCACTCTCCACCAATAACTATATACGCCTGTACAAGCCCATAACTCCGGCTCGATAAGCGGAATCGGCGGCGACACTCACTCCGGAGCAAGCATAAGCGGCGAGAACCAAGCGAATTCCGGCCCAGGCAAAGAAGATGACGCCCTCACAATGGCGTGAGGGCTATTCCTATTTGATAACCCCATCCTGCCAGGTACCAGAACGGCTTTCTCCTGTCATCGACGGGATTTTTAAAGTCATTCCCGGAAGAATCAGATGGGGATTGTCTACTTCGGGCATAGCCGATTTATTCGCATCATAAATCGCACGCCACTCCTGCGGATCGTTGTAAATGAAGCTGTATCCCGCGATATTCCAGAGACAGTCCGTGTTACCGGGGAGCAATCTTACAACATAATAGGCAGGCGCTTCCGCATTGGCCATGGCCACAATTCTCGAGAGCACCTCCATGCCACTTCTCGAAGTTTTAAAACTCTGGACATAGTTCTCATCAGTATGGAATTCATCATAGGCCTTGTTATAGTAATTAGCACCCTCCGCGAATGCCTCGGGATACTTGGCTTCCGCACCCCAACTGGCAACCTGATCCAATAGATTTTTTAGCTGATTCAGTCCGGCACGTGCTCGGAACGCATCCAACCGCTCTTGAATCCAAGCCTCGGAACGCTCACTGTAGCTTTGGGCTTCGAGAGCCAATCTTGTCGCTTCGGCATAATCACCTTCTCCGAACGCTTCGCGGCTCAAATCTCTAAGCTCAACCATTTTTACGTAAAATTCATTATCTTGTAAGGATTGAGACCACAAAAGTGTAGCCACTGATATCAATCCGGCGAAAAAGAACAGCTTCTTAAACATTATTGTCCCTCCGTTACAGATTTAATGGCATCTTCGACAATCTGCTCCGATCTAGCGATTGCTCTATCGGCCTCGATAATAGCTTCTTCGGCCTCCGTCTTGGCCTTTTGAGCTATCTCGGTAGCCTTCAAGAATTCACTGGCCGCATCATTGTAATTTGCGATCGCGTCGGCCTCGGAACCCGAACTGACGGCCTTTTCGGCCTCATCGTAAAAGGCTTGGGCGACATCAAATTCGGCCTTGGCGGCCATCGGCGCCTTAACCCCTACGGCCTCGTCTTTCGCCGTATCAGCGGCCAGCTTAGCGGCCTGGACCTCACTAGACATCTTGGGTTCAGTAACGCAGGCAACCAGTGCTGAAAGTGAAATCAGAATCCACGCTTTACTAATTTTCATGTTGCACCTCTCCGTAAATTTGCTGAGCTTCTGTTAATCGGCTTCACTATGCCTTACTCATAGTTTAGATAACAACTCAGGCTGAATCATATCAGATTTAACTCCGAGTTAAAAGTAAATACAGTTTTTTTATATACATATGAACAATCATCTTAATATCTTCATCTTTGTCAAGCTATTTTCTATCCATGCTGCCGGCTGTTGAACTCGGCTAAGAAAAACGAGGGGGAAATGACGCCAATGGGGCTGATGATATTCAAATGCCAGATAGCAGGATTACTTCTCAAAGGGAAGATCGGCGAAAAATCCATCGGCACCGAATTTCAATAGCCGCGCTCCCGTATCCTCATCTTTAACCGTATAGGGGAATATCTTTCCCGGAAAATGCCTGTAGGGTACCGGCATTCCATCAGCGAGTTCCGCAATATTCGGATGTATGGAAAAGGCGGCAATTTTTTCCGCAAAGGAAGTGACAATGTTCGGATTCCAACCCCGCTTAGCCAGAACCCCAATGGCAATGCTTCGATTCAGGAAGCGCACGCGTGATAGAAAGCGCCAGTTAAAACTGGAAACTAGCACCGAATCCTCGATACCAAAGCTTTCTATGCTGTCCATCAGCTTGGATTCTATTCTACTTCTCTCTGATATCTCCCGATGCCAGACGGAGAGTTTTATTTCCATATTGAGATAAACACGCCCGCGCAACTCCTTCAAGACATCGTAGAAGCTTGGCAATTTCTCTTCCGAAAAACGCGGATCAAACCAAGAACCGGCATCCAGCTTCTTCAATGTCGCATAACTGTGGTTAGACACCCCGCCCTGTCCACTAGTAGTTCTCTCAAGCGTATCGTCATGGATGATTACCGGTTCGCAGTCCGCACTAAGAGCAACATCAAACTCGATTCCGGCATCTCCGGCTTCCAAGGATTGGCGAAATGCCATCAGAGTGTTTTCCGGCGCCGTACGGCTCCTCCCTCTGTGAGCCCATACAATCCACTCCGCATCACGTAAATTCTTCAGAGTACCCATAAATTTTGCGGCTAGTTTAAAAAATAAACTTAAACTTATGCAACATAAGATAAAATATCGGAGCAATGGAACCAACAAAAAGGCAGTCTGTAAAACGTAAAGAATTGCGAAAACAATTGGAATTCGCCCTAAATGAAGTAGAAGCATTGCGCAGCCAACAGAGTGAACTAATTGCGCAAGTGAAAAATCATATGGTTACCTTTGTTGAGAGTCAGATTGGCAAATGCAGGGAGATATCCAATCGTGTTAACTTCAATCCCATAAGTGGTTTGCCCAATCATAACTCGCTGGATTCAAACCTTATGACCTTTTTTGATACCGGCGAAAAGAATTACGAATCAGGCGCCATTGTTCTGCTGCAGCTCGATAACAACTTCAATATAATCTCTCAAACTCAGAAATCGTCCGTTAGCAGTTGGTTAGTCTATCAAACAGGATTGCGACTAAAGGAATACATTGGCGGAGGGGGCTCAATCTATCACATTCAGGATAATAAATTCCTGCTACACATCTTCAAGGTTATTTCAGCAGTGGAGTTTGCCTCATTTCTAATAAAAATTGGCCAACAGGTTTCAGAACCACATACTTTCGCCAGTCAATATATTGTAATCGGTTGCACTATGGGCGCGGCCTTATATCCGGAGGATGGCAATAACAAGAGCACACTGCTTAACAATGCCGATATCGCACTCGCGGAGGCCAGAAAAAAGAACAAAAACTATGCCATCTTCGAGCCAAGGATGCTAGACGATGCAGTCAAGACGATGAATACCCGAAGCTCGATGATTCAAGCACTTGAACAAAACGCGGTGGATGAAATTGGCAAGCAGCTATACTTGATTCTACAGCCCATGGTACGCGTAAACCGCATAGAAGAAAACGTTCCGGTAATCGAAAACATCGATTCCGAAGCTCTGATTAGATGGCGCCATCCGAACTATGGAAACATCCCTCCGGATGCATTTATACCAATCGCAGAAGAAACCGGTATTATCGTTGTAATAGGAAAGTGGGTGCTCTACACGGCGGCCACGCAAATCGAAGCATGGAAATGGCAGCAAATCGACTCCAAGTTGGCAATCAATGTTTCTCCCAGGCAATTCCACAACGACGATTTAATCGACTCGATTCAAAGAATTATCAAACAAAAAAGGATTAACCCTGAGAAGCTTCAAATAGAGATTACCGAAAACAGCTTTCTGGACGACCCACATGATGCAACTAGAAAAATCAAACGCCTCAAAGACTTGGGAATCAGCATTGCGATAGACGACTTCGGAACCGGTTTTTCATCCATCAATTATCTTAGACAATTACCGGTCGACGCCGTCAAAATCGATAGAAGCTTTGTCGGCGATTTAACTACGAGCGCGCGAAGCTGCTCAATCATCAAAGCCATTATTGCCATAACCCAAGAATTGGGAATGATAAATATCGCCGAGGGAGTGGAAACAATGGAACAACTCGAACTCCTGATGCAATTTGGCATCTCGACTTTTCAGGGTTTCCTGTTTTCGAAAGCACTACTGCCCGACAACTACACTGAGTTCTATCTGCGGCATAAAAGTAATGGGAACTCCTAACACAAGAGACCTCATCCACAAAATTTATCTCTACTGGGATTCAGTCCTTTCTAACCGTGATTCGGCAACTGACAGCACCATGCTCATCTTCCATAAATGTCGCCTTGTCTTCCATCCGCATTCGGTGTCTGGCATACGCCCAGCTGTCGATGGCCTGATTTATTTCGGCCTCGCTCAGAGTTATCTCCTGTAGAATAAATGCCTGGTATTCTTTCGGAGTTGCATACTTAAAAGTAATCCACATGAATATAGGGAAGCTCAAAGCCGCCACAATTCCTCCGCAAATCAAACCCGCGATTAGGATCGACTTACCCGATTGCTCGATTAGTGGAACCAGCATCGAAACCGCGATTGTCGTAACAATGAAAAGCACTATTACAACTAACAAGAATGCGAAAAATTTTCTAATTCTAACTTTCACGCGATTATTATACCACCGCACTTCTAAGTAGATAAAGCCCTAAGTCAAAACTGCAGTGGGGCTACAATCCGGCACGGCTGCTTGTCTAATACAATATTCAAGGTTTACTATCGGTGCCTATGGAGGTTACGGCATGCCCATCAATTTAAAAGGTAGAAGTCTGTTGACCTTACTCGACTTCACAGCCATGGAGATAGGATATCTCATCGATCTCTCACGCAATCTCAAGGCAAAGAAACGCTCAGGCATTATGGGACATGGCTTAGAGAATAAGAACATTGTCCTTATCTTCGAGAAAACCTCCACTCGCACCCGCTGCGCCTTCGAAGTGGCCGTCTTTGACGAAGGTGGACGGGTTACATTTCTTACCAATAGCCAAATGGGCGTGAAGGAATCCATCGAAGATACCGCGAAGGTATTGGGTAGGTTTTATGATGGTATCGAATTCCGAGGATATAGTCAGTCAACCGTGGAGATTCTAGCGCGTAATGCCGGAGTACCCGTATGGAACGGATTGACAGATAGCTTTCATCCCACTCAAGCATTAGCCGATTTGCTAACTCTTTCCGAGCATTTACAGAGGCCTTTTAACAAAATGAAACTGTGCTATGTAGGCGATGCCCGAAACAATATGAGCAATTCCCTTATGATCGGAGCGGCGAAAATGGGAATGAATTTTACTGCCATAGGGCCTCCCTCCCTCTTCCCCGAGGAGAGAATACTCAGTGCAGCGAAGCAATCGGCCGAGGAAAGTGGGGCTCGGATAGAAATTTCCGACGATATCTCCAAGGTTGTCGGAGCCGACTCTATTTACACCGATGTATGGGCATCCCTGGGCGAGGAAGAAAAATTGCCCGAGCGTATTTCTCTGTTGAAACCATTTCAGGTGGATGACAATCTAATAAAAAAAACTGAAAACCCGGATGTGCTTTTCATGCACTGTCTACCGGCCTTCCACAACGATGAAACACAAATAGGCGCAAAGATGAAAGAAGCACTTCAGTTAGATGCGATGGAAGTTACCGATTCCGTGTTTAGGAGCAGACACTCCGTTGTCTTCGATCAGGCGGAAAACCGTATACACACCGCTAAGGCTCTTATGGTGGCTACTTGCGGGCTGGTTTGATGGAAGAACAACCCATCCGAGCAACTAGGGTTCGTATCCACCTCGACACACTTAGAAAAAATCTGGCGAGCCTTAGGGAGGTTATTCCCCGGGAGGTTGGCATCTGCGCGGCGGTTAAGGCAAATGCGTATGGACACGGAGTTCTGCCTGTTGCTGAAACGCTCAGAGATGATGGCGTCGAGGTGCTGGGAGTGTCTTCGCCCTTTGAGGGGATTGAACTGAGAGAGGGGGGTGATGAGGGAAGAATTTTACTTCTGGGCCCCACGGTAGAAGATGAAATTCCACTAAGCATCGCTGCCCGGCTCGAGCCTGTGATTACCGATGCGGCGTATCTTTCTTCATTCGAAAAAATTCTGGCCATGGATCCCGGCCCTGCCGGCGAAAAATCAACGAAGTGGGTTGGCAAAATCAAATCCATGAAACGCCACCCCGTAAATTCCGGCAAAACCGATGGAAAACTTGCAGTTCATCTGAAAATAGATACAGGAATGGGGCGGGTTGGGTGCCGACCGGAAGAAGCACCGGCCCTGGCTAAGAGAATTGCAAATAATCCCCGCCTCTTTTTGGCAGGTACGGCCACGCATTTCCCTTCAGCGGATTCGGACGATCCCGAAGATATCGCCTTTACGGAGTCGCAGATTTCATGCCTACAGAAAGTGGCCGACAAACTCAGAGAAGCTGGAATAAATCCGGGATCGATTCACGCGAGTAATTCCGGCGGAATCGCCATAAGCCCCAAGTCAAGCTTGGACATGGTGCGTCCCGGTATTTTCCTCTATGGCTACGGGATACCCCCCAACGCAAAAATATTCCCAATTCCGATTATGGAATTTGTAACGAGAATAACGGCCATCAAGAAGGTAGCTCGCGGAACTTGCATCTCTTATGGGCGAACCTGGAAGGCGCCGAAAGATACCTGGATCGCTACTCTCCCGGTGGGTTACGCGGATGGATATCCACGCCTATGCTCGAATCGTTCGGAGGTGCGGATTTTGGGAAAACGTTATCCAGTTGTGGGTGTAGTATGCATGGATCAGATGATGGTGGATCTGGGATCGAGTACCAACGCGCGGCTGGGCGATGAGGCGATTCTATTCGGACCACAGGGGCCTGACGCGGCTGAACTTGCCGCCTTGATTGGAACAATCTCGTATGAGATTATTTGCGGTATCAGTCCCCGCGTACCACGAGTATTCGTTGATAAGCAGCTCGATAAGCAATAGCCAAACCGCTAGTGTCTGAAATCGCTGCTCTCATACATTGAACCCCGGCCCGTGGATCTTAGCTTCGCGCCTCAAATATAGCCGAGCAACTCCCATTGACCAGAGCCATAGCAGAGTTTAACCTGCAATATGGAGTTTTATCATGAATTACTTCAATTCCCTTCCATTTCGAGAGCAACTCGAGCAGTTGAGCGCTTGCCGATTTATGGAAGCAAACGAATTCAACGGAACAGACGCTCTTAAGGGTTCGAAAATTGTTATTCTCGGATGCGGGGCTCAGGGACTGAACCAAGGCCTGAATTTGCGCGATAGCGGACTTGACATAAGTTATGCCCTAAGAGAGCAGGCTATTTCCGATAAGAGGCAGTCCTGGTGCAATGCAAGTAATCACGGATTCATTGTAGACACCTTTGAAAAACTGATACCGCGGGCAGATTTGGTTATGAATCTAACTCCCGACAAAGAGCACAGCGCGGTTGTTTCGAATATCTTACCCCTTATGAAGAAGCAATCGACGATAGGGTATTCTCACGGATTCAATATCGTTGAAGAGGGCATGCGGATTCGTGAGGATATCACCGTGGTGATGATAGCGCCCAAGTCCCCGGGCTCCGAGCTGAGGGAGGAATTCAAGCGTGGTTTTGGCGTACCAACCTTACTTGCAGTACATCGGGCTAACGATCCCGAAGGAAAGGGCTGGGAAATCGCGAAGGCATACGCGGTTGCCCTTGGATCGAACAGGGCGGGAGTATTGGCTTCCTCCTTCGTGGCCGAGGTGAAATCCGATTTGATGGGTGAACAGACAATACTCTGCGGTATGCTGCAGAGCGGCTCGCTTCTATGTTATGACAAGATGCTCGCCAAGGGCGTCGATGCCGCCAAAGCGGCCTCCCTCGTTCAATTCGGCTGGGAAGCGATCGCCGAGGCTCTGAAATGTGGCGGTATTACGCATATGATGAATAAACTCTCGAATCCCGCGAAGCTTCGGGCCAATGAGCTCGCCGGTAAGCTAAAGGATATTTTAAAACCGCTATATCGCAGACACATGGACGACATTCTTTCCGCGAAGTTTTCGGAGACTATGATGGACGATTGGAGGAATAACGATCGTAAATTGCTTTCATGGCGTAGGAAAACCAGCGCGACAAACTTTGAAAGGGCCTCGCTCGCGAAGCGATTTCCGACTCGGTTCTACTTTGAAAACGGTGTCGCAATGGTAGCCATGATAAAGGCCGGGGTTGAACTTGCCTTTGAAGTGATGGTGAAGAGTGGAATCAAAAAGGAATCCGCTTATTACGAATCGCTGCATGAGGTGCCCCTTATAGCGAATCTAATTAGCCGAAAGAAACTCCACGAGATGAATAGAATCATCTCCGATACGGCCGAGTACGGGAACTATCTTTTCGCGAATACTTGTATGCCCTTACTGGAAGATTTCATGAACGAACTAACTGATTCCGACCTCGGGAATGCCTATCCGGCAGATGAAGAATTCGACGATCTAAAACTCATTACGATTAACGAGACTATTCAAAATCATCCAATCGAAAAGATTGGAAGGGTACTTCGCTCCAAAATGAGAGAGGTATCAACCTAGAATTTATCCGTGGGTAGCGGATATAAGGAGAGCCTGAGTATGAAGAGAGTTGTCTTGGGTAGGAGCAACTTGGAAATAAGTGTAATCGGATTAGGCGCCTGGGCCATCGGAGGCCCATGGGAGTACGGCTGGGGAAAGCAGGACGATAAGGAATCTGTCGCCACAATCAGGAGAGCCCTTGAAAGAGGTGTCAATTGGATAGATACGGCCCCAGCTTATGGATTGGGACATTCTGAGAGCGTAATCGGGAATTTTCTAAAAGAAATTCCGGCAGCGGATAAACCCCTTGTTTTCACTAAGTGCGGACTACCCTGGAGGGAGGGCGCTCGAGGTGTATACAATGACATATCTCCCAACTCCATCCAAAAAGAAATCGACATGAGTCTGCGACGTTTAAAACTCGACGTGATTGATTTATATCAAATTCACTGGCCCAGTCCGGACGAAGGTATAGAAGAGGCTTGGGAAACAATGGCGAACCTCAAACGCGTCGAAAAGGTTCGGCATATCGGCGTTTCAAACTTCTCAACCGAGCAACTCGAAAGAATAGAAGCCATCGCTCCAGTGGAAACTCTTCAGCCCAATTATTCCCTACTCTCAAGAAGCATCGAAACGGATATCCTGCCTTACTGCAAAACACGAAACATAGGGATTATCTCTTACTCCCCCATGGCGTCCGGAATGCTAAGCGGAAGGATGACACGGGAAAGAATCGCGGCCTTGCCGGCGGACGATTGGCGTAGAAAGAAAGGCGACTTTTTGAGTGAACCGCGACTTACCAAGAAACTTGCACTGGTTAGTGTACTAACGGATATCGCCAATCAGTACGGAAGAAACGCGGGCGAAGTTGCCGTGGCGTGGGTTCTCAGAAATCCGAGCATAAGCGCGGCCATAGTCGGCATGCGCCACCCCGAGCAAACCGATGTTATCGCGGCTGAGAATCTAGAACTAAGCAGGGAAGATTTGGACAGAATCGAACGCTTTTTTGCTGATAATCCGGAGATGAAGCCAACGCCCTAACATGTGCACCGCGAGTAACCCACCGCCGTTAGCAGACAGCCAGTGGCGTCGCCTATTTAAAATGTTTGAGCTGATCGCGGATTAACGCCGCTCTCTCGTAATCTTCAGTTGCAACGGCTCTACCAAGCTCCTCGGCTAAGCTTTCCTTAAATGCCTTAGTACCAACCTTGGTATAAATTGTTTGAACCTGGCGAATCACATCTAACAGTAAGCGAATAGAGCGTGACTTCTCGAATTCGAATACCTGGGAATCGATATTTTGCAATTTTTCGATATCGCTTATTCCTCTCTTGAGTGCCTCGATCGCTTCATACTCTCTGTTTTCTGCTAGATAAATCATGGCGCTGGAGATTGCGTTAATCCGTCGAATATAGGGTCTGTATTGCAATAATTCTTTTCCTTCGTCACTTTGATAGTACCGATCGACTAGGAGGCAAATTTTCAAGTTGTGACTGGTATCATTAACGACGCGGCGGTAGTATCCCAGTTGGAAGAGTATGAGATAGCGATAATAATAGAGCAAACTTTCTTCCCGTAACGCTCGAAAATCTTCATCGCCGAGAATAAGAACTCCCCCCGATTCCTTGGTTGCCTGCTCTCTTCTCCGATAGACCTCAAGGAGATTATCCCCCCCATCCGGTTTTTGCCCGTCGGGACGACCATTCAGGTTGTATTGCTCAATGCCCAAGGGTAGTCGAATCTGCATTATCTCGGAGCCGTCTTCATTTCTGATGAAGCGTACATTGTTCTTCTCGTCATAGGGCCAGTTATTTAGGATATTGCTCAGATTCCCCGACCGTTTCATCTCCGTCTCCCGCCATAAAGCTTAGTGCTTTTTTCGGTGCTTCACCCGATTATTTCGGATTAAACCATAAAAACAATGAAAAAACACTTATTCACTAATTCCTTACCGTGATTCACATGACAGAATGTAAAAACAATTATATATTGAATTTGGGAAAGACATGAAATTGATTATTTATCGAATCGCGGCGCTTGCGATTCTGTCGAGTTCACTCACATTGGCTTTTGGGCGGGAACGGTATGTGCGCATTAGAACAATAGGAGGAATGGAACCCATAGGTGCCTTGCACATAAAGGGGGATAATACGACGCTGAGAACTCCGTTAAATACAGGCTACGGCTTTAGCCCCGGCCTTGAGGTTTATTATATCCTCAACGAATTACTCGAATTCGGAGTTGGATTTCAGTGGCAGTTCAGGCGAAAGGCATTACCCGAGAAAAATAAGGGAGCCTTTGGTTCTGCTCCAATTTATTTGACTACAAGAATCAATCTCACGACAATCGAAAATTTTTCTACATACACCCTACTCAAGCTGGGTTACAGCACTTTGAATATTAGCAATGAATTCAGGGAAATCTGGAATTCCGAGCCGGGGGGGAGCCTCGTTTCCACGAGCGGAGGTTTCTATGGAATGGCCGCGTTGGGAGTGTCGACAAGTCTCAAGGAAGCCTCTCTCTGGAACTTAGACCTCGGCATAGATGTCGGATACAGCTTTCAAAGCTTCACGGGCTCCAATTCAACAAGAAGCTACCCCCTGCTTTATCATGAGATGTCCGTGCATATTTCCTTGGACTGGTTGTTCTGAATAAGCCACACACATCGGCATAAACTATTGATGCGACTTTGCCTGTTCCACTATTATCATAATGGTTCCGAATTTTATCAATTTTCGCGGCTGTAGGATAGGCTCACCAGGGGGTAAGGATGGTTAACCAAGGACTCACTATCATGGCGACTGGAATGCTGATAGTTTTCGCATTTTTAGCCATCATGGTAATTGCGATGAGGCTTATGTCGGGCATGCTTCTGAAATTCTTTCCTGAAAAAAAAGCAACCGCGACTATCAAGAATGAATTCGAGGCACAGGCTGGCGAATTGGAACTCGCGATAGCGATAGCGGCCGCCCACATGGGACACAAATAATTCCGAACGGAGAAGTGGATGAAAAAGGTAAATTTCATGATTACGGCCTTTCGCGATGGATTTCAATCGGTTTTTGGAGCAAGGGTTTTCACCAAAGACTTCATTCCAGCCGTACAGGCGGCAAGCGAGGCCGGACTTAAGCATTTTGAGGCTGGTGGGGGGGCACGCTTTCAATCCCTCTATTTTTACAGTAACGAAGATGCTTTTGACATGATGGATCAATTTCGCGCTGCCGCCGGACAAGAAGCAAATCTTCAAACCTTGGCGAGAGGCGTCAATGTCGTAGGACTCAGCTCTCAGAGTCGTGATATCATCAAGCTTCATGCGAAGTTGTTCAAAAAACACGGTATAAGCACCATTCGAAACTTTGACGCCCTTAATGATGTTAATAATCTGATCGATTCCGGGAAAGCCATCGTAGACGCCGAGCTCAAGCACGAGGTATGCGTAACTCTCATGGCCCTTCCAGAGGGAGTTACCGGGGCTCACGATCCGGATTTCTATGAGATGACACTGCGTGGCATTCTGGATGCTGATATCCCCTATGATTCGGTTTGCTTCAAGGATGCCTCTGGCACTGCCACGCCCGCGGTAGTCCACGAGACAATAAAACGAGCTCGCAAGATGCTACCCGATGGAGTTAAAATTGTATTTCACTCCCATGAAACCGCGGGAATCTGCATCTTGCAGTACAAAGCCGCACTGGATGCAGGGGCAGACCAAGTGGATTTATCGATGGCGCCTGTCTCCGGCGGAACCTGCCAGCCGGATGTGATGGTAATGTATCACGCTTTGCGTGGCACGGAGTATACATTGGGCATAGACCCCAAAAAGGTTTACGAAGCCGAAGAGGTGTTTAAGAAGTGCATGAAAGATTACTTCAAGCCTCCGGAGTCTAGAACCGTCGAACCGCTAATCCCCCTTTCCCCCATGCCCGGGGGCGCTCTTACAGCCAATACACAGATGCTTCGAGACACCAACCTCTTGGACCGCTACGAGGAAATCACCAAGAATATGGGCGAAGTCATAATCAAGGGCGGATACGGAACCTCAGTTACCCCCGTGTCCCAGTTTTATTTCCAGCAGGCATTTAACAACACAATGCATGGTCCCTGGAAGAAAATAGCAGATGGCTATGGGAAGATGGTATTAGGTTATTTCGGGAAAACACCCGTAGCCCCTAATCCGGAGGTGATAAAGATTGCCCGGAAGCAGATGAATTTGGAACCCACCAATCGACTTGTGGTAGATATAAACGACGAGAACCCAGCTCTCGGTGTTGAAGCCGCAAAGAAAATGCTTATTGACAACGGAATCTCGGAACTCAGTGAAGAAAACATATTCATTGCCGCAACCTGTCTTGACAAGGGAATTCAATTCCTCAAGCACGAGGCAAAACCGAACGTCCGTAAAAAGCCCACAAGCAAGCAGGGTGTAACAGTTACTGTAAACGGGCGCTCCTATGGCGTGAAAATCGATGGAAACATAGCCAACGTAAATGGGCAAAACTACAACATCGATATAAAAGATGGTATTGATGCGAATGTCCCTGCCACAGCGCCCGCTTCGACAAGCCCTTCTGCCGGCACATCAACCGCCGAACCGAGGCCAATCGCCTCCGTGGACAACGAGACCGTATCGGCTCCAATGCCCGGCCTGGTACTGCGCATTCCAGTAGCCTTGGGCGATCGAGTCAAGGAGGGAGATGAGGTGGTGGTCTTAGAAGCAATGAAAATGGAGACTCCCGTTTCAGCCACGTCCGATGGCACAATCGGAGCTATCCTCGTTAAGCAGGGCGATCAAGTAAAGGCCGGAGAAACTTTGATACGTATCGATTATGAGGAACGAAAATGAATTTTGTGAACTCCCTGATAGAGCTTTGGCACACCACGGGAATATATGGGTTTCTGCAGGCCGGCGGATGGCGCAACTTAGTGATGATAGGAGTGGGCCTCCTGCTGATATGGCTGGCGGTAAAAAGAGGCTTCGAACCCCTTCTGCTGATACCCATCGGATTCGGTGCCGTGCTCTCGAACATCCCCTTCGCCGAAATAGCCGGCCACACGGTTCAGGTACTGGGTAGCGACGGCAAGGTAATTATAGAGAAATTCGGCGGTATTATTGGGCAATTCTACGAAATAGGAATCGCCAATGGCCTATTCCCCTTGTTGATATTTATGGGCGTAGGCGCCATGACAGATTTCGGCCCCCTGCTGGCCAATCCGAAAACGCTTCTTCTAGGTGCTGCCGCTCAATTCGGTATTTTCGTCGCACTTTTTGGAACCGTCCTATTGGAACGAATCCCAGGATTCTCATTCATAGAAGGACAGGGAAATACAAGCTTGGCCGATTCAATTCTCCATGTGGCAGGGTCGATCGGAATAATAGGCGGCGCTGATGGCCCTACAGCCATTTTTACCGCCGAGCGTCTGGCTCCCAGATACCTGGGCCCAATCGCGGTTGCGGCCTATTCTTATATGGCCCTAGTGCCCATAATCCAGCCTCCCATCATGAAGGCCCTTACAACGGGAACCGAACGAAGAATAAAAATGGAGCAGCTCTGGCATATCACGAAAGTGGAAAAAATACTCTTTCCAATAATCGTGCTATTCCTGTGCATACTGCTACTCCCCAGCGCCACCCCCCTAATAGGAATGCTAATGTTTGGCAACCTGCTAAGGGAATCGCTTGTAACCGACCGACTTTCGGACACCGCTCAAAATGCCCTGATGAATACCGTTACAATCATGCTGGGCCTATCGGTTGGTTCCACAATGTCCGGTGATATTTTTCTGAAAGCAACCACCATAGTCATATTGCTGCTTGGGCTAGTGGCCTTCATGACCGGAACCATGACTGGAGTACTGCTTGCAAAGTTGATGAACAAGCTTTCACCCAAGCATCCTATCAATCCTCTGATTGGAGCGGCCGGCGTGTCGGCGGTGCCGATGGCGGCCCGTGTGGCAAACAAGGTGGGACTCAAGGCGAACCCAAACAACTACCTTCTCATGCACGCCATGGGGCCAAACGTGGCCGGAGTGATAGGCTCGGCCGTGGCCGCCGGCATACTTTTGACGCTGATTCCAATATTGGGAGGGTGAGATGTCGCTGGGAGATCCCGGCTCTATAGCCGGGAGTAATTATCCCAGGCGCTTCTCCAAGGCATCAATCTGTACCAGAAGTTCTTTGGGAACCTTATCCCCATAAGTTTCATAGCTTTCCTTGATTGCAGCCAGCTCCTCTTTCCAACCATCGGCATCCACGGAAAGAAGAGTATCCAAATCGGCACTCGTAACACTTGTCCCGCGGATATTGATATCCTCTTTCTTGGGCAGTAGTCCAATCGCTGTTTCAACCGCCTCCACCGTACCGGCACAGCGTTTGAAAACCCATTCAAGCACCCTACTATTATCGCCGAATCCCGGCCATAGCCATTTCCCGTCCCTGGTTTTTCTAAACCAATTCACAAAGAAAATCTTCGGCAACTTGTCGGCACTCGTTTTCTTGCCGATGTTCAGCCAGTGCCGGAGAAAATCAGCCACATGATAGCCAATGAATGGACGCATTGCCATGGGGTCGCGACGGACCGTCCCTGTCTTGAGATCCAGCGCTGCCGCGGTAATTTCTGAACCGGCGGCAGATCCCACAAAGGTGCCATGAACCCAATCTGTAGCCTGATTAACCAACGGAATTGTGCTTGTTCGCCTTCCCCCAAATAAAAATGCATCGATTGGCACGCCGGCAGGATCCTCCCAATTATCGGCAATCGCCGGGCAGTTAGCGGCTCTGGCCGTGAATCTGGCATTCGGATGCGCCGCCGGTTCCTTCGCCGTTGCAGCATCCCATTTGTTTCCCTTCCAGTCGATAAGAGTGCCTGGAGGGTCATATCCAATACCCTCCCACCAGATATCACCATCCTCCGTAAGCGCTACATTGGTAAAAATAGTATCCTTTGCAATCGTGTGCATTGCATTGGGATTCGAATCCATTGAAGTACCGGGCGCAACTCCGAAGAAACCTGATTCGGGATTAATAGCGTACAAACGCCCATCCGCGCCAAATTTCATCCATGCAATATCATCCCCAACAGTCTCTACCTTCCAACCCTCAATGGTGGGAATTAGCATTGCCAGATTCGTTTTCCCACATGCGGAGGGAAATGCTCCGGCAATATGCTTGAACTCGCCCTCCGGGCTCGTAAGTTTCAGTATGAGCATGTGCTCCGCCATCCAACCCTCATCCCTAGCCTGCACGGAAGCAATTCGCAGAGCCAAGCACTTCTTACCCAGCAACGCGTTGCCACCGTAGCCTGAACCATAAGACCATATCTCGCGAGTTTCCGGGAAATGGGCTATATACTTATCTTCAACAGGAGCACAGGGCCAAACACCATTGTCCTTCTTGCCTTCGGCTAACGGTTTCCCAACCGAATGGACCGAGGGAATAAACTCGCCATCAATTCCAAGCACCTCATACACCCTTGGAGTTACCCTTGCCATTATATGCATGTTGATTACGACATAGGCGGAATCAGTAATCTCAAAACCTATTTTTGCTATGTCGGAACCCACGGGGCCCATAGAAAATGGGATTACATACATGATTCGGCCCCGCATACAGCCCTTATAAAAACCACGCAGAGTTCTCTTCAATTCCAAGGGATCAATCCAATTATTGAGCGGCCCCGCATCCGCCTGCTTCTTCGAGGCAACATAGGTGCGGGTCTCTACTCGCGCCACATCGCTGGGATCGGAACGAAAAAGTAAGCAGTTGGGACGTTTCGCGGGATTAAGGCGCGTCGCCAAACCGCCATTCACCAATTCTTCCGAAAGCTTATCATATTCCGCCTTCGAGCCATCACACCAATAGACTCCCTCAGGAGACATGAGTTCGGCCCATTCCTTCACCCAGGAAACAAGCCTGCCGTGCTTGGTAGGTATTTCGTTTAAATAGTTGATTTGCATATAGATGGGATTCCTCCTGTTGCTTTACGCGTGGTATAGGCCCTTTATAGTACAGTATAAACGCCTAAGCGTCCAGCGTCGGCCACGGACGGAAGTTCGGCACTCTCCGACATTCACGCGGACAAATCCGAAGCAGTAGGGTAAGTTCCCTGTTGCCGCAACTCCGGTTTCGCTAGCGCTCCAATGAGGACATCATATAGAAGAGAGCTTAAGAAAGCTCCCGCGGGCCCAGCATGTACCTCATCGTAGTTGACAATCCGAGTAGCGAAAGACGAGATTCGAACTCGCGACATCCACCTTGGCAAGGTGGAGCTCTACCACTGAGCTACTTTCGCAATTGTGTAAACTGTATAACGTATCTACTATTCCAATCAATACCCATGTTCCGAGCTATCGGACCCAAGCTAGCTTCTACTATAATGCCATAATGAATTTTTGGCACTACTTCATAGATGAGAGCGCTCTAGCCTCTATTTTCTCAAATTTCCCTCTCTGGGGGCTACTTATTGTAATCGCATTGGTTATAGCCCTATTGTCCAAAGGCGCCGACTGGTTAATTGACGGAGCAGTAGACCTGGCTTTGAAAACCAAACTACCGAAAATCGTGATAGGCGCAACGATACTCAGTTTGGGTACCACGGCGCCGGAGGCCTTTGTATCAGTTATGGCCGCATTCATGGGCACCCCCGGCCTCGCTCTCGGGAATGGCGTGGGTTCGATTATTGCGGATACCGGACTGATATTCGGATTAACCGTGGTAATCGCCGCGCCTCCAATGGATAAATGGATTTTGAATCGTACTAGTAATTGGCAGCTTGGTTCGGCTGTATTGCTCGTAATCCTGGCACTATCCACATACATTCTCTTGCCCGAAGGCCCTGTGATAAACCGTCTGATGGGACTGTTACTCGTGAGCCTCCTTGTTATCTACCTCATTATTACTTACAGATGGGCCCGAAATGGAATCAATACCAGCTCTGAAGTGAGCGAAAAATCGAAACTCCTGCCGATTATCCTCCTGGAATTCCTCGGCGGCCTAGTCCTGGTGATTATTGCATCGCGACTGCTTGTTCCGGCAGCAGTCGAAACTGCCAGGCGATTCGGTGTGCCTAACGATGTTATAGCGGCTACCATGGTTGCTCTTGGCACATCCCTTCCCGAACTAAGCACGGCGATTGCCGCCATCCGGAAGGGACACCCGGAAATAACTGTTGGAAACATTGTCGGGGCAGACGTACTGAACACTCTGTTCGTAATCGGCATGGCAGCTCTTGCCGTGCCGCTAGCCGTTCCAAGTAATTTCTTCTTACTCCATTTCCCGGCAATGCTTCTAATTCTGATATCCTTCCGAATCTTTATCTCAATCGATACCGGGGGGCGCTTTCGTCGCTGGCAAGGCGCCTGGCTACTCTCGGTCTATACCTCCTACATTGTGCTTCTGTACATAATACGCTAGAACTGGGCGTGGTTATACTGACAGTTCTCCCAACTAAACGGAAAGGATTCGGTAGCCTGATGGTTTTGTTCGTTCTTGCAGGACGGACTGGGTACTCATTTCCCGCCTTTCTACCCCACAAAAATAGAAGTACGAATAAACATACTCAATCATTCACTATCCGTACCCGAAAATGTGGTAATTATGTCCATTCAGTTGACACATCTCGAGTTCGACAATTATGATAAATCTCTCGTGCGGGGGGTGTAGCTCAGTTGGCTAGAGCGCGTGAATGGCATTCACGAGGTCATGGGTTCGACTCCCTTCACCTCCATCAGTCCAATAAATGAGCGTAAACGAAGTGAATGGAGAGGAGATTAATCCGGAGATTGCGGCACTTTTAGACAAGGATGCTCCGCCTGTCCCAGATTTTTCCAAAATTCTCGACACATCCGACAACTCGTTCGCGGATGGGGAAAAAGCAGATTTCAGCAAGCTGTCCTTTCCTTCGATCGAGAAATGGGAGCAGGAACCGAATCCCATCTTTCTCGAGAAGAACTTTTACTCGAAAGTTCTAACAGGCGAAGGCGAATACTCCAAAAATTTTCATAACTTACTCCAGAAATTTTTCAAGGCTGAGGATCCCCAAGAAAAGGGGGATCTCCGTCAACGCCTAATCTCCGTTTGGTGGAACCTGATGCGGAGCATTACAACACATTTCCAAAATTCTTCACAGGAGAAGAGATGGGCAATACGCTACGCCTATTTTCTTCCAACACTTGTCTCCACCGAGCAAAGACAAATGCTTTCGAAGATTGTTACTGAAAACACCTATGATGAGCCGATACACTATGTGGACGAGTGGTTCGATTTAGTATCCAACAACAAAGAAAGTCCACTGGCAACCGACGAGTTGAAATTCAGTAGGATGAATGTTCAAACAAAGGCGAAGGTACAGCTCGATAAGGCCTTAGGTTCTAAGGAAGCGAACTTATCACTACTGCAAAATCTGGTGCTTGCTCGAAAAAACTTGGATGCCGAGCTTCAAACTCATGTCCGTACGATTACCCAGCACAATGCACATCCAATCATACAGGGTGTGCAAAACCCATACACAGCGGAGCAAAAATACTCCTTCAATCAGATTAACGAGATACTTCGCAAACTCAGCAAGGTAGACAGGGATATCAACCTGAATACTGAAAGATTCAAGGATGCGGATAGTAAATTCGGAAAGCTTGACGATAAAATTCAGCAGATGGGTGGGCTTGATAAGGCCGACAAGAGCGTAATGGAAAATGAACTAGATAGTGTCCGGCAGCTGGCCAAGATGTGTGTGGGTCGCCGAGGGAACCATCTGCCATTTCTGATGAAGCCTTTTTTCTCCTCAAATATCACGCTCATTGGAACCCGCGAGAATGTTATCAAGTACATGGATCAGGTGGAACAGATAGATCCGGGAGTGTTTTGCCGTTCGTTTCGGCAGAAAACACATCGGATAGTGCCTCATACCATCATTGTTCCATGTTATGGAGACAGGGGAATCTGCTGGGAACCTTTCGAACAATTCAATCGGGCTACAAGTCGCGGACGAATCGCCGTTCCAATGTATCCAAAGGATATTAAAACCGCGGTTGTCTACGCTCTTGGAGATCTCCGTTGGATCGTTGCAAAAGAGAAGGCTGCTCATTATTGGATGGAAGAAGGTCTTACCGGCAATTATTACCAGTGGTTTAGCGGATCCAAGCAGCGAGGAGACGTTCGAGTAAGCTTTCTCGATAACTATTTCTTATGGATTACAAAGGAGTCGGAGGGAGTTCAAAAGCTGGAAAGGGAGGTCCGTTCCATCTTCTGGCGTTACATGCCCTTCCCTCAGGCTCTTAGAGACTCCCTAAAGAATCGCGGTTTCGTTTACAGCGAACTCCATAAGAAAGATATCAACAGAGGACTATCCGATGGATACTAACTCTGCCGGCGTCGTTTTTGGAATATCGGCTCGATGTAGCTATCCAGATTCAATCTCCGAATTGTCCATTTGATTAGCCTCGAATACAGGAAGAAGGTACCGAAAACGGCGCCGGATAAAATCAGTATTACCGCCAATAAGGACATCGCCTGGGAACTTATGCCTAACTTCTGATATATTGAGCCCAGCACCGCCCCTATTGCCAGAGCCAAGACTACTAGTATCAACAGATTTAGCACCGTCGCTCCAATCAAAAAGAAGATTGTGTTTAGCTTCTTATTCAAACTTTTTCTCTCCAGTCTCTTTGTCGAAGCAACAGGATAATCAAAACTATAGAGGAGATCACCATAGTTGCATCAGCGATATTGAAGGTTGGCCAACGCTCCAAGCCGAAGATTCCAAAGAATTTGAAATCAAGAAAATCGACCACCCCATCAGGTCGGAAAATACGATCAATCTGGTTGCCTATGCCGCCACCGAATATTGCCGCGAACGTCCATCGCTGCCCCTCTGAAAGATCCTTTCCACGTACGATATAGATTCCCATCCATACCAGAATAATAATGGGAATAACAATGAGGATTACAGTGCGATAAACGCCGGGGATATTGGCTCCCATGCTGAATGCAGCACCGGTATTCCTGACATGCACCAAACGAAAAAAATCTCCCGCAAAGGTCCAGGCAATCGTAAGAGGCGGTATCAGTTTTACAACCAACAGCTTCGATAGCTGATCCATTAGCACTATACCCGCGCTTAGAACAAAATAACGTCCTTTTATCAAACTTAACTCCAATTAGAATTCAATAGCCAGTCGGGATATCAAGAAAAATCGATTCAATGCCAAGTTCCTGAGCTACCAATTCGGCCATGGCTCTTACGCCGAAAATCTCAGTTAGGTAGTGGCCCGCGAAAAGCACGTTTATCCCTGCCTCACGGCATTCGTGATAAATGCCGTGGGAGGCGTCTCCCGTTATGTACAAATCCACTCCCTCACTAATAGCCTGGGAAACCTCATATGGCGCGCCACCCGAAATCACGGCAATGCTGCAAATCTCAGCGGGTCCAAATCTAAGTCCATTGATACCATCCTCCCAGGCCCCAAAGAGGCGCCCAACGATTCCTTCCAGACTGAGTGGCTTGGGAAGCAATCCCTTATACCCAATCTTGCGCCCCTTATAGTCTCCGAAAGGCTCGACATTCCCCAAGCCCAGTCTGCTTGCTATTTGGGCATTGTTGCCCAGAAAAGAGTGTCGATCCAGAGGTAGATGACAGGCATAAAGGGCGATATCGTTTTTCATCAGAAAACGAACCCTTAGGCCGGCAACTCCGATCAGCCGTGGGCTGGATCCCCAGAACAAACCATGATGAACAAATAACGTTTGGGCACCCTCCTGTTTCGCTCTCTGAAACGAATCAAGGCATGCGTCCACGGCAAACGCCATTTTTCCAAGCTCTGCTTCCATGTCTCCCACCTGGACGCCGTTTAGAGAGTTATCAATGCTGTCTACTTCGCTAAACTCCAATCTTTCTCGGGCCCAGCGGTCAAAATCAGCAAGTTTCATGGGTTCATTATAGAGCTATGCTTAGCTGTTTCAAGTTCAGTTCGCAAATGGATGGAATTGCCGCTCTTCTACATAAATTCGATCTATCTTTCAAGAAAAAGCATCGAACTGTAGAATTGAATCCATGTTAAATCGGCCACGTGAACTCTCTTTCGAAGATATCTTGCTCGATATCGAACTCCGCGATCCCCCGGAGGAAATACAGGATAACAAGCACTGGGCAATGGTTGGTCAGAACCGTGCGATGTGGGCTCTTAAGATGGGAATTTCGATAAGGGCCAAGGGCTATAACATTTACGTGGCAGGAGAATCCGGCACGGGCAAGCATACGGCTATCATGGACATTCTCTCCCGCAATAGAACCAAGAATGGAGCCCTGCGTGACATAGCCTACGTTCAAAATTTCCAAGAACCGGATAAACCACGTACGTTAATTTTTCCGGAGGGACGGGCACGCCTGTTCAAAGAGGAGATTCGCCTCCTGTTAGATAGGCTAACCGATAGAATTTCCCGCGATCTGGATGTGGAATCCTATAAGTCGAAGCGAGATAGTTTTATTGCCGAGATAGAAAACAGCGAAACCAGGATACTGTCCGAGTTTGAAAACCAACTCGAGGCGGGGGGGTTCAAGACCATTCAAACCAAGGAAGCGGCGGAGGATAGAGCAACGGACATAGTTCCCCTGATAGATGGTGAGATTATTCTCTTCGAAGACCTCCGGAACTTGGTGGCCTCCGGAAAGTTTCCGGAATCGGTGTGGCTTGATACCCGTGAACGCTATTTCATCTATTTGGATGCGATGAAGCGAACCTATAGAAGTATTCGTATCGCGAGAGAAAAACTAGATGAAACTCTGATATCGCTCAAGAAAGAAGCCATACGCCCGGGAATAAACGAGGAATGCTCGGCCATATCGGAAAATTGGGAAGACGAGGACGTCAAGACATATCTGAAAAATCTCAAAAACGATGTTATTGAAAATAGTAACTGGATTACAAAAGATTCGGAGGAAGACGATGATATAGATCTTAGTATCCGCTATGGAGTAAATATTGTTGTCGACCGCTCGGGAGTTGATAAACTGCCGGTAATTCGTGAAACGAATCCCACCAAGGCAAATCTCTTTGGCGTGATAGAAGCGAAGCAAGATGCTTCGAACGAGCTCAAAAACAACCTGATGATGATTAAATCCGGCGCGCTCTTGGAAGCGGATGGTGGTTTTCTCATTTTGCAGGCAGAGGATATTCTTTCGAAGGAGGATCTCTGGGCAGACTTCAAAAGAGCGTTGCAAACGGGTTTGGTGGCGCCTGAGATTCAATCCACCTCTCTTGGTCCCTTACCGATACTGATGGACCCGGAGCCGGTGAAGTTCGATACCACGGTAATACTAGTGGGACCGGCTCGAATTTATGAATCCTTCTGCTCTCAAGATAATGATTTCTCGAAGCTATTCAAAGTTGCAGCCGAATTCAGTTCGACTATGCCGCGGAAATCCAAAACCGAGAATGAGTACGCGGTTTTTGCCAGAGGATTTGTGAAAAAGGAAAACTTATTGCCAATAAGCTCAGATGGAATTGCCGGGCTCATTTCTTATGGTGTATTCCTTGCCGAAAAGCGCGATCTTCTGAGTACTCGCTTCAGTTTGATTGCCGACCTTATCAGGGAGGCCCATTATGGAGCCTCGATAAAGGGGAAGGCTAAGATTGATATTGGAATCGTGAAGGCGGCGATTGCAATGAGGGAATATATGGGCAATCTGCCTGAGGAGGCGCTAATCGATCAGATTCGCGATGGCTCGTTGCTGATTGATGTGAGTGGCAGCAAAGTTGGAGTGGTTAATGGTTTGGCGGTACTTGAGCGGGGATTTTATACTTTTGGAACACCTTTACGGATAACCGTTGCGGTTGGACCTGGCAAAGAGGGCGTAATAAATATCGAGCGAGAGGCCGGTTTATCTGGGGAATTGCACGACAAGGGGGTGTTTCTATTGGAGGGTTATCTTCGACATCGATACGCTAGGAGGAGGCAATTGTCGATGACGGCCAGTATCGCGGTTGAACAATCTTTTTATGAGATTGATGGGGATTCGGCGTCGGTGTCGGAACTAGCCGCGCTTTTGTCCGCTATCGCCGATATCCCGGTGCGACAAGATGTGGCTGTTACCGGAGCTATCAACCAGCAGGGAATTATTCAGCCCATTGGTGGGGTGCATGAGAAAATTCAGGGGTTTTTTCAGGCATGTGAGGCGAGGGGATTGACGGGGCAGCAGGGAGTGATTGTTCCAGTAAGAAATTCTCAGGCCGTTATACTTTCCGACAAAATTATTGAGGCGGTTAGGGAATCGAAATTTCATGTGTGGGTAGCGGATAATATCGATGAGGTAATGACCCTGCTTACCGGGAAAAACGCCGGCCTGGAGAAACGAAATGGCAGATTTGAATCAGGTAGTTTTAACGAGGCGGTTCGTAAGGGATTGGCTGAACTGGCCAAGCTTTCGCAATAAGAAATTAACTCTATATTTGATGAACAATAAATGCCGAGAATATTATCAAATTCAACAAGGAAATACATGCCCAATCCGAAAATAATCGAGAAAATCAAGCGCTCCGTGCGTATGGCGAAGCCTCTTACAATGACTACTTACAAATTCCCGCATGGAACGGAGTTGCAAATCGATGAAATTCTCGGAATTTTCCTGGATGAACTAGGCCAAAACGAACTCAAGGATCATCTATCGTACTGTTTGAAGGAGTTGGCTGCGAATGCCAAGAAGGCAAACACGAAAAGAGTGTATTTCGAAGAGAAAAATCTAAATATTCAGGATAGTGAAGACTATCGGAAGGGCATGAAAACCTTCCGAAATGAAACAATGGACAACCAAGATTACTGGATTGAACGTCAGAAGGAAAAGGGATTGTACATCAAATTCCTTTTTCATCCTGCTGATAAGCAATTTCGCATTACTGTGAAGAATAACTCTGAGATAACCCACAAAGAGCACATGAGGGTGTACGACAGAATCGCGCGCTCCCGCGCCTTTGAAACTCTTGAGGAAGCTTTCTCGGAGGCACTTGACAATCTGGAAGGAGCGGGTCTCGGTATTATCATTCTAGTACTGATGCTGCGAAAGATGGGATTGGATGAGGATGCCTACAAGATTGAGGGTTCGAATGGGATAACGAGCGCTTATATAACGATTCCCATCGGCGAGGTTAAGCTCGAGCAACAGGAAATGCTGATAAAGCAAATTGTCAATGAAATAGACAGCCTTCCTCAGTTTCCGGAAAACATTGTTGCCGTCCAGCGATTGATTAACAATCCAAATAGCGAGTTGCGGGATATTGCAAAAAGAATCAGCACCGATCCAGCTCTTACGGCAGACTTGTTGAAAACCGTTAATTCGGCCTATTTCATGCTGCCCAACAGGGTGGATAACATTGGCGATGCGGTGAAGATGCTGGGCCTGCGCGGCGTGAAAAATATGCTCCTTAGTTATGGCACTTCCAAAATCTTGAAATTGCCTACCCATCCTGAGCAATGGCATCATGCCCACCGCGTAGCTTTTTACAGTTTCGATTTGGCTCGGCAAGTTACGCGAAACAAGGATATTATCGATGATGTTTATGTTGGGGGAATACTCCACGATATCGGTAAAATCATATTCTCCGTGATACATCCGAATCTTCTGGAGAAAATACGGAAATTCAGCCGCGAAAAGAACATATCTCCGAATTTGTTTGAAGATTTATCAGCGGGTTACAACCATGCCGAAATCGGTGCTCGGATAGCCGAGAAATGGAACTTTCCACTTTCCCTGGTAGATGCGATTCGCTACCACCACCATCCGGGAAACTGTCTTCCCGAAAATCGACTGATTGTTTCATGCGTCTATCTTGGCAATGCAATATGCTCTTACGAAAACGGTAATCAACACTATGACGCCATTGATTCTTCAATACTCTCGAAATTTAGAATCACAAACGAAACTCAATTCAAGCAGGTGCAAAGTAGTTTAGCCGAGGATTACGAATCAGAAATCAGGGCCGTGTAGGGCCCAGGCTATTCGACATGGCAGGCAGTCTACAGAAATAGACAAAAAAAGCCTCGCCGAAGCGGGCTGCCCAGGGTCGATTCTTGAACTGAAACTGTTCAGAATTCACAGGTTGATTCTATTGGAGCGGTAATAGCCACAGGTGCGCCGAGAGTCAAACGGTAGCAGAATGAACCTGCACAGGGCTCAGCGCAAGCGATGTCCCCATACTCCACGGTCGAGAAGCATTTCCGCCTCATCAGCACATCGCACCAGGAGTTGGGAGCAGTGATTCATCCACTCTAACGCGGCCGGCAATCGGAAAAAATCTAAACTCCGAAAACATCCAATAGGCGATCAGCCACCGTATTGATAACCGCATCATCGACATAATCGGGTTTCCGGAGCTTCGCTTTCACTTCCTCAACTCTATCCATACGCAGGTCTGGAACAGAACGGACTATATCGGCAGTCTGTCGGAGAGCGGCCGAGTGTCTAGCTTCCTCGGATACCGCCACAGAATCGGCCGTCATCTCCTTGGCAAGTTTTTCCGGTTTATCCGTCTTGTTAAATTTCGAAAGCGGATCTAACGGCCCTAACCTATCAATGGTCATGTATTCTCCTCGTCCCGACTAATCTAAATATCGGCAGCGATACCGTAATCATAACTCATGCATCGCCAAAATTCTAAAGATTCCACCCCACCCTCGTCTAGGTTCCTACAAGAACCGTGAATTCGCCTCTAATTTTATCCATTGCTGCCAACTTCGACAATACCTCTTCGGCACTTCCAAAGATACATTGTTCGAATTTCTTGGTTAATTCCCTACCCACAAAGATATTACGATTTGGGCAATACTCATCTAACTCTTTGCAGAGATCGATTATTCTGGAAGGAGATTCGTAAACAACAAATATCATACCACTTCCAAGCAGCCTCTGAAGTCGCTTCCGGCGTTTCTTGGCCTTAGGCGATAAAAACCCTTCGAACAAGAAACCCTTCCCAGCTATCCCGGCAACACTAACTAGGGTGGTAAGGGCCGAGGCACCTGGAACAGGCACCACCTCGAAACCCTTCGACCGAACCATGCTAACAAGTCGGGCACCGGGATCGCTAACAGCAGGAGTTCCCGCATCGGAGACATAGGCCACCATGAGTCCCTTATCAAGCAGTTTCACTATACCTTTAGCGCTCGCTTCTTCGTTTCTCGCCCTACAGCTAATTAGACGCCTGAAGCTTATACTGTACCTATCCAGGAGTATTCTAGTTTGTCGCGTATCCTCAGCGGCAATAACATCCACTTCCCTTAAGATTCGTACCGCGCGAAAAGTTATATCTTCGATGTTCCCAATTGGAGTAGCGATCACAAAGAGGGTGGACATAGGCACAGTATAGCAGTATTTTCTGTGATTGCCCTCCGAGGTAGGTAGCGCTGATTAAACTACTCCCCTTTGAGAAGTCGACAATTACAATATGACTGATGACCGCAGAAATAGTCCCATAGAGGCGAGTATTCTGGATTTTCCGAAATCTTCCGCCAATCATTCCCCTATCGCGAAGAGAGATGCCGTGACAATACTCCCCTCGGCGAACCTCGGCGCAGTGTATCGCAATTCGAATGTAGAGGAAGGCTCAAACTTGGCGGAAAGACTCGAATCCTCAGGAAAACCTAGGCCCTTCGACGAACGAATAACTTCTCAGGCACATTGCAATTCCCCTGGCAGATTTCATAATCTCTCCCCTTCACCGCCGTTCCCACTTAGAAAGCTATCCACAGACTATGCCCGCCATGCCTCGAAAACCAGTTCTTACGGTGTCCAAGCGGAATGCAAAATTTGAGCGTAGAAATCCTGATAGCTATCATTCTTGTGCTCCTGCTTGCAGCCTTGGGGCTCCTTCTTTGGCGTAGAAAAATTCCTAATCGAACTCGAATCGTTAGGGGCGGCAATCCGGGATTCACAGCCTCCAAAAGAATCTGCCCTCTCTGCGGTGAAACGCTTGAAAAGGGTTTGAGTGTTTATTCAACGCTATTTCCCGGCAGGGAATTCGATTTGATGCATATATTCGGTTGCAAATACTGCTGGAGCGGTAAAAGAACGTTCATTGGCTCTCCAGCCTCCCGCAAACCCGATAAATCAAGCAGGGGGCCGAGGCGTTGTCCCTGCTGCGGCAGCATACTCCCAGAGGAAGGTTACCTGATGGCAAGGGTTTTCCGGAAATCCTTCCGTCTCCCCCATGTCAATGTATATGGGTGCACAATCTGCAAAACGGGTAGAGGATAACATGGCTCTCTACCCTGAATTCTCGAAACCGGAGAATTTCACTTTCTCCGCGATTCCACGGAACCCTACAAACAACTAGAGCAGTAGGCTTGAAATTAGCACTGGTCTTAGCCATCCTGGTGTAATGCCTGTCTATGTAAACAGATTGTTGAACCTAAAAAAGATAAAAGTTGTCGGTTTCGATATGGATTACACTCTCGTGCCCTACAAAATCGAAAAATTCGAAAAACTCGCCCACACATTGGCCATCAGAAGACTCGTGGAAAACTATTCCTACCCCAAGGAAGTAGGAAAACTGAAATTTAACCTAAATCGCGCCATACTCGGTCTGGTAATTGATAAAAGAAATGGGAATATGCTCAAGCTGAGCCGCTTCGGCAAGGTAAAAATCGCCTACCATGGACTTGAGGAAATCGACTTCCGCGAACGTCAGCAGATTTATCGCGAAAGGGTAATCGATCTTAGAGATTGCGATTTCCAAAGCCTCGATACGGCGTTTGCCATATCCAATGGCGTGTTATTCGCCCAAATTGTGCAATTAAAGAAGGAGGGGATAAATTCCCCCGATTACAGACGTCTGGCCCACGAGGTTAATACCTGTATCGATAATCTCCATAAGGATGGCACACTTAAAACTATTCTCAAAGCCGATTTCGGCGAGTATGTTCAAAGAGATTGCGAAGTTGCTCCCACACTCGAACGGCTTAAGGCATACGGGAAGAAACTGATGATAATCACAAATTCGGATTATGCATACTCCAGAATACTCCTAGATTACGCCTTAAATCCCTTCCTGAAAAAATACAAGAACTGGCAAGAACTCTTTGACCTTGTCGTTACCCTTGCCGATAAGCCCAAATTTTTTGCAAGTCCACACCGCTTCCTGAAAATCGATACCGAAACCGGACAACTGAGCAATCATGAGGGTCCCATATCCCGGGGCATTTGGCAGGGCGGCTGGTTCGGAGATGTGCAGGAGGGAATGGGAATACCCGGTGATGAGTTTCTTTACCTGGGCGATCACATCTATGGCGATGTCGTATCTATAAAAAAGCTCTGTGATTGGCGTACGGCCCTCGTTCTGAACGGCCTGGACGGCGAACTCGAGGCCATCAGAGAAACTCACGAAATCCAGCAGGAGATTGACCGTTTGATGAAACGCAAGCAGTTTCTAGAAAGGCAGGCCGACATCGCTGAACTGGAACGCCATGCCGGCAGCAGAATGCATTTTCCCGAGACACAGGCGGACGAGCAAGAAGCTCTCAATTCTCGCATTTCCAAGCTTCTGGACAATCTGAAACCCCATTTCAATCCCTATTGGGGGGAAATTTTCAGGGCCGGAATTGAGGAAAGCCGTTACGCGGAGCAAGTGGAAAAATACGCCTGCATCTATATGACAAGGGTTTCCGACCTTTTTAAGTATTCGCCGAAAACTTACTTTCGCCCGGCTCGGCGGCTCCTGGCGCACGAGATTATCCCATAGCAGAGTCCGCGCCCGCTAGTTGGGATCCCGCCTTTCAGGCAGGGTTTTACAACCACCCTCCTTTTCAATCGTATCAATGATAACTGATCTCACGTGCTCCGACATTGAATGAATCTGCCTTCTCCTAGGCAGCCCGGAGTGTTTGAAGTCATCAGGATAAATCGGAGTTCCAAGAACAAAGGTGGTTCTTGGCGGCCACCAGGGAAAAATTCGACGAATCGGACGTTCATGTAACACCTCCGTTAGAGGCAGAACCGGAACATTGTTTAACATCGCGAAGAGAAAGATACCTTCGAAAAAGGGTCCGGGAGTTTGGGAACGCCAATTCAGTTTCCCCTCGGGATAGAAGAGTATCGCCAAGCTCCTCCTTAGTGCCTTTTTTACATAGGGAGCAATGCTGAGAGGGTTTTCATCTGGAATTCCAAAGGCCCCAAGCAGCCTAGTAAGCCAGCCGATGCTTACACGTGTGACATTTTTTTCTGATGCGCCACATATAGCCTTACGAGGTGACAAAACCACCATGGCAAAGCCCGGCTCAATAAACTGACAATGGTTGGAGGCAATCATAACGCCCTCGATATCACGAAGATTATGCCTGCCCTTTATTCGCAGATGGTATACAAGCTTTCCAAGCAAAAACAACGCTGGAGTTGCCAGGAAATATCGGATAAAAAAACTAGCCAGGCGGAAAAGAAAGCTCCCATCCACAATATTCTGCAATTCTTTCACTACAACCTAGAGCACCTTCCTACCCTTCCAGTAATATCCTCGTCCATTAATCTCATCGAGCATGCTACCCCAACTCAGTATTACGGCAAATAGGAATTGGACGGGGTAGAAGAAAGGCACATACCAAGGGAGTCTGCGATCGAATGCGGTTATTGACCAGCCCAGCAGTATTCCGATGTTCCCCCAAATAATCCAAGGTGTTTGCGGTAAAGAATAATACAGGGCGAAGGGAATTAGAACAGCGGGAATTACAAGAAATGCGGTATTGACAAGGGACATAGTGATAAGGGCGTAGAGTTTCTTATCAAAATATTCGTAAATAGACCTTTTCAAACCAGCTATGGTATGCTCCCAAGAATCGTACATGAAACCGCTTAGCACCTTGCGTGCATCGAGGAAGACATGTCGGTATCCCGCCCGCTTCATCTCCCTTCCCATTTGAATATCTTCAAGGATTTTGTCGAATACGACTGCAAAGCCTCCCGAATTTACATAAGCTTTCCTGCGAAATACCATGAGTTGTCCAATCGCATGGCTGAAAAGTGGTTGTTTTGTGAATTCAATAAGCCAAAATGGGAGCAAAGCCAAGTTAACAAGGTATATGAGGGGGAAGAAAATGTACTCTCGCACGCTCTTTGCCCTATGCCTTGGGAAGGCGGACATGGAATCTGCCTTATGGCGAAACATCCTGTCTGTAACCCAGGAAAGGAAATCCGGTGCGGGGAGGATATCCGCATCGAGAAACACAAGTATTTCACCCTTAGCGGCGTCCGCTAATTGAGACATGGCAAAGGGCTTACCCTTCCACCCTTCCAGGAGTTTCTTACCCCGTAGGGCAGTCATGCACTCGTTTCTATCGGCATAGGACTTGATGATATCCCATGTTCCATCAGTTGAATTATCATCGATTACGATTACTTCGAAATTGGAGTATACTTGGTTCAATATCGCCTCTAAGGTGGGAGTTATACGCCTTTCCTCATTTCTGGCCGGAATCATCACTGAAATCATCGGGCCATCCTTCACACGGGTTTTGCGCCTGCTCAGTTTGAAAAATATAGCATTCGACAAACTCAGCAACAGGCACCATACGCCCGCCAGAAACAATGCTAGAGAATACCAAGTCAAAAACATAGAAAAGTAGAGCGTCTCGGTATCATTAAGATCGTCCTCATTCTAAGCTATTTTCACAGAGTAACAGCATTGCCGCGGAGTATATATTGCCCGGATATATCTCCTGCGCCCTCCGGAAGTAGTGTGCTGCCTCCAACCAGCGATCGAGCTTCAAATTGGCAACGCCAAGTGCAATATTGATATTGTGCTCATCTTCTCGGTCTGGAGAACCCCTCTGAGCAATGGCCTCGATCATACTAATCCCCTTGGCCGGGTTTCCGCCGAATATCGGGGGTGAATAGATATATCTTGATGCAATAATCATATGGGCCTTGATATCGCCGGGGTCTAATTCAATCGCTTCCCGGGCCAGGGACTGTATTTTCGGACCATTGGAAAGCAAATAAGTCATCTTTTTCAAAGTAACTATTTGACTTAAACTCTCGGCATACTGCCTAACTCCTCTAGCGTCCCGCCCCATCGTTAGATATTGATTCGAAAAGAGTATTGATTCCTCAAGGAGCCGAATTATTTCTTTCAGGTTTTTGTATTCCTTCTGTACTGCTTTGAACCTTCCACTGCGAAGCTTTCTATGGGCTTCGAGCGCTGCTTCCGTTGTATCAAAGGCAAGATAGCCTCGGGCCATATAGTAGGCAGCCTGAGATTTACGATGAAGCAGCTCGCGCTCATCCAAACCCAGTCCGTCTAGCTTGCTTAGCGTATCTCGATAAATCCGTTCCAAGGCGGCATCATCGATTCTCTGCAGGTACATTTCATCCCGCAAATTCTCAATCAGAGCGCCGGCTGTCTCATACGATTCAAGTGAAAATATTTCACACACGGAGGTTAAAACTATAAGAAGTGGGAGAAACTTGCACACGCGCTATGAGAATAATTGGACTTCCCATTAGTCACAAGGTCTCTCTCACAAGAAATGGGAATTCTATCTAAATGATTAGGAGCGGTTAGAAACCTGGATAGATGGTTCGGATAGACTTCAGGTGTGTTTTATCGGTACTATCTGCGACATGCAAAGTTACCCTTTCCGAGAAATCGAACCCAAATGGCAGAAATACTGGGAGGACAATAAGACTTTCAAGGTTACCGAGGATGAAGAATTTCCTCCGGAAAAACGGCAGTATATCTTGGATATGTTCCCATATCCTTCCGGGGCGGGCCTACATGTCGGACACCCCGAGGGTTACACCGCCACCGATATCTATTCCCGATATCTTCGGATGCACGGATACAACGTGCTTCATCCTATGGGTTACGATTCCTTTGGGCTTCCAGCCGAAAACTATGCGATAAAAAGCGGTAATCCCCCCCGCAAGATAACTGAGAAGAACATCGTCAATTTTGCGCGACAGATAAGAAGACTCGGATTCAGCTACGATTGGGAACGTGAAATTCAAACCCACCGCCCCGATTACTATCGATGGACGCAGTGGATTTTTTTACAGCTTTACAAGAGGGGCTTGGCATATGAATCCGAGATGCCCATCAACTGGTGCAAATCCTGTAAAACGGGCCTAGCCAACGAGGAAGTTCACGAGGGTAAGTGTGAGCGCTGCGGACATCTGGTTCAAAGAAAAAACACTCGCCAATGGATTCTCAAAATAACCGAATATGCCCAGGCTCTTCTGGACGATCTGGATTGTCTTAACTGGACCGAATCCATAAAGGCAATGCAACGCAATTGGATTGGACGGTCCGAGGGTGCCAATGTTGTTTTTACGCTCGCTGGAGCTGCCGCCCACGCGGGATCTATCGAAGTCTATACCACGAGGCCAGACACTTTATTTGGAGCCACATACATGGTTCTCGCACCCGAGCATCCACTAGTGCCCAAAGTATGCACGCCCGAAAACAGGAGTTCGGTGGAGAACTACATCGAACAGGCATCCCATAAGAGCGATCTGGAACGCACGGATTTGGCAAAGGTTAAATCCGGAGTACCCACCGGTGCGCACGCGATAAACCCCGTTAACGGTAGGGAAATACCAATCTGGATTTCCGATTACATATTGATTTCATATGGAACCGGCGCAATCATGGCCGTCCCCGCCCACGATCAGCGCGACTGGGAATTCGCAAGAAAATTTGGGCTTCCGATAATCGAAGTTCTCAAGGGCGGCAACATTGAAAGGGAAGCATATATAGGCGATGGTCCGCATATCAACTCAGATTATCTAAACGGGGCCGACAAAAATACCGCCATTGACAGAGTCATTGCCCACCTTGAAAAGGACGGAAAGGGTAGAAGGGCTATCAATTACAAACTCCGCGATTGGATATTTTCTCGCCAGCGCTACTGGGGAGAACCCATTCCCCTAGTTCACTGCCACAGATGTGGTACCGTTCCAATCCCTGAATCCCAGCTTCCCCTAACCCTACCCGAAGTTGAAAGTTACCAACCAACCGGAACCGGGGAGAGTCCACTGACGAGCATTAGTAAGTGGGTGAACACTAGCTGTCCTACCTGCTTTGGCCCAGCCAAGCGCGAAACAAACACGATGCCCCAGTGGGCCGGCTCCTGCTGGTACTATCTACGCTTCATCGATCCTCACAACAGCACCTGCTTAGTAGACAGGAGCAAAGAAAAGTATTGGATGCCTGTAAAACTATACGTAGGCGGAGCGGAGCACGCGGTTCTTCACCTGCTCTATGCCCGCTTCTGGCACAAGGTTCTATACGACATAGGCGTTGTAAGCCACAAAGAACCCTTCGAGCGGCTGGTTAACCAGGGCATGATAACTTCCTTCGCCTACCGTCGCGCCGACAAAACTCTTATCCCAGTCGACGAGGTAGAAGAAAGGGGCTCTATTTATATACACAAAACAAGCGGTGAAAAACTTGAACAGGTAATAGCCAAAATGTCCAAAAGCCTCAAAAATGTAATCAATCCCGACGACATAATTCGGGACTACGGCGCGGATTCCATGCGCATCTATGAAATGTTTATGGGCCCGCTCGAGGTATCCATGCCTTGGCAAACCAAGGGCTTAATTGGCATTCACCGGTTCTTGAAACGCATATGGAAGATCGCGAAAAAGCCCATGGACAGCGGCATCCCCCCAGTGGCAGTCCAAAGAGTACTTCACAAGACGATTAAGAAAGTCAGCATTGATACGGCAAACCTGGCATTCAACACCGCCATTTCTCAGATGATGATATTTATAAACAAAATCTACAAGCAAGAAGTCTGTTGGCGAGTACTCTGGGAACCCTTTGTGCTAATCTTTGCCCCCTACGCCCCCCACCTCGCCGAAGAAATGTGGCAGATGCTGGGCAAAAAAGGCAGCCTTGCCTATCACTCCTACCCCACTTGGGACGCCGAGCTCGTACGCGATAGTCAAAAAGAGATTGTTCTTCAAATCAACGGCAAGGTGCGCGCCAGAGTTAGGGTTCCCAGCGGCATAGAATCGGCGCAACTGGAGAAGATTGCCCTAGAGAATCCTAAAATAATCGAGCTTAGCAAGGGTAAGAGAATTATCAAAACAATCGCCGTCCGCGATCGCTTGGTGAACCTCGTCGTTAGTTAACATCAAACCGCTCAGTAGAAGCAGTTATTTCATATCGGTTTTCTCGCTATTTCTGAAGAGAACTAATATGGGTTGAGTTAAAAGAAAAAGCAAAACTCCTGCCAAGTATCCGAAAGAAATACCGAAACGTCCCGCCACGACTCCCAAGGCCGGTTGCCCAATAATTGCGCCACCGCTGCTCACTAACGAATCAAGCGATACAATGGTTGCACGTTTCTCCGAAGGAATACGGCTGTGCAAAGCATCGCGCAGAAATGGTCCTGCATACCCTAAACTACCCATAAGAAGCATCAATCCAACAATTGCCAGCGCCGGCGCAAGCAAAGCGCCAAGGGACTCTCGCAGAAAATTCAAACCCGCCAGCCCCGTAACTAAAGCTCCCACGGTGGCAACAAGCATTGCATTCGAAAGCTTCGAGCTTACCGCCTTCTTAGCTCCCCGCTTATTCTGCCTTCCCACCAGTAACTGTCCCAGTATCTGAGAGAGCGTTATCAAAGCTGTAACCAAACCAGACAACCAAGCCGCTCCCGGCTTACCCGCCAGCTCGGTTACATAGGGCTGCAACGCGTAAAATCCCCATATCAAAAAGACTCCCAATAGGAAGGAAATTCCCATCAATCTCCGAAGCGATCTCACCCTAAGGCCAAAGCGAACAGTATCATCCAGAGTACGTCTAACTCGAGCCATTGGACTCAAAGCCTTTCCATCCGGTTTCCATCCGCGTTCCGGCATAGCGAAAAGCGCCAAGCCCAGCATCAGAAGGAAAAGAGCCGCCCTCAGCAGATAGGGAATCCTGTAATCCAAACTGCCAAGTAAGCCGCCCGTTACAGTACCCGCGAGCATAGTGATGCTCGAAGTGGTTGCAGCCTTTGCAAACAGGGAAGCTCCGGCATTCTTTTCCCCCAAGAATATAAGTTCATCTACAGCCCAGGCCTCCGCGGCTCCCGAGAAAAAAGTGAAACCCAAACCCAAAAGCACTGAGGCCGCCGCGAAAGCCGCGAATCCGCCCTCCCAGGTTCCCGCCCCCAGATATCCCAGGGTTCCAACGAAAAGCATTACCGAGCTCCAAACCAGGGAAGTTTTCCTTCCCTTCGTGTCCGCAACCGCACCCGTTGGAATCTCGAAGATGGTCATTGCCGCGGTAAATACAGCATTTACCAAAAAAACCTGAACAATATTCAGACCCGAGTCCAGCAAGAAGAGAGTATTCACCCCCCAAATAATGGAAGCCGCCAGAGTATGGGCGCCCGTTAGAATATAAAATCTCCTACGTATACTTTTTGCAGTCATACCTCAACCTACTAACTGTAAAACATCATGCCCGTTAGAGACAAATGGGAGAAGTTGCAGCTCCGCCCAGGTGGAGCAACTTGCGAATCGAGTTTGCCAAGGGCGAAGGCTGCCCAACCCCAGGGGATGGACCGGTCTGCAGGCAATATAGACCGGCAGTCTAGCGATCAAAACGAACTGGAAGTCCGCCGGCCCTCGATCGCTAGAACTACCGAATAATTTTCATCGGATCGGGCTTCATAAGCAGTTTAGTGTACTGAGCTCGTTTATAAGCCCAGGGATCGGCAGAATTCTTCCTACTCATTTTGCCCCGAAAATCCTCCAAGGAGGCATAGCCCTTTTCATCCATCCACCCATTCAACTCGTCCACAATACGCCCTGCCTGTGTAATCTTACTCCGATACAAGGTACTCACCACCTGGACAACGTCGGCACCGGCAAGAATCATCTTTGCGACATCCAATCCATCCATAATGCCACTCGAAGCGCAAAGGTTCGCATTCGTTTCCCCAAAAAGCAGGCCCACATAACGCAGGGGCAACCGATTTGCCGTGCTAACACTCAAATTTAACGGAATCGAAGTTCTTTCGGCTTCGGCATCGATATCCGGTTGAAAAAATCTGTTAAACAGCACAAGTCCCTTAGCACCTGCTCCTGCAAACGACTTAGCCACCGATAACGGAGCCGTGTAAAACAAGCTCATCTTGATAGATACCGGAATCCCTAAATTCTTAACAACTTCAGCCACAACAGAAACCTGGTCTTTTTCAATTGCGGCTCCCTCGGCTTCCTGAAGCTCCGGATTTGCGAAGAAATTCAGCTCGATGCCGTCAACTCCGGTATTTTCCAATTTTTTTGCCCACTCGATCCAGGTACCGGCATTGACGGCGTTCAAGCTGGCAATAATTGGAATAGATACCGATTCCCTTGCCCTGCGCACCCACATGAGATGCTCCTCGGGACCTGAATGCTCCATCGTAGGATAGATGCTAGTCATTTCCGCGTTTATTCCGTCGTATCGTGCCTGTTCCTCCTCAAACCTCGCCTTCTCAAGTTGAATTTGTTCTTCAAAAAGACTCTTTATTACAAGAGCTCCAACCCCTACCTCTTCAAGTTTCTTTATCGATCTCATATGAGAGCTCAGTTCCGAGGCCCCGGCAATAACCGGATTTTTTAGTTCTATGCCCATGTATTTAGCTTGCAAGTTAGCCATGTATATTTATATTTTAACACCTATCGATCCTTGATGTCCAGAGAGTTAGCCTCCTTACTTTTGAAAACTGCAGCGCTACTGCACATTGCCTAGTTCAGGTGAGCAGAAGCCGCTCAAAGAGAATTTGTTTACGAAACATATATCAATCATTCGGAGCGAATAGTAGATCCAAATTTAGATTCGATCGTATTCCGAACCGGCTAAGTGCAAAATCGTACTTGATAGGATCCTCGGGGTTTATTGAAGACAGCACCGCGCTAACCTCGCGAACCGTTTTCATGTCAACGCTTTTTCTCTTAGACCACCCTGCCCTTACGGCGATTCGATAAGTCCAAGTGTCCAGCGGGATAAGCAAGTCAGCCCTGTTAACTGCCAACCACCCCCCGGGGTCTACATCGTCTAATCGCACCATCCACCGGAGATATAGTAGAAGCCTTTTACATGCGCTGCCTTTCTTCGGCAGTGCAAGTAAATAACCTATCTGATCCTCTCTTCCCATGCCAATTGCGCCCACCAATGTCGAGAGTCCCCTAAGCACATTCCCCCTCGAACGATGCATCTGCTTCACCTCAAAACTGCCACCACGGAGGGATGCATTTCGATTTACCTCCATAGGGCCAATCCGAACTGCTCCCGCGTCCACTCGCATTCGGGTTTCTTCGGTCGGCATGGAGCGTAATTCATAGCCTTCAAGAAAGGCCGCCTCGAGACTTTCGTAGCGACTTAACACCGATCCCGCGCCGGCGAGGAGGGCGGCGAAGTGCCTGGCCCCGGCAAAACGGTGCACTATACCCTCCAAGTCCGATTCAATCTGCTGCTGGCGCCGATAGCCAACATAATCCCTTGGCGAAATTCCAATAGCCGATAGAATCCGCTTCAATGGCTTTAAAAGAACGCTAACTCTGCCATAGGCCATCGATGCTGCCAGCAATCCCACCACTTCGCGATCAGCAATATCCGGATAGGCGGAGAGCGTTTCCAAGGGATCCGGCGCTATGTACTCGGCCCTATTCCATCGATGGTATAAGGCATCGAGTCGATTCCTATCTAAGCGTATGTCATCCATCTGCCGCACCGATTCATGCATAGCCTCAATTCTAATCCGGATTCGGCCAGTAGCGCTAAGTGAATATCAATTTTGAAATGTTGACATTCCAGCCTTCCGAAACAATGATGCATGGCTATATGTGCAAAGGGATCGAGACTACCATTTCGAGCAGCCGGATAAGGAAATTCACCGAGCTTACACAACGGCTACTGAATCTATCCAGCCTGCTCGCCGGTGAAGAGGTTCATCTGCTGATAAATCCTATTTCGGGAAAACTTAGACGGTGTAGGACACATAGGCGGATGATGCGGAAGCTTAGGAGACTCGTTGATATTCATGCAAGTGCAAACCGCCGTGCAATTCATGAATCCGGCGGAATCGCGGAATATGGAAACTCCGTGGGCAATCGGACTGATATCACAGACAAGATGGAGATGCGCGGCAGCAAGGCTTCACCGAAATTCTACTTCCATGAAACAAGCAACCCCCATAAGGCTTGTAATCTAGCATTGAAAATTGTACGTAGTCTTACAAATTTGCACGACGAGCGGCTCCGCCTGCTTATACTGGCAGGAGGGGATGGATTTCATAGAGACATATGCTCCGTCCTGATACAGCAGGCTCCGCGTTTGCTTCAAAACATCATTCTGTTTCGACTGCCCATGGGTACCGGAAATGACAGCGCCGATGCGGAAACGTTGGAAGAGGCCCTTTTCATGCTCAGCAACACGCGAACTACTAAAAAGGATTCGGTTATCGAAATTCGAACCAACTTGGACGTTATTCACCATGCTTGCAACACTGTGTGCTTTGGAATTGATGCCTTTGTTTGCTTGTTAACCAACAAAATGAAAAAACTGGTAGGGGCAGCTTTCATATATCGCTTTTTTGCGAATGTGGCGGTTTTATTCTATGAGATATTCTCCCCCCTAAGGGAGTGGAGCATCACGGTTTTCAAGCCTGATGGTGGAATTGAGAAGCGACGAGGCCGCTATTTACTGAACATTTTCGGAAGAAAGGGTAATACCACCTACGGTGGTGGAATGAAGGTGCTGCCCGATAAGGAAAACTATCTTCTGGCTCAACCTCTGTCGCTGCTGGAAAAAATTGAACTCAAACCCTTGTTTTATCGGGGGGCGCATCGGCATCTGCCAACTATAGAATTCTTCCTCAGCGATAGGGTGACAATGAAGTATGACGGTTCGATTCTAATGGCCCTTGACGGGGAGGTAGTGCCCCTGCGCCCTGAGGATTTCCCTTTGGAGCTTAGAAAAATTCCAGATGTACTTACGGTACTGCATTAGAAGCTGCTTTGAAAATCGGATTGGGCGCTAGAGCTGCCACGGTGACGTCAATGCCCTTCTTTCTACCGCAATAACTCCCGGAGACGCGTAAAGCGGCGCTGCTGGCGATTCCGCCTTATTATTCGCGACAGCTCCACGCGCTGTCCTACCAGAACGCAAACCTCCCGTGCGCGGCTTACTGCCGTGTAAATCCAATTTCTCTGCATTATCATTGGTCCGAAGCTGGGATGGATGGGGATTACGACGATCCGCGCCTCACTGCCCTGAAATTTATGGCAAGTAATGGCGTAGGCAAGTTCCAGTTCATTCTCATAGAGTGGCAACTCGATCAGCCGATCGGGGTTTTCGAACTTAACCGTGATACTCTGGTTTGACTTGTCGATACTTTGGACGTACCCGATGTCGCCATTGATAATGTCGAGGTCATATCGATTCTTGGTTTGGATAACCTTGTCGCCTATCTTGTAGCGAACACCCTCTATTTTCGGCCCTGTGTTGATTTGCCGCTGAAAGAGCTCGTTCATGGCCTTGCAGGAGAGGGCGGTTCTTTCCCGCAGCGGAGTGATAACCTGGATTCCACGCAGTGGGTCCGCCTGATAGAATTCCGGGAGGCGATGCAAGATGAGTTCGAGAATCGTCTCCCGTATCCTTTCCTCATTCTCGCGCTCCAGAAAGAAGAAATCTCCCGTCGCGGGGTTTCCGAGTTCGATATCCTCGCCGTTCTTTATCCTATGACAGTTACGGATAATGAGTCCCTCATCCTGCCGCTTGATAATCGTTAGTTCTTTCGAGGAGATTGTGGCGGAAGTGATTAGATCCTTGAGAATGTTCCCGGGACCGACGGGTGGTAGCTGATATCTATCACCCACGAGGATGAGACGCGTACCGGGCGCGACCGCCTCGAGGAATCGCGCCATGAGCGGCGTGTCCACCATACTAACCTCGTCAAGCACGATTAGATCCGCCTCGATGGGGTTTTCAGCATCACGAGTGAAAACGAAGTTGTCGTCAACCTTCCTCGGCTCGAGAAGTCTGTGGATAGTGAGGGTATCTTGCCCGCTTTGCTCGTAAATTCGCTTGGCCGCCTTACCCGTGGGGGCCGCCAGCGCGATTTGCGCCTCGGGAAACGAGCTGATGATTCGCTTGATCATGTAGGTTTTGCCGGTGCCGGGTGCGCCGGTGAGTATGAAAATCCCGCTCACCATTGCCTCGTTAAGCGCTCTTATCTGGTCCTCGGCCAAGCCCTCAAAATCAGGTTGCCCGGGCGGGGGTGTCTGATCGATTAGAACTTTCAACTTCTCCGCTACCAGCATCTCGTCGTGGTAATAGCTTTCTAGGTAAATGGAGCCATCCACGATGATAACACGGCCTTCCCGTTCCAGAGGCTCCAGTTCCACATCAATCCGATCGGATGGAATTCTTAGTACTCTCTCAGCCTCAGATAGGAGTCTCATCCTCGGAAGGCAGGTGTGGCCATGGCTATATGCCTGCTCTCTCAGTGTGTGGAGGATTCCCGCCCGCAGACGCGGTGCGCCCGAGATGTCGTAACCGAGCTTCAGAGCTAACTCGTCGGCCGTGAGGAAGCCGACACCGTCAATGGTGTCGATTAGGATATAGGGGTTTTCGCGAATAAGCGCCGGCGCGTCTCGATTCCACTTCTCTAGGATCTGATTAACCGCCCGACGGTTTATCCTTGTTCCCCTCAAGAGTTCCTTGAGGGCTAGCTGGAGTTTTTCACCCGACTCGTTATCCATCAGCATCCTCGCGATTTTCTTGGCGCGGCGGAGCGTAATGCCTGAAATGTCGGAAGCAACGCGGTCTGGGCTCTTCTTGCAGATGGAGAGCGTCTCCGTTCCGTATTTGTCGGTAAGGCGCTTCGAGATACTCGGTCCGATCCACTTGCAGTTCTCTATCATGTAGGAACGAACTGCATCGAGATCGGTTGGATAGGATGTGTAGTAATCGGTAAAGGAAAACTGCTCCCCCCACAGAGGATGTCGTTCCCAGCGTCCGTGGAAGGTATATTCCAGACCCACCTGTGGCGAGATTATATCACCTTTTATGGTGATTCCATCTTTGAGAATTCCGATCAGGTAGTTCGCTCGATGGTATTTGATGCTCGTCAGAATTCCCTGGAGCTGTCCGTCGCTCATACAACCATCCTCTGAATAATCATACCCGAAGGATAGGCGTCGCCACGGGTTCTAGCCGCAAGCTCCCTCTTTCGAGGGAATTGTTGGAAGCGCTAGCATGATGGCGCTGTTGCAGTCCAAGTTCTCCCCGCGATCAGCAAGTATGGCGAGAAGCTAGTTAGAGACGGCGTGCTTCGAGACACGCGGGAACCCAAGCACCCGTACGCGATTATTATCAAACCTTTACGCGATTTAACCCGCGGCAACCGTGATTGATGGACGCTTAGATATAGTCTCGTCATTCGTGATTCTCTTGGATTCAGCGTCACGGGCAAATTTGAGGATTTGCAGCTCTTTGATTTCTGATTCAGACAAATTTTTCTCTGTTTCTAAAAAAAGATTCTTCTTTCCATATCGGCCATCTTCAAATTCTGCTGATTACTCTTCATCAGTTCCAACGCCCCTCATGCTATAACCTTGCATCGAGATACAAGCTTCCATACAACATCTCACGTCAACAATTTCAGTATATCACAGGTAATTGAAAAAGTATAATGGGAATTTGTTCCATATGAGTTATTTTGATGGGTATCATGAGGGCGATCAAAACCTTAGCCTTTGCAGGAACACGCGGAGCAGAAGGACAGGCAGAGAGATAGAGGCAATGCAACTTGGAAAGAATGGCTCAGCTGCACATCCTCACAACGCTCGCCATGTGAGTTCCCGGCAAGCACACCTTGCTATCCAGCAGCCTTGAGGCTTGCTTCCTCCTCAATGTTTCTGCCGGAAGCCGGATCCTGCCGAAATCAATAATCTCGATTCATGCGATTGCTTCTCTCTCGGGCAACACTTACCTTTAATTGGCGCCCACTATTTTCCTTGCCGTTTAGGGCCTCGATAGCAGCATCCGCTGCCGCATCGTCTTCCATTTCGACAAAGCCGAATCCCTTGGAACGATTGTCATAGCGATCTATTATCACTTTCGCGCTACTTACCGTTCCATAAGGGGTAAACAGCCTTTCAAGTTCATCGTCTCCGACAGAATAAGCTAGATTCCCAACATAAATTTTCTTAGGCATTGTTAACTCTCCCTATTACCTATAATTCATAAGGCGGATATTGTCCAATCGGTTGTTTCGGGAGTAAGTAGGAAAAGGAGGCTGATATCTGCAGCTTCAAAAATTTCTAATTCTCATCTATTTTCACACGATGCAACAGCCGGTTTTGAACTATACCAGCCTTACGATTAGCAAGTATAGTAAGGTTTTTAAAAGTATTTGTCCAGATACATGGGGAAAAAAGATTTTTTCATTTTTGTCCGAATTTTGCTTTTGAAGTTTCATACCGGAAAACGAGGACTCTATGAGAAGTAAAACATGCTCACAATGGTGTCGAGATTTCACCTTGCGGACACGATAACGGGAGTTTTGCAGTGCCCCATTCCGGAGGCGATTGCGCCGCGGTGAAGGCTTTTGGAAGATCACCTCGGCAGCATCGGGATTGGGCGATATCTTAGTTTGGTGCCGTGCATCTCGAGGAATCAGACTGAAGTTATGAAGAATAGCAGTTCCGAATTCATCATAGAAATTATTCGTTTTGCATAGGTATTCTCGAGAAATAGTTCGCTAATTATCTTCTAGCAAAATAATTAGCCCAATAGAAAAAATATGGGGAGTATGCATTTTGCATATTACAAGTTATTCGCTGAACATCGGTTTTCGAGACTAATATCTTGTATACAAAGAAATTAAGTTGTTTGGCACAATACTTGCCTTTCTTCTAGTAAGTTTGCGATTAGCGTCAAAAACGCACTGCATACTATGTCGGTTATCTTTTGCTGTTGTCCCTCGGACCGAGGCGTTGCAACCTCGGTCCACTTTTTACACTCCTCAATCCGAAATTGAAACCGGCGATAACAGAGAACAAGCGTCTTGCGATAGACTAACCGTGGGGGCCATTTCGAGGGTGGAATCCGCTTCACGCGTGATACATTCTCACCTGCAATAGTTAGGAATCGCATTGCTTTTTGAGCTTAAGCCAGGGCCTTTGGCCCTGGCTTTTTTCTACATGATGGAAACGATCGACTGAAGCCGATTTTGGAACCGTGAAAGCCAGAGGTTGCCGGAACTAAGGAATCCATTGTAAACGGTGAATTTTGTCCTGAATCGTTCCGGAAACCCGAGTGGCACGAGGTTAATTGAGCGCCTATTCCCATTTGAAAAGCAGCGAGGATATTAGAAGAAACAAGGCGCTTATCCCAATTAGCGTAACTAGGCTCATACTGATATCAGCGAGTCCGGCCCCATCCAGCATTATCGCCCTGCTGGCTTCAATATAATGGGTTAGTGGGAATATGCGGGAAGCCTTTTGCAAGGCAATAGGCGATCCTTCGAGGGAGAAAAAAATTCCCGAGAATGCCATCATAGGCCAGATTACAATGTTCATCAATCCTCCAGCCAATTCCTCGCTCTTTATGCGCGAAGCGAATACCAAACCTAGGGACATCATACAGACGGTGGCAAGGGCGGTTATAAGGAGTAGGTTAAGATAGGAACCTTCCATCACGAATTTGAGGAAGAAATTGGTTCCGGCATAAACGATAACGGAGACAAGGAGAACTATGAGAAGTCGAGACGTTAGCTGCGCCGAAACAAATTCGAAGGCATGCACCGGCGTGGCCTTCAGCCTCTTCAATACTCCGTTTCTTCTATATCGGACAATTATCCAACCCGCGCCAAAGATACACGAAAACATCATATTCGCTCCAATTGCGCCCGGCACAAACCAGTCTACATAGCGTATGGGCTCTCCGCTAAGGGATCGATGTTTGAAATTGGCACTCTCGTTGCTTGCTAAAAAAAGTCTTTCGGCCACCGAACCGCTTGTGGAGCTCTCGTTGATGAAATACTCATTCGTTTTAAAATTTATCACCATATCTATCTGGTGATAACGAACCTTGTTCAGAGCGAGGTTCAATTTCTCGTAATTGACAATTTTCACATAGGGTTCTTCAAGGAAGCTGAAACTGGAGTCTTGGTAGCCATGGACACCTATTTTGAATAGTTCGTTACTGCCACCTGAAAAAGCGAATGAGAAACCGAAAACCAAAAATATCGGAAAAAGAAGGTTCCAAAACAGATTGCCCTTGTCCCGTATAAATTCCATGTTCCGCGCGTGCACAAGAGCTAGAAATCTTCGCATGTGTATCTCCTATCGAACCACGAAAATCGGGCTGTAAATTTATGTTCTAAGCGATGTTCCTGTTAGCTTCAAGAAAAGATCTTCCAAATCCGGTGTGTGAATAGACAGGCCATTTAGATGCACCCCATTGTGAATCAGGTTATGCAGAGTGGCATCCACATTCTTTGAGTGAATCTCGATATAGTCGTTTTTCCGGCCCACGTTCTCGCCCAAGCCTTCCGGCAGTTCAATTTCCTCGTTCCAGGGAAATCTTACAAAAACACCATCGAAATTTTCGCTTAGAAGCTTGCCGGGGGTATCCAGGGCGATAATCCTCCCGTGGTCCATTATCGCCACCTTGTCACAGAGTATTTCAGCCTCTTCCATGTAGTGGGTAGTCAGCAGGATGGTTTTACCCTCGGCTTTTATTTTTTCCACCAAGGCCCAGAAATTCCGCCTGGCCTGGGGGTCGAGTCCCGTGGTTGGTTCGTCCAGAAAAACTATGGCAGGATCGTTCACCAAGGCCAGCCCCAGTAGCAGACGTTGTCGCTGCCCGCCCGACAACTTGCGATTGTCTCGCTTAAGTATCTCTTGCAAATTACAAATCTCCACTATTTCCGCCATATCGCGGTTTACCTCATAGAAAGCAGAAAATAGCTTCAGCGTCTCCACAACCGTGATGAATTCCTGCAGTGCCGTGCTTTGAAATTGAATTCCCACCCGTTCGTAGAAATGTGATCCGATCGGCCTTCCTCGAAAAAGCGTTCTACCGGAGCTTGGCTTCAATATCCCCTCCATCATCTCAACGGTGGTGGTTTTCCCTGCTCCATTAGGACCGAGAAGGCCGAAGCAAATGCCTTCTTCTATTTCAAATGAAATAGTATCGACTGCTAAAACACTTTTATATCTTTTTGTTAGCTTTTCAACCGAGAGGATGCTCGCCATCTAGGCAGTATACAGACAGGAATTGAACAAATCAAGGTAACGAGCGATAGGCATAGATTGTTGACTCCTGACACGTGTGCCTAGGCTCTCCCCTGCCTCTTGGGCGCATGTGTTCATGCGAGTCGTCGTGGGATAGACTTGCCGATATCGAAGCAAAGGCTTTGGGCAGGATTGAATCGGAACATATTTCGAGTCACGATAATTAGGAGAAAACTTGGATAAACGATTTCGAAGTGTTAAACACAGCCTCTTCATGCTATATTTGAGATGGATGCCTCTTTGGTAGACATGGCGCATTAATTGGCGCCGAACCATGAACTGGGAAGTATCGAGTGAATCCGGATAATGCGTTGGTAATCGCGATTTCGTCTCGCGCCTTGTTCGATCTCGAACGTGAAAACCGCATTTTCGAAGATGAGGGACTTGAAGTCTATGCCGATTTTCAAAAGGATAACGAGACAAGCATCCTGGAACCGGGGCCGGCTTTCCCTCTAGTGGAAGCCTTTCTGAAGCTGAATGACAAACTCGACGAGCACCTGGTTGAAGTTGTGATTATGAGCCAGAATAATCCACAAACCGGTATGCGCGTTATGAACTCCATCGATTATTACAAACTCGGGATTACACGCGCGGCTTTTTCGGGCGGCCAACCGCTGGGGCCCTTCCTGGCTGCCTACAATGTCGACCTTTTCTTATCCAAGAATCCTCAGGATGTTCAAGACGCCGCGGATCATTCGATTGCGGCTGCCCAGCTCTATCCCCCTCCTGAGAATTTCAATCCTGATGCCGATGAGATTAGGATAGCTTTCGACGGCGATGCCGTTTTGTTCAGTGAAGAGGCGGAGGTTATTTACAAGCAGCAGGGCCTGGATGCCTTCCTTGAACACGAAAAAATCTTTGCCAAACAGCCCTTGCCGGAGGGACCCTTCGGACGTGTGTTGAAAACACTTTCGAGAATAAAGGGTGAGACGGGCGGTGACATCATTCGCATTGCACTAATCACGGCCCGCGACAGGTTCGCGCATGAGAGGGTGATTCTAACGCTGAGAAGTTGGGGGGTAGCCGTGGACGAGGCATACTTCCTGGGAGGCCTCCCGAAAAAAGAAGTTGTGAATGCCTTCAATGCTCATATTTTTTTCGACGATCAAGACAAACACGCGGGCCCCGCATCCGAAATTGTCCCTTCTGCACGTGTTCCTTACAAAAGAGGCTCAGAACTCCATGAAAATAATACTAATTAAGCTTACTTCACACCTGTTTTCCCCTGCTACAATCGCTTCATGGAAATAATCGTCGATCGCCTAACCGAATTTAGAGATGCCATATCGCATCATGAGCTCCTCTCCACCGGCACATTGCTTATTTCTGGTTATTTTCTAGGTAAGTTATCCGCGCTTATTCGGCTGCCTGAAATAACCGGCTACATAATTGCCGGTTTCATTCTGGGTGACTCCGCTCTGGGCATTGTTCATCACGAAATGAGTAAATCGCTGCAGGTTGTTACGGATGTCGCACTAGGACTAATCGCATTGACTATTGGCGGAGAATTCTTGATATCGAAGTTAAAGCGCATGGGCGGCGAGGTGCTAATTCTAACTGCTTCTCAGATTTTCCTGACACTGGCGGCGGTAACTTTTTCTCTGTGGCTTCTAAAACTGCCCCTACCCTTTGCGCTAATGCTTGGATCGATTGCCACGGCTACGGCGCCGGCCGCAACCGTTGCGGTTGTGCAATCACTGCGCGCCCATGGTCCCTTCGTAGACAGGCTCTATGGAATCGTGGCCTTAGATGACGCCGGAGCCGTGATTATTTTCGGAGTGATTTTTGCCGTTGTATCGGTAATGCTAACTGGGAATTCCAGCGGGGCGGTCATGGGCACTTCTATTACGGCTAGTCACAGCACTGGAATCGGGAGCGCGGCCGTTATCCTCGGCGCATTCAAGGAAGTTTTTCTCTCGATTCTACTCGGTGCCGCGGTAGGTTGGATTATTCACGCATTAGCGCATAGGAGAAGCCACAGCGGCGAGTTGACTATTATCGCCCTGGGATGGATTTTTCTACTTACAGCCATTTCTCTGGTTTTTCATCTCTCCCCGCTGCTAGCCAATATAGCTGCCGGGATGATCATAATCAATTTATCACCAAGAAATTACAGGATATTCCGCAACCTCGAGCCACTAACGCCGCCTATTTATGCGCTTTTCTTCGCCATCGCGGGCACGAAACTAAATCCAGGTATCTTTGCCCAAAGGGACATCTTAGTTTATGGTCTTGTTTTCATTGGAGCCAGGGCATTCGGCAAGATTTCAGGCGTTTGGGGTGGTGCGATTTTGGCAAAGTCGCGGGCTAACGTAAGGAAATATCTTGGAATTTGCATGCTTCCCCAGGCCGGTGTCGCCATAGGGCTGGTGCTGATGATTCAAACCTCGCCAATGGTTGCACTGCTTGATTCTGAACAAAGGAGTATCATTGCTATGATGGTCAATATAATTCTCCTATCGGTGTTTTTTAATGAACTTAGCGGGCCTCCGCTATCCAAAATGGCCATCGTAAGGGCGTTGGATATGGAGGAGACTTAACCGTGAACTTAGTCGATATTTTTGATTCCACATCTTGTTCAGTGAGGCTTAACGCCCGCGACAAAAATGGAGCCCTCGAGGCATTGGCCGGCCTGGTAGCACGCAGTGAGAAGATTGGCGTGGCCAAAGTAAAGGATATCGCCAGGGCTTTAGCCGAGAGAGAGACCCAGGGATCTACAGGTTTCGGCAATGAAATCGCAATTCCACATGCGCGAATTGAAGATTTAGATAATTTTGTCGTTTTTATAGCTCATGTGCCGAAAGGAGTGGAATTCAACAGTTTAGATAAGAAAAAGGTACGACTTTTTTTCGTTATTCTCGGCCCGGAAAACCGCCCTTCGGAGCATGTTCAGATTCTTGCAGCCATCTCGCGTTCTCTCAGCAATACCTCGCTCAAAAAGGAACTGCTGGCAGCGGGTACAGTCGAAGCGATGGAGGAATCCTTTCTCCGACATGCCGGCGAGAAACAGGAAGCACCCGCGAGCAGGCAGAAGTTGAAGCTTCTCGTTTTGATTCTCTACATGGATGAGCTGATTTACCACATCTTAGAGTACTTCCTCGAGGCTGGCATCGAGGGTGCGACGATCCTTGAGTCTTCGGGTATGGGGCAGTATGTTTCTAACATCCCCTTATTTGCAACCTTCATTGGTTTCATGAACAAGCAGAAAAATCACAGCAATACACTTCTTGCGACAATTCCAGCCAATCGAGAGGATGAAATAATTCGTGGAATAGAGGCAATCACCGGAAACCTGGATAAGAAGCAAGGTGCCATGATTATGACCTTCGACATCGATCGTTACAAAGGCACTATGAAAGTAATCTGAAATTCTGATTCCCCCAATTAAAGCTTCTCGGGGCCCAGGTTGAAATTCTCCCCGCGGTTCATATCGGAAAAGTCACCGCCGGTGAAATCTTTGTTGCTCGGAATCCTTTCCGGTTTTCGAGCGACCCTCGGAACTTCCGGAGATCTCCGAGATCTAGGCATTCCGCTTCTCGTACCCTGCCCGCGGTATCCGGAAGCTCGTCCGGCGTTTCCCCTTGTTCGGCTCATTAATCGCTCGGAACGATTATCCTCGTTCCAGAAACGGACAAGGGCGCCTGTTAAAAAAAGATCAAGAAAAATTCCAACTCCGAATATGCCCCCGGTAAAGAGCCATAACAAACCGCTTGCGTAACGCCCAAGATAAAACCTATGAATACCCAAGAATCCCCAATGTATCAAAAAGGCATATGCGCTTACATAGCTTTTTCGCCCCTCCCGGGCAACCGCTATAGCCATCACGATCGGGAGTATGATTCCCGTAAGTAGACTCGTAACGAGAATAGAGAGCAGTAAGTCCGGCATTCTGGAACGCGCCCAGGCCAGGGTTACTCTAGGCCCCTTGGATATCAGGGTTGTAAGCATCTGCATCGTTTCCTCGAAGCTGGAAACAACAAAGAGTTGCACAACGTCGAATCTATTACTAATCAATCCATAGGTTTTTGGCAGCGTGGCTCCCAATCTCGCGTAGGTTTGCGCTATTTTGCGTCGCTTAATACCATCTTCGATATGCGAATTGGCGGCGACTAAAGCCGAACTCTCGGGGTTCTGTCTGGCAAGATAGTAGCTCGCCACGGCATACAGTTCCTTTGCAAAGTTGACATTTTCACCCAGAGTTTGGAGGCGTAGGGCCTCGGCCGCCCCATATATGGTTAAACCATCATCGCAGCCCCTGGCTAGAGCCCGTTTATAAAACACCCATGCAGCGTTGTAATCGCCTGCCGCTGCATAGGTACTCGCGCGCTCCGCATCCTCCTTCCACTCCTGCCCTTGAAGTGTGATAGCACACGCGAAGAACACAATTGCAAGGCCAACAATACGTTTAACGTACATATTTATCCATTTTACCTAGCTTATCGGTAATGAGATAGATTAATCAGCAATTAATTCTTACACCTGTATTTCCACTAGTGACTATTTGTACATCAGGGTATGCTTCTATGCAGATTCGGGAGATTTGATGATTAAGATTCTATCATCCGGCGCTTCGGCGACATTCAGGAATGGAATAAAAACTATTCAGAATACAAAGGCTAAGGGCTTACTCGGAAGGAAACCCGGCGCACATTTATTCGAGCTCAAACTTATTCATTTGAGAGCTCTTTTGCGGGATACGCACATCGAAGCTATTCTTGAAGCAAAATCGGAATTGTTTATACGCGATATAAGCTTGATTTTTCGTTTCAAATCCCAGCGTCCTACCAGGGATTTGGCGGTTTGGGCCGAATCTTATTCAGATGAGCTCAAACCCGGAAAGAATAAACCGATGCCTGCAACCCTATCAGGAAGCACTCTACGCGAGGGTGCTTGGGCCATGTGGATATCCGAATCTATCGCCTCCGATGGCTTGTTCCTCAAGCAAATTTATCCGGCAAATTATCCGATTGTATTCGCATGCAGACCTCTAAATCACACCCTGTCTATTACGTGGGAGATTAACCACCGTTTGGGAATACGAGAAACCTTGAATCTCCCCTCCGTGATACTCAGCCGCGGACCGTTAAAAAAGCTAGTTTCAGCATGGATACATGACTGGAAGGCACCAACCACAAAGACATTTCCTCAAGGAGAAAGACTAGGTTGGTGCGACTTTGGGGAATCAAAAACACAAAAAGACCTATTGGAAATTTTAAGCGCTCTTCGCAAAAACAAAATCAGGGTTAACTGGTTCGCGCTCGGCCCACAATACGCATCGCAGATGGGCGACTGGCTCACTCCAAAAAACTCGGATGGCATGAATACACTTGTTCGCACAATTATGGAACAGAACATCACTCCGGGCCTGCGACTTGCGCCGTTCCTCGCATCCAAGAAATCCCTGCTTGCCGCGGAAAAACGAGCCTGGTTTGTTCGCGGCGATAGCGGAATGCCAATAACCATGAAGGGTTATGGCTCCGATCGAGATATTTGCTACGTTTTGGATCTTAGCAACCCGCGGGTGCTTAGCCATATCCAACACATGTTTTCATTGCTGCGCGAGCAATGGGGGATTCGCGCATTTTATCTCGAGCGGCTTGGCGACAGCCTTGTGCCCGGATTGCGAGATAAGGAAAACCATGGTGCCGGCGAGCTTCTTAACCACGCCGCCTCTGCAATACGAAAGGCCGTGGGAAATCGAGGGCTTCTGATTGCCTCCGATCTCCCGTTGCTCGCCACACATGGAATTTGGGATGCGCAGGTGATGTCGCAATCGATTGAAGGAATCCATAGACAGGTATTTGTGAAGAATCACCACGTAAAAATGGCTATTGCATCGACGCTTCTCCATCGGTCGGCCTGGAATGAGTCTTCCTGGATAAACACGGCGGGGTTGCTACCTGTCAGTCTATTCAATACACAGCATGATACGGCGACAAGTACATTGATTACTGCCATAGCCTTCTCCTGCGGACTTGCATGCTTTTCGGGGGATCCCAGGGAAATAGATAAGGAAACACGGGGCTCCATCCAAGAGTTTTTATCTCAATTCGCCGAATGTCGGAAGGGGCGAATAAGCCTAATGCCGAGAACCGGTGACGATATCGACGGCCTACTAGTTGCCCGGAACAGTCGAGGTCGGATAGCGCTGTTCAATTTTTCGGACAGAAAAGCGGAAATGCGCTTGGATATCAAACGCCTTCAGTCACAGCTTGGAGTTTCCGCTCCGCTTTCGGCGGGTAACGGCGTAGTCTTCAATTCCCCGGAGATTCATGTTGCCCTTCCACCAAGAGGCCACCGCTTGTTTCAGGGCTGATATGGTTTATGTGGGTGTGGACGAGGCTGCTCTCGGCTCTAAACTCGGTCCTTTCTGCTGCTGCCTAACTCATTTTGAATATTCCGGCTCTCGGGGACTCTATGAGATGCTTTCCGGAGTTATCTCTCAAACAAGGGACGGTTCAGGTCGTCTACAAATAACGGATAGCAAGGCCATTTTTTCTCAGTCGGTCGGGATTGAAAAACTTGAGACAGGCGTCTTGGCCTTTCTCAGCGCGATTGGCATCCCCATCCCCTCCTCCTTTTTTCAACTTCTCCAATCCCTCTGCCCAACTACCGATCTCCGAACACTCACTGAATCACCCTGGTTTGCTGACTGTTCTAACCTGACAATTCCAGTAAGTAAATTCGCCTACCATAAATTTGACTCTGCAATTAGCGAGGTAATGAAAAATTGCTCTGTTACGGTTAGACGTCCGAAACTCCGTTTTATCAGCGCCAGGGAATTCAATCGCGAGTTGGAAAGCCATGGGGACAAGAGTTCGGCTGTACAGGGCATAATTGCCCCTCTGCTTATAAACGTTCTGGAGGATAACAAAGTAAACACCCATATAACGGTCGACAGGCAAGGGGGTAGACGCTATTATGGAACATGGTTGCACAATATCTTCCCAGGCAGGAAACCCGCGATCCTCTCAGAGGAACCAGGGTGCTCCAGCTATCGGATTGGGAACGTTTCGATCGATTTCCTGGTTCGATCTGAGACAAGCAAATTGGAAACCGCGCTTGCCTCTATGATATCCAAGTATGTTAGGGAATTGGCAATGCTGTCATTCAATATGTGGTGGGAGAAGAGAATTCCCGGAATTCGCCCCTGCGCCGGGTATCCACTCGATGCTAAGCGTTTCCTACAAGAGCTTGGGAAAGCGGAAGCCATCGATGAATGGAATCCTACACTGGTGAGACGAAGATAATGATAAAGGCCTTATCAAGACAAAACTCGCTTGAACGGGAGATTTCACGATATCGCATTTGCGGAGGATGTAGGTATGGAAATCGCTAAAAAACCAAACTTCATCGCCACTATGCCCATAGCCCTGCCTTATGAGATTCATCCCCCAGAAGAAGGAACTGAGGCTGTGCTGGCGCTTCACGGCTATACTGGATTCCCCGGAGAGCTTAGATTCATAGCCGAGCATCTAGGCGCCGCGGGCTTCGCCGTAGCGGTTCCCAGACTGCCTGGAGCGGGGACGGATTCGAACGACCTGTCTACCACCACTAGACACGATTGGATGAGACGAAGTTACGACGCCTGGTTGGATTTGCGTTCTCGCTACGAGAGAGTTTCCATACTTGGATATTCAATGGGTGGCCTCTTAGCCTTGAAGGTGGCCATGCTCGTGAAGCCGGAAAAGATAGTATTACTTGCGCCGGCACTTGAAATCAAGCAAAAAACCTGGGGAGTGATGCCCCTACTCTCCATGCTCACCCCAATTCTCCCCGAGATAAGGACTGGTTGGAAACCCAATCCCGAACTCAGCCCACAGGAATTGGAATTCGGCCGGCGCTACTGGATTCGTCGGGAAATTCGCAGCGCGGCCCAGTTGTATAAGCTGCGGAGTGAAGTTCGACGCGAACTCCGAAAAATTCAGACGCCGGTGATGGCCGTGGTTTCCAAAGAGGATAAGTCGGTCCCTACCACTGTTTTGAAGCTTCTCGAAGAGAGACTCCCAGCCGGACTTGCTCGTACACTGATAGTAAGCAATTGCGGTCACGATCTCCCCCAGGGAGATGATAAGGGTCTAATCACTGATGCCGTACTGGATTGGCTCAAGCCTGGTTCACTGCCGGCAGAATAATCGATAGGATTCACGCGAAATTGCCACATCCCCGATTCCATCCCGCCCAATTCTCGCCGGCAAAACAGCCGCGAATTTTACCGTACTTCAACTTCAAGATTGCCAAGCCGATAATGATTACGTGGAAGCCTCACAAATCATTCTTCGCAACCTAACAATCACGCTGGGTACGTTGATTCTCTTGCTGGTGATTCTACTCCCGCTGGTATCTTTTTCGAATGAACAACCCACAACGCTTATCTACACAGACTCCACAATACCAGTTGGCTCTGAGCCCTCATCATCCAGCCGAGAATCCCAAATCCGTAGATATGTCGTTGATAAGCATGTCGTTCTAATGGGTCAGACATTTTCCGTGATAACCGGTGTTTACTGGGACAGCTATTTCCTCTGGCCAGACCTCTATATACACAACGATATGCGCTCGGAAGATCCCGATCTCATCTTCCCCGACGAAATTATAGACATATACAACCGGCTCGGCACGGGAAACTCCTATACCCAGGCTGAACGAGCTTTGATTATGGATGCCTACATCAAGGTTTACGATAGATTCAAGGCCCTCGGCCCACACAAGAATGGCTCTGCCTGGACTCTGCTATGGTGCGGTGCCAAATTCGATAAGAATTTTCTCGACACATACTCCCACAGAATTGATCCTGATGACCTCACAATCGCTAGACGATACGTGGACGAGGAGGGGCATCTGGACTAGGCCTTCAGTTCTAGAATCATCCAAAGCCGGCTGCCCGTTCCCAGGCAAAAAAGGCCCAGGGAATCAAGGCTGCCAACAACGCCGTAAACCAACCCTTCATCCTGCCTTCCTCCCGTTCTGCCATCTTCACGCGTTCCCTGTCTAAATCAAATCGCTCCTTAAGCAGCTCATCAAGACTTGCAAAGAAATTTCTTCTATTCAGCCGCCTTCGTCCCTCAAAAAGCAAATCGAAGTAGTAAAACGTACGGCCCAAAAGCCCTCCTAAGGTGCCCGGCAATTTCAATTCCGGTTGCACCGCCGCAACAGACAGGAAAACCATCCCCACGAGAGTTAACCCCCTAACCAGCCCACTCTCTAGAGCGCCGAGTGTAACAACAAATGGACCAAGTTCGAAAATCACACGACCCCAAGGAGAAAACAGTTGGAAAAAAGAAATCGAAACAAGCAGAATCAAGAAATATCCCCAACGCAATCGCTTCCCTGAAAGTAAAGCCAAAATCGCGAATGATATTGTTAGGATAACTTTTAACAAAACCTGCTCAATCAGCAGAAAGGGCGGCAACATAGCCATGCCGGCCGCGAATCTAGCGATGGGCCCCACATAGCTTCCTATTCTATCGATAGATTTTCGCCGATGCGGTGAAATTTCACGCAAGTCCATTCCGGCATCTTGTTTCCGTCTCAATTTACTAATTCCGCGGTATAGCGGCGTTCGAGTTGGCGCAGCCAAGTGGATTTCAGGACAAAACGTTCGGCAAAAATGCCGACAAGCAGGCCCGCTGCAATACTCGATCCGATTGAAAGCGGCGCGATAACCCGTGCTGTCTCGCCAAAAATGTAGGCTATTGCCAATAGCACCTGGATGGAGGAACTGGCTAGCGCACCTGCAAGCGAAACACCTATCAAGCTCACATGGCGACCGCCAAGATGGTAAATTCCGGACATAATTAAAACCGAAATCAATGTTCCCGCGGCGGAAAAGAGAAAAACATAGGAAGCCAACGTACCGTTCAGCAGCGCCTGTCCGAAAATCTTTAATAGGAGCACCGAAATCAAATCCCCGGTTTTGAGAAACCGCAAACCTAAGAGTATTGGCAGGTTTGCCAATCCAAGCCGAAAAAAGGGTAATGGCTTGGGGATTAGATATTCCAGTGCCGATAGGAATAGACAGAGTGCGCCAAAAAAGGCGCAAATCTCCATTCGCTCATGCTTGCTAGAACGCGACAGAATCCACCCCCGGAGGCTGGGCACCCTCTGAAGCTGTAGCAACTAGCCGAACAAAAACCCTATTGGGTAAACAGGCCACCCAGGCAGAGGGGCCGGCAATCTGCCCCATCGCAACACATAGCTTATCTCGGCAATCCGAATCGCTAATAGAAACAGCGCCGCTTCTCACCTCAACACGGGTTTGGCCAATTGGCCCATCCAGAAGAAGATTGCCATCCTGCGCGAGCGGTAAAACGAAGTGCTCACCGAATGCATCAATTTCAACCCTCAATTCTCCCTCCCTACTCACCGCGGACCAAAAAATCGATCCGGTGAAAACCGTAATGGAAATCAGGAGAACAAGCCAATCAAGTATTTTCAATCTAGTCACTGGCTGCCATTCTACGATATGATATGGATCAAAGTGTTGCTTCTCGCACCAGAAATGTGCAAAATCAGCGAGTATGGGTGATTAACCTGAATCTTTTGCAACGTTTCGAAGTGGAGTATGAGAAAGGCGATTCTGCTAATTATGGGATTTTGCCTCTGTGCCGGCCTTGTCATGGCTGAGGGAAGAGAATTTCAAGCCGGCGCCGGATATTATGCTGGTTTTTGGGGACCATCCATGCCGGGATTCCTTGAAATTATGCCCCTGGGATTAAGCGCATATGGGGGAATTGGTTATGGTTTTGGAGATAGTCAGGCTTTCAGTTTGGGCTTTGAAGCAGCGGCTAGTTGGGGGCTGCCAGTATCAATGAGGCTTTATGAACGTTCCAATCGGAGCTTACAGGGGCGAATCTTTGCCAAATATAATAATTCAGAGATTTTCAGCATAACCGGTTTCGGCGGGTTCAATGGTGGGTTCCTAATCATCACTCCCGTTTTCGGAGCTAGGATTACTGTTCTTTCCTTTTACTTTGAATATGCGGCTGTGACTGC
>Ga0056114_1000011_pt1 | contig 77406 bp, 64 predicted proteins | sample WorMetHERISLAND1_FD_77005 | JGI IMG/M metagenome (GOLD analysis project Ga0056114, IMG submission 77005) | Marine gutless worms symbiont microbial communities from Max Planck institute for Marine Microbiology, Germany - Olavius loisae HERON... ...
TAGGCCAAAAGGCCGATATTGCTTGTGAAGATAATCTCCGCTATATGCGAAAACTGCCGGACCGGTTGATGCACCTCATCGTCACTTCCCCGCCGTATAATATTGGCAAGGCGTATGAGCCCCGGAAGACGCGCAAACTCTATATCGAGGAACAAGCAACCTGTATCGCTGAGGTGGTTCGTCTCCTCCACCCGCGGGGCTCCGTTTGTTGGCAGGTAGGTAACCACATCGACGAGGGGGAGGTGTTCCCTCTCGACATCCTGCTCTATGATTTGTTCAAGAATCATGGCCTCAAGTTGAGGAATCGAATCGTCTGGACATTCGGTCACGGCCTGCATTGTCAGAAACGCTTCTCAGGGCGGCATGAAACAATTCTGTGGTTTACGCGCTCAGACGACTACACGTTTAATCTCAACCCTATTCGCATCCCCTCGAAATACCCGAACAAAAAACATTTCTAGGGGCCGAACGCGGGTCAACTGTCGGGCAACCCGAAAGGCAAGAATCCATCGGACGTCTGGGCGTTTCCGAACGTCAAAAACAACCACCCGGAAAAGACCATCCACGTGCTCTCCCTGACAAACGAAGGAGACGCCGTGCTGGATCCATACATGGGCGTCGGGTCAGCTATTATCGCCGCGTTGTTGCATAACCGCGCCGCCTACGGCTGCGATATCATGCCGGAATACGTCGAAATCGCGCGGCAACGTGTGGCGGATTGGTGTGAAGGTAAACTGCACATACGCCCGATGGGCAAGCCAATCTACGATCCCGCCTTGCCGAATGGTGGGCATTGATGCGGATTGGTGCACGGTATTCGCACCTCAACGGCGAAGAATACCTGATCGTTCACCGCCCGCACCTGCGGACGGAGCTCATGGACGTGATTGCACAAGTGGATGCCGAAGCATGCCGAACCAAGGTGTCGAGGGAAAAAACGCGCAAAGGCCGCACGCTTTATTCACCCATCGATATGAATACCGCCTTCAAGGCATTACTCGAAAGCAGGGGGTGGGAAGAGCGGCGCAACACGTTCTGGGTTACGGACGATGAAACGATCTTGCGGGGTATTCAAGGCCGCGATGAGGCGGAACAGAAAGCGACAATCATCTCCGCCGGCCGCAAGCCGATCATGTCATACAACCAAACCGATTTCGTTAAAGACCGTGTTGCCGTCGAAATCCAGTTTGGCAAGTATGCGTTTGTCGCGCACGATTTGTTTGTCAAACATCTCAGTTTCTACGTGTCCGATATCATCGATGTTGGGGTGGAAGTTCTTCCGATGAAGGCGCTTGAGAATCAGATGTCGAGCGGTGTGCCATATTATGAACGCGACTTGTTGAATGTCATTCGACAAGGCCGAAGTGTTCCAGCGGTGCCGCTCGTGCTGATCGGAGTTGAGCCAACGGCTTCGATGCGGCCGAGCGGATCTTCGTCGAAACCCTTAAGCCCGGCGTCAAAAATGAGAGTTCTTCCTGAGCATCATGGAAATGCCTCTAACTCTAAAACATTCGTAGGGCACCGATATCTCCCTGAGGCTGGATAATAGATGCCTATGAAAAAACTCAATCTGGAAGGAACTGGACAACTTCGCTTATACTGTTCCGCGGGGACTATCAATGGCTAAGAAACTAAGAAGCGCTACAAGCAGGAATGGCCGTCTTATGGCCGGTGCCCGGGCTCTATGGAGGGCAAATGGGATGACTGAATCCCAGATGTCCAAGCCACTTATCGCCATCGCCAATTCATTCACTCAGTTTGTTCCCGGGCATGTGCATCTGCATGATGTCGGTCAGTTGGTGAAAAGGCGAATCGAGGAGGAGGGTTGCTTTGCCGCGGAATTCAACACTATCGCGGTGGACGACGGAATCGCGATGGGGCACGGAGGAATGCTCTACTCCCTGCCCTCGAGGGAGATAATCGCCGACAGTGTGGAATACATGGTTAACGCCCACTGCGCTGATGCCCTAGTGTGTATTTCCAACTGCGACAAGATAACTCCCGGAATGCTAATGGCCGCCATGAGGCTGAACATTCCAACTGTCTTTGTATCCGGCGGACCCATGGAGGCCGGTAGAACGGACAAGAAGAAATTGGATCTTATCGATGCCATGGTGATGGCGGGCGATAAATCGGTGAGCGAGGAGGAGCTGAGAGCGGTGGAAAATGCCGCCTGTCCAACCTGCGGCTCATGCAGCGGAATGTTCACAGCCAACTCGATGAACTGTCTTGTGGAGGCTCTTGGCCTAGGTTTACCGGGAAATGGCACTATTCTGGCAACTCATGCTGATAGGACTGGTCTTTTTGTTCGCGCGGCCAGGTTAATAGTCGAACTCGCCGAGCGCTATTACAGCGAGGAAGATTCTACGGTTCTGCCCCGCGGTATTGCAAACAAGGCGGCCTTCGAAAATGCCATGGCCCTCGATATCGCCATGGGGGGTTCCACTAATACGATTCTTCACATACTGGCTATTGCCGGAAGTGGAGGGGTGGATTTCAACTTAAGCGATATAGACAGACTAAGCAGGAAGGTTCCGTGTCTTTGCAAGGTGAGTCCCAACTCAACTGAGTACCACATCGAAGATGTTCACAGGGCCGGCGGGATTCTCGGTATACTTGGCGAGCTTCGCCGGGCGGCGCTTATAGATGAAACTGCCAATCGAATTGATGCACCCAGCCTGGGGGCAGCTTTGAATGAGTGGGATATAGCCGGGATAGACTCATCCGAAGCCGCAAAACTGCTCTACCGAGCGGCCCCCGGCGGCAGACCTAGCATTCTGATGGGCAGCCAGTCCGCTCGCTACAAGGAACTGGATTTGGATAGAACCTCGGGCTGCATAAGAAATACGGCAAATGCCTATTCGAAGGACGGGGGTCTTGCGATTTTATTTGGCAACCTGGCAGAGGATGGAGCAGTGGTGAAAACCGCCGGCGTAGATGAATCAAACCTGCGCTTCTCGGGTGTCGCAAAAGTGTTTGATTCCCAGGAAACTGCCGTTAGCGCCATTCTGGATGGAGAAATCATTGCCGGCGATGTGCTTGTAATCCGCTATGAGGGGCCTAAGGGGGGCCCTGGAATGCAGGAGATGCTATACCCCACTAGTTACTTGAAATCGCGGAACTTGGGCAGGGTTTGCGCGCTGTTGACAGACGGACGCTTCTCCGGCGGTACCTCGGGGCTCTCCATCGGCCACATATCTCCTGAAGCGGCGGCGGGAGGCGCGGTTGCCCTGGTTCGAAATGGCGATATAATAGATATAGACATCCCAAAACGAAGCCTAAGTCTCCGACTAAACGCCATCGAACTAACCCGCCGCCGGCAAGCGGAAACGGCCAAGGGCGATGCCGCCTGGAAGCCCCGGCGTGAGAGAACGGTAAGCGATTCGCTAAGGGCCTATGCCCATATGGCTTCCAGCGCGGATAAGGGCGCAATACGAATCGTTCCCGAATAAATAACCAAGCTCCTATAAGACAGGACGGCATGACTCACGCCGCAAAACAGTCCTAGTTCCACATGTCTCATCCAAAGAGACGAGGTTTTTGCTTAATCATCTGGGAGAGGGCTCCGTTAATGAATTTACGGACTTCTGGAGTTGCAAATGATCGACCAGGCAGAGCTACTTATGCGCGAAGGTGCATTCGAGAAGGCTAAGCTTCTTCTTTCCGAAATTATTCTGGAAAATCCGGCTAACCTTAGGGCGATATGCGATATTGGCATTGCCTATACGGAAACCGGAGAAAACGAGAAGGCGATTCGAGCCCTTCTTCACTACATCGGTAACGATGATTCAAACCCCTACGCATGGGAGGCGCTCGGCTGCGCCAGATTCAGAATGGGCGATGTAAATCTATCCATGGAGAATCTTCGCAAATCTCTCGCTATTTTCCCCCAAAATGCCTCCGCGCTTCGCAATTTAGGCATACTGTATAGCATAATGGGAAAGAAATCCGACGGCCTGCGCCTATTGCAAAAATCTATCAAACTCGCTCCGCGAGACTACCGGAATCACTACGCTCTTAACTGCGCCTATAAGGACCTTGGGAAAAATGAGGAACGCGAAAAGATATTCGAACGACTCCTGGAATTCGATCTTCCCGAAGCAGTTCGCAAAGATGTGGAAGTGAGTCGTATCAAGATGAAACTGGGCTGGGACTAGTCTCTCGCACATAGACTTCAATTGTAATCTAGCTTAGCATGGAACCCAAACACCAAGACTACGGCTCGATTAGCGTGCGGAGGTGAATGTGGCGGGAGCGCAGAAAAATTTCCGGGGCAACCCTCAGCACTTGGCTCGCCTGGTTGAGTCGGTGCAGAGGGGCGACATCAGTTTCTGGAACAGCTATGTCCGCAAGATGGGCTCCTCCTTTCACGCGCGCCTTGCGGGGGCATCCCTAAGAGATTTGCCGCTTGGTGAGGTAAATCTCATGGGTGCCGATCTCTGCGATTCGGATATGAGCGGAGCGAATTTGGCTCGCGCCAATCTGGTTAAGGCGAAACTGCAGGGTGCTTCCCTAGTGGGAGCAAACCTTCGCGGAGCGCGCCTCGAACACTGCAACCTTTCGAATTCCGATTTGAGCCGGGCAGACTTGGCGGCCACGGATTTGCACACCACTGATTTCACGGGGGCCACCCTAAATGGCACCACTGGCATCGATTCTTCGGCAAATATCTCCAACCTGGAGCCTAACGAGGATGGGATGCGCCCCTGGATTCTAGCTTTAAAAGAAGAAATACAGCGCAGAGAACTACGACTCACCATGGAGAAGAAGCAGGCCGCCGTCAAGCGCAGAAGGCTTAATCGGAGGCTTGGGCGTCGAAAACCTCTATTTCGCAGGGTAAAATAGAGAGCGCGGCGTGGATACAGGAGTGGCGATTAGAACTTGAAAGAGTGGAACTGCCTAAAAACCCTGAGGCCTAGGCAGGATGGCGATATCCCCGGGGTACCCGGAGCTAGGCGGGTATTGCCGGATAGAATCCACGATCGTCCCCGTTGCCGAGTCGAAATGCATCTCGGCAAAGAGTGAATAACCATGAGACTCGGAGTTTCGGTACGAGTTCTCGTATTAGAAATCCTTTTCCAGCACGGTTTTTCGATTCGCGGATTTTGCGTTTTCGACGGCTTTGTCGCACATTTCACGCACCTTGCCGGAAAGATTGTCAATAACGGCAGACGAGCATTTCATATTTGCCGTCGTTTTGATATAGGCCCTCACCTTGGAGGCTACAACCAGCGCTTCTTTTTCGATCATTGCCAGCTCCTTCTAATTCAAGTTATATAATCATACTCGATTATTCAACATTTGCGCATCCCCATTTGGCGGTGTATACTCCTGAACATTGAAAAGATCTGTTTACGAGTTCACTGTTCTGTTTTCATTTCTTCTCTGCGCCAAGCCCGTATTTGTCGCGGGCGAACCAATTGAAGCCAGTCTTGTTGTTGTGGGTCCCGGCGACGCTATGTACGAGTACTGGGGCCACATCGGAATAATCATCAAAGATGATTCGAAGGAGTCTAGTCCATTCTACGATTTCGGGAATTTTTCATTCTACGCGGATAATTTCTACGCTGATTTCATTATGGGACGTATGATTTATCTTGGCTCGGTTACAGAAACAGAATTATTCATCAATCAGACTATGCAAGAAAATAGGAACTTGAGTCTTTATCCTCTGAATCTTGGAATTGAGGAGCTGCAAGAGCTGGATGCTACCCTGCGTTGGTGGACCCTTCCGGAGAATCGAGAATACCTGTATGATTACTTCTTGAATAATTGCTCAACGATAATTCGCGATATTCTGAACAATGTTACGGGGGGGACCTTGCGGACAGCCACCGAATCTGTCCCTGATAAGACTTATAGACACTATGCAAGAACTGGGGCACGGCCATCTTTTTTTAACGAGGTTTTGCTACACTTCCTACTTGGCGAGAAGCAGGATGAGGCAATAAGTCTTTGGGATCTGATGTTCATCCCTCAGGTGGTGGCCGATACTGTGCTCGGTTTCGAGTATCTAGGGCGCGATGGCGTAATTCGGGTGCTGGCCGATGAGGAAATCGTACTCAGAAAATCCACTCGCCCTCCCGTGCCGCGAGAGCCGCGAATACTATGGCCTTGGCTTTTGGCGCTTAGCTTCGCTCTTGGCCTCTTATGGAACCTGGGCGGAGGACTGCTACGTGCATTGATTATTCTTCTTGCCGGCATCCCGGGACTGATACTCGGCTTCTTAATGCTTTTCACCAACCATACGGCCGCCTACAACAACATCAATATCTTGCCGAGCATGCCGACGGTGCTCCTGGGTTTAATCCCCCTTGCAATAAGCGGTGGGAAAAGATGGATTGCCGGACGAGAGCTGGTGCTCAGTTGGATTTGGTTCCTTAGCTTGGCCGGCATATTGGTGGCGTTTTTTCTACGGCTGAGCGGGGTTAGCATACAAAGCACTGGAGCCTTTTGGGCTCTCTACGGTCCACTGGTATTCATGGCTTCTTGGCCCGGGCAGTATCTAAGAAGGAAGCTCTATCCGCGATTTGGCAAGTTCGGGAGACGCGACGGCGGCTACACTAAGCAGATTCGCTCCGCCGATAATGGTGATTGAGCGCTTATCCCATTTGGCAAGGAGGGCCGCAGCCTCCTGTTTCAAGTCCTCGGCGCTTGCTCCAAGTTGAGCATCTCGTCGCGTCTGTCTAATCTCATCGGTAATTCCATACAAGCTTCTCTTAAAGGCTACAAGCCCTCTCTCGCCGGGACCAAATGGCTGAAGTTCCCTGCCTATCGAGCCTACCACGGCCATATCCACCGTTCGATTTTTCAACTTGGAGATTGTCCATTCAAGGGAATCCCTGAAACTTTTCAGGGAGGGTAGAATCACGGGATCCCGATAGGTGCTGAAAGTGAAGGTTCCCTCGAGAACCGCCAGGGAGGCAAAGGCTCCATAGGCTCCCCCCTTCATGCGGATGTTCTCCCATAAATAACCGGTTCTGAGTATGTGAGCCAGGAGTCCCAGCCTGGCGTGCTCCGGACTGCCAAGCAGGGGGGCAGGCAGGCTGAGGGATGAGAACGTAACCGAGGCGGCTGTAGAAATGGTTTCCCCCAGAGTTTCATGCCTGAATAGTTCAGGTTCAGCCGCCGGTGGCGCGGGTGAACTTACGGGAAGGGCGTTAATCATGTCGAGGGTATTCGAAAGTCCCCTCGCGGCAAACTCCTCGTCTGATGTGAATACTGCCGACAGATTTTCCCGCCTGATTAGATGCTTCTGAATTTCACTTAGCGCTGATACGGCTTCAGTAGCCTTCGCGCCACCGAGGAAGAGTATCTGCTCGATGCCGTACCAGAAATCTTCCCAGGAAGCTGCAATCGAGTGCTTTGCGGCAGCTCGATTCGAGCTAAAATCATGACCGGAAGGCACAAGAACAGCGCGATAATCGTTCCTGAGTTCCGAGAGCAAATCGCCTAGACGGCTTGAATCGGAAAAATCGGCCGATACTAGCAGGCGCCGCGTAATCTCCAGCGCCTCTTCCCACTGGTGATTCAGGGCCTTTAGTCGAACAAAAAGATGACGCTTCAAACCTCCTTTGGCACTGGGATGAATGGATGAAACCTCCAAGGAGCAGTTCAGTCCGCCGGTCTTAAGAGACAATTCAACCGCAACGTCCTGATGGGGAACACCTGGTAACCCCACCTCGGTGAGAGCTCGGCCAAATAACGGCAGCCAAGGCTGCAGCCGCGCATCCAGGCCGGTCAAATCAAAGGCAAGAACAAGATAGCTCACCTTATTCGTAAAAGTCGTGTGCATATAGCACTCACTCCGATCAATCTTCTCTAAAGGCAGGATGCGAACCTCTCGCGGTAGTTGGCTCCGTTTCAAAAACGGTATCCGCTTCAAGGCCTTTCTCGAATCCGGGGTGTTCTGAAAGGTTCTCAATCTCTTAAGCGATCTCCGAATCGCTCTCGCATCGAGTTCCTGTTTTTGAAGCCTATCCAGTTCTCCTCGTTCCCTTGCGAGCCTGCGTACGCCGAATCCGAAACTTGGTACGATCGTTAGCGTTGAGCGATGGGAATTCTGAATAAGTTCCCGGCTGATAATCTCTTCAAAGTATCCCCTTTGCACCCTGCCGCGAAGGGTTTCCATGGAATCTTCCAGGGCTAAGCTTTCTATTGGTGCCCTATCGTGCAGCCAAGCCTTTAGCGCCTGTTTCATAAGTCGCAGTCCAAAGGGCGAGCCGCCGCGAATTTCTCGTATCCGAAATTCCACCAACCTCATGGCTCCCTCAACTAGCTCGGAGTCGAGTTTATTCTTAACCAATTTCTCGAGGGTTCTCATAACCAACTTCTCAAAGTCATCACGTTTCGAGGGATCTGTTCCCCTTAGTCCCACCGAAAAGGCCAGTTGACGCAGATTGGTATCCAAACCGCTAACTGGGGATAGGTCTTCTCCCAGGCCGCTGTCTATAATCTCTTTTTGCAGTGGTGCGCCACCGTGGCCCAGCAATATGGATGAGAGTACCTGGGTGCTGAGCGCGGATTGCGAATCATTTTCGCCGCTGAGAAGCCAGCTTATGCTGATGGTGCTTCGCTCCGCGGTTGAATCGTCGGAGGGCCAAGCCACCTCCACACGCCGTGGACTCTCCCAGAGTTGCTGAAGCCCTATCCGCGAATCAATTTCTCTTCTCTCGAAGTGGGAGAAGAATTCTCCATCAAGTATTCGCAGGCATTCCCCTAAATCCGCATTCCCATAGAGGAAGACACGGACATTGGAAGGATGGTAGTAGTTCTGATGAAATACCTTGAGTTTTTCATAGCCAAGGGATGGAATATATGAAGGGTTGCCGCCGGAATCCCATCCGTATGGAGAATCCGGGAACAGCAGACGTAGGGCGTAGTCCTCCACAACCGATTCCAGGGAGGAATAGGCGCCCTTCATTTCATTTAATACAATCCCCGCCCGACACAGCCTTCCTTCTTCATCGTACTCGAGCCGATGCCCTTCCTGGGCGAAAACCTCAGGGCGTAGTTGGGGGAAGAACACGGCATCCCCATATACCCTAAGCAGATTGAAGTAATCGGCCTTTATGGTGCTGGCCGCCGGATAGACAGTTTTGTCCGGATAGGTGATTGCATTTAGGAAGGTATGGGCGCTTCCCTTTAGCATAACAAGGAAGGGATCCTTTAGCGGATAGCGCTTGGAGCCACAGAGCACCGCGTGCTCGAGTATATGCGCCGCACCGCTATTATCTGCCGGCGGCGTTCTGAATATGTATGATATCAGGTTCTCCGAATCATCAGCATATACCTTGTAAATCTGGGCGCCGGTGGCGTAATGGCGTAGTTGAATACCGCTGGCACGGTACTCAGGCAGCGAATCCACCGAAAGGGTTTCAAAACCGGTGTAGTTTTCCTTCATGGTTAGTTCGGAATCGAATACTAGTAGCGTGAGCTATTGAGAGCCTTGCGTATCTTCTTCAACTGTTTGCGTTCCATGGCCTTTCTCTTTCGATTTCTAATTGCGGACGGTTTTTCAAAGTATTCCCGTTTTTTGAATTCCCGAATAATCCCCTCTTTTTCCACCATCCGCTTGAAGCGTCGAATGGCTTTCTCCAGGGGTTCGTCGTCGTTGATTCTAACGTAGGCGATCTGAAATCACCTCCTTCGCATTTAAAAGTTAAGCTTAGCCGCAAAATGCCACTACATCTTACCGATCAAGGCATCCGTGTCAAGAAGAGGTTTTTCGAGGAAGTACTTGGAATCGACTGGCGTAAATCCTATGCGGAGTTCCCAGTGCAGGTGCCTGCCTGTTGCAAAACCTGTATCGCCTATTGTACCTATACGTTGATTCTGCTCTACAAGCTCACCCTCTCTCACATCGATGGAATCCATGTGAAAGTACACGGTAAAAACACCGGGCAGGTGCTCGATTATCACGGTGTTTCCGGTTAGTAATCTATCAGCGGCGAGCACCACGCGACCGCGGCCGGAGGCTTCCACTGGGGCGTCAATTTCCGCCCACAGATCGTAGCCCCCATGTATGGAAGATGATTCGGAACCATCCGGCATGTGATATCGGCGTCTATCTCCGAAGTATGCCGTAAGAACACCATTTTTCATGGGATTGCTCAATGATCCGATTTGATGTATCGCGGTTTTGTTGGGTGTATTCAAAACTGCCCAGAACTGCCTAGCCTCGGCCTCTTTTCGCCCTGACTCATCCGTGTAGAGGGCGTTCATCTTCTCGTTCAACTTGATTACCTCTTCGGAGTATCTTACGGCGCTGAGCCTGACGCCGCGTTCTAGGCGCCACTGGCTTCTACCCAGCGTAGCATCTACTACCAGGCGATAGGGGCCCGGCTCTAGGTTTGCGGGTATACCTAAGAGAGCTGTTGAAACACGGCGACCGGTAGGAGTTTTCCAGTTGAATCCTTCGTTGCGGCTTATGGCTATGTCGTCTTGGTTTCTTAGCGTTACAACTATGTTATCCATCGGATCGCCGGCAATCATTATCTGAACCACGGCTCCGGGTTCGGTGTAATCAGGCGCTAGTAAGATTGGACTGGTACCGCCAAGTATGGCTGGAATGATAAGGAGAACCAGGAGATAGATTGGACGAGAGGTGCCTCTCATCCAATAGGAGAAACTGCGCTTCTCTAGATGCTGCACGGCGAGGCCTCCAGAATTGTGAGTCGGCGTGCATCTATGCCACGCCAGAGGTCACGATCCAATTTATATATCAGATCCACTTCATCATCAACCTTGATTAATGAACCATAGTTTTTTGCACCATCCCACCAGAGGGCGGGCCATCGGTTTGAGCCCAGCGAAACCAGAAGTTTGAGATGCTTCCCGGGTTTTCCAACCAGGCCTGCCTGAAAAATTCTAACTTCGCGGGTTAGAAAGACTAATGAGGGAAAGCCCTGGCCATAGGGTTCTAGACGCTTAAGGAGTTTTTCGATACCCCTTGGACCTAGGCGCGAGAATTCCCGGTGCGATAGCTCGGCATCGACGGGTGGCCCTGTGGATTTTGCCTCGTCGGTTTTGACTCGGCTAATCCACTTCCGGCTAACTCGTATCAACTGGGCAATCTTGGCGCTGGAAATGCAAAAACCACCGGCTTGAGGATGTCCGCCGAAGTCGTCGAAGAGCTGTGACGCCGCATTGAGCCAGTCAAGGGCGTTAATAGCGGAACCACATCGAATCGAGCCTGATGCCTTCTCATCTTTTATGGCAATTACAACGGCTACGGGAGCGATAGCTCTCTGAAGACGGGTGGCGAGGATGCCCGTAATTCCCCTGGGAATCTCAAAGTCCGCGACTATCAGCATTTTACCGGCAAAGTCATCCAGCGATCTGTAGGCTCGCGGCAGCAGTTTCTTCCACAGACGATCGCCAAGCGCGCGACGTTCCTTGTTGAGTTCGAGTAGTTTAGAGGCTAGTGAGGCGGCCACGTTTGGGCTGGTTTCGAAGAATAGATTTGCCGCGACGTCCGCCTGACTCATGCGTCCGGCGGCATTGATAAGCGGGCAAATTCGCCAGGCGATTTCCGTGGTGCCGATTTGCCTTTCGTGAAGCCGGAGTTTTATCAGCAATTCGCGCAGCGCCATTCTACGCTCGCCGTCAATTTGGTTTATTCTGTCCATACCCATTTGAACAAGAATCCTGTTTTCGTCCCAGAGGGGCACCATATCGGCCAGAGTTCCAAGAGCGACAAGATCCAACCCGCGACGCCAGGCTTCAAAGTGGGGCCGCAGGGAGTGTAGCTGCATGCTTATCATCAAATTGCGCAGGGTGGAGAGTGGTCCTATGTCTTGGGAAGTGTATCTGGCGAGGCGGCTGTTTGCCTCGAGCTCGGTAAGTGATAAGTTCTTAAGCGCGGGGAAAACCGCGGCTATCTCGGGCGCGGCGTCGATTATGTCAATCTCAGAGCCGTTGAAAAAGGTGGACAGCAGCGGAATTTGCTTGGCACAGTCGTAGGAGAAGATGGGGCGAGCTTCTATGTAGTTCCGAAGTTCTTCGCAACCTTTCTCGTCCGTGGCGCTGCTAAGGGATAACCGACTGACTTCGTGTAGGTTGTGCATCTGCAAGGCTTCGATTTCAATTTCGCCTGCATTTTGGCGAGCAATTAGAAGACAGTAGTCCTGAAGCGGAGTCTGAGCCAGTGAGAGCGCCCATTGAAATTTGGATGCTATTGCCGCGGCGCAGAGTCCGTCGAAGGGATAGGAGCCGGGAATTTTGGGATTCACGATGGCATGGGCATCGGGTAACTCACCATTTCTAGGCATGTGATGATCGAATATCAACACGTCCAATCCCAGCTCGCCTGCCAGCCTAATCTCATCGAAATCCGTAGTACCGCAATCAACCGCTATCACTAGGCTCACGCCCTTCTCCGCGCTTTCCCGCAGCACTTCGGAATTCATTCCATAATCCGCATCGCCCACCGGTACCTGCCACTGAGGTTCGATACCCACCATCCTAAGGGCCTCTACCATGATGACTGTTGCGGTTACGCCATCGACATCCCTATCGCCTATAACTAGAACCTTTTCACTTTCCTCGGCGGCCGACATAACCCTATTAACCGCCTTCTCCATTTCAGGAAAGACAAAGGGGTTGTGAAGGAAGCGTTCATCCCTCTCCAGGAAGTAGGCTATCCTTTCGGGTGCTGCCATTCCGCGGCTGATTAGAATGGAGGCAATTAAAGGGTCCAGTTCATAACGAGCCGCTAGAGCGCATATCTCCTCTTTTTCGATCACGGATTCTGCCAATTTAGCCCGTGATTTCTTCGAGAATCAAGCCGCGAGGTTTTAGCGGCCTTTCGGTCGCGATGTCAAGCGCCTCATGCAGTTTCGAGAAACCTATATCGAGTCTGGATTCTTCCTCTGCCCACACTCTCATTAGAGGCTGGTTCTTTTCGATTTCATCTCCGGTTTTTCTCAGCAGTTCAATGCCGGCCAGGGGTTCTACAGTGTCCACGGCAAGGTTTCGGCCTACGCCTAGGGCAACGGCCGCCATTCCCACTTCGAAGGCATCAATTCCGGATAGGTAACCGGACTGGGGTGCCAGTAGTTCTTTGGAGTACTTGGCCCGCGCCCTGCCGCGCCTTGCCATTAGTTTCGAAAAATCTCCACCCTGAAATTCCACGTTGGCCTTGAATATCTCGAAGGCCGAGCCACTTTCTATGGCCCCGCGACAACGCTCTTCGGCCAACTGAAGATTCTTCTCGAGTCCGCCCACGATTAGCATCCAAGCGCCCAGACGATAACTAATTTCCATTACATCGGCTGGACCCTCGTTTTGGAGGCAGGCAATCGATTCCTCGACTTCGAGGAAATTCCCCACGGTGAAGCCCAGTGGTTCTGCCATATCCGTTAACACTGCCACTACTCTGCGCTCGAGGCTTTTTCCGGTATCGACTAGGGACAGTGCGAGGGCCCTTGCCTCTTCCTCGGTTTTCATGAAGGCACCTTGTCCGCATTTCACGTCCATTACCAGAGCCTGGGCGCCCTCCGCAAATTTCTTCGAAAGAATGCTGGCCGTGATTAGAGGTATGGATTCCACCGTGGCGCTTACGTCTCTAAGAGCGTAGAGTTTGCGATCGGCAGGAACCACCTCCTCGCTCTGTCCCGACATAACAAATCCGATTTTTTCAACTCCATCGCGGAAACGGGCGGGGCTTAGGGCAGTGCTGTATCCCGGGATGGATTCAAGTTTGTCTAGCGTTCCGCCGGTATGTCCCAACGCTCGTCCACTCATCATGGGAACTTTCAGCCCGCAGGCGGCGGCCATGGGGGCTAGAATCAGTGATATTTTATCGCCTACTCCACCCGTGGAATGCTTATCCACAAGGGGAGCGGCAATTCTCTCAAGGCTAATCACCTCTCCGGAATCTATCATAGCCCGAGTAAGGTGCCCTGTTTCCTCCGCGCTCATTCCTTTAAGTAGAATTGCCATACAGAGTGCGGCAGCCTGGTAATCGGGTATGTCTCCCGTCGCGTAACCTTGAATGAAGTATTGTATCTGTTCCCTGCTAAGAGGTTTTGAATCTCTTTTAGCGGCAATTATGTCAACTGCTCTTAGTGTTTCATTCATAGTGGCCTCACATAGTGTACTCTATCGACCGTTAGTGCAATCCCGCGTCTCTAATGCCTTTGCAGACTTCTCAAGGGGCGCTCAAGGAGGGTTTGTATTAAAGCAAGGAGCCAGCGCTCCATAGCCGCCGTGCTGAGCCTGGGAAGACCTATTTTCATTGACCGATTTATCTCGATATCGGAAATCATAAGCAGCCAGCGTATAGCTCCCAACGAGAGTTCGTCCAAACCCTCCCTGCCACAACTGGGACACAGCAGTAAGCCGTTCGGAAGAAAATAGATTGTCCCGCCCTCTAAGCTTCTGTTGCACTGATTGCATCGACCCAGCTCCGGCTTCACTCCTTCAATCTTGAGGAAATTCCAGAGAAAGGCGCAATTCAGCCTCGGAATCCCCTGTGGCATACATTGTGACAGCAGTGAGAGTGCGCCGGCGAAGAGCGCAAAGAGGGTTGTTGAATCCCCCCCTGAACCATAGCTTCGTAAGAGTATTTCGGCCCAAATAGAGGCCGTATAAAAGCGCTCCAGATTTTCCCTGAGTCCATCGTGGGTGTTCAGCGGATCGAAGTCGCGAAGTCGCCAGCGCCTTCTTGAACCATCATAGTGCAATTCGGCTATTCCACGATTGTAGGGCAACGCGGTGCTCCGCAGGGCGCTTCTTCGGCTCATGGCACCGTAAGCCAGGGAATCCACCAAGCCCTTGCCGCTAACCAGCATTGAAAGACCGCGATGATTCTCGCCCACCCTCTGGGTGCGAAGCACGATTGCCTGAGTTTTGATGTCGTAAGTCATTTGCCACCTCACCTTCCAGGCTATTCCCCTACGCTGCAGCTTACAGTTCACAAGCTCGCCTGACGCCGCTTATACCAGTCCGCCTATTTCCTAGGGGGGTGCCAACTTTCGTCTCCTGAAGAGTCCCGCCATCCGAAGGATTCCGCGCCGTAGCCCGCATCTAAGCAGCTCCGGCTATGCAACCTTGACGAGGAGTATATCATTGAAATAAGAAACCGCGAAGAATAGCGAGTTTAAGGCCGATATGCTAACGAATTTGTTTGTCCCTCCGTTCAGAAGAGCTTATTTTTAACATATCAGCGTCCTTAGATGCAAAGCCAAAGCCCAACCGGTTAGAAACAGGTAGAATGCGGCAGAATTCTCGAGGCTGGGCGCATCGACACTGGATCGGCGGCACAAGAGTTACGCGGTGCCTATGGCATATTTCAAGCGATTCGCTGGAATAACCCGCGGTTTAGTCGCTCGAGATTCTAGATAGCCGAACAACAGACCGCAAGGGCGCTCGGCGTATAGTAAGGAGCTTTGGAAATGCCGGAACGCAATGAGAAGCCAAATCAGATTATAGCAGCCACCGAGGTTTTACCGGAATATATCTACTTGGTGCCACTCCAGGGCAAGCCAATATTTCCCGGCATATTTACACCGATAATGATTAGCGGTGCCGAGGATATCGCGATAATCGACAAGGCGATAGAAACCCACAAGGTTATCGGCTTGATTCTAACCAGCAATCCGGAAACAAATTCCCCTGGTCCAAACGAGTTATACAGGGTGGGAACGGCCGCTAAGATAGTTAAGCGAATCAACCTGCCGGATGGCGGAATCAATATTTTCATCAGCACATTGAAGCGATTCAAAATATCGAAGATTCGCGGCGAGACGAGCCCCTTCTCCGCCGCGGTACAATACCTCAACGACATGTACAATCCCAAGGACATAGAGATAAAAGCCCTAACACGGGCATTGCTCTCCGAGATGAAGCAGATAAGCGAGAACAACCCTCTGTTCACCGAGGAGATGCGCCTCAACATGATAAACATCGACGATCCGGGAAAAATAGCGGACTTCATTATCAGCATTCTCAATGTCGCGAGGAACAAGCAGCAGGAAATCCTGGAAACCCTCGATGTGAAAAAGCGTCTGGGTATGGTGCTGGTTCACATCAAGAAGGAACATGAACTCTCAAAAATTCAGAAGAGGATAGCCGGAGAAATCAACGAGAAGATTGAGAAAAATCAGCGGGACTACTTTCTGCGGGAAGAGCTAAAAGCCATCAAGAAGGAACTCGGCGAACCGGCGGATGTACGTTCAAGCGAGTATCAGAAATTCAAGGAGGCGCTTGCCAAATTCGATTTCACCGGCGAGATAGCCGAACAGGTGGAACGCGAGCTCGATAAATTCCAAGTTATGGATCCTCAATCGAGCGAATACATAGTTACCAGAAACTACCTCGACTGGATAGTGTCATTACCCTGGGCGAATCCAGGCGCGGATGAAATTGACATTAGCGCCTCGGCTAAAATCCTGGAAGAAGATCATTACGGGTTGGAAGACGTGAAAGAACGCATTATGGAATATCTTGCTGTTCGAAAACTGAAAGAAGATTCGAAGGGCTCGATTATTCTATTAGTGGGACCTCCGGGGGTTGGAAAAACCTCAATAGGAAAGTCCATTGCTCGAGCCATGGGGAGGCCGTTCTTTAGATTCTCCGTGGGTGGGATGAGAGACGAGGCTGAGATTAAGGGCCATCGCCGAACCTACATCGGGGCCATGCCGGGCAAGATAATTCAGGGGTTGAAAATAGCTAAATCGCGGGCACCTGTTTTTATGATAGATGAGATAGACAAGCTGGGAACTAGCTTTCAAGGCGATCCCTCTTCGGCGCTCCTCGAAGTTCTGGATTCCGAGCAGAATATTAACTTCCGGGATCACTATCTCGATCTCCCCTTCGATCTTTCCCATGTGGTTTTCGTAGCCACGGCCAATACACTCGACACAATTCCCCGCCCCCTCATCGATCGAATGGAGATTATCCGACTCTCGGGTTACGTGGACGAGGAAAAGATGCAAATTGCAAAGCAGTACATTATTCCGAAGAGTCTCCAACGCCACGGTTTGAAGCGGGGACAGATTCGTTACAACCTGAGTGCACTTAAGGCAATCGCGGATGGCTATGCCAGGGATGCGGGAATGCGTACCTTCGAGAAGGCTATCGACCGCATTCACAGAAAGGTTGCACTTGGAGTGATTGATAAATCCGGAAATCTGCCAATACGCATCAAGTCCGAGGCCTTGGAGCATTACCTGAAAAAGCCAGTGTTTCGGGAGGATGGGTTAAGCACCGCTACCAAGCCGGGCATGGCCCTGGGACTGGCTTGGACAAGCATGGGAGGAAGCATTCTAGTAATTGAGGCAGATGCGATTCTCGGGAAGGAAGCACTCAACTTAACCGGTCAGATGGGCGAGGTAATGAAGGAGTCCGCCGAAATCGCCTATACCAGGGTTAGAAAAATAGTCCAAACCATAGAGGGCTTGGATAAATTCTTTTCCACCCGCACTATTCATCTTCACATCCCCGAGGGTGCTATTCCAAAGGATGGACCCTCGGCTGGAATCACTATGACAACGGCTCTGCTCTCACTCGCAACCGGCCTAAGAATCAAAGCAAACATGGCGATGACCGGAGAACTGAGCCTAACGGGCAGGGTTCTCTCGATTGGAGGGTTGAAGGAGAAAACCATCGCGGCGCAGCGACATAAGATTGGCCATTTAATTATTCCGAAAGCCAATCACCAAGATCTGGAGGAAATACCGGCTCAGGTTAAAAAGGGAATAAGCTTTCATCCGGTTTCGGAATACAGTGAGGTGGTTCAGCTTATTCTGCCTCAACTCAAACTTTAGACTTGCCTCAAATCATGCCGAAGAATCAATCGAGACGTAATCCTAATCACTATGCCTATCTGTTGAAATTAGGCAGGGAGTCAATCGAATGCCTTCGGATGAAATAGACTATCGTGGCTATGCCGAACTCCTAATCGATGCCGGCATCGCCCTTAGGCGGGGGGAGAAACTACTTATCCGCCATGAACTCGGCGGTACGCTTCTTGCCAGGAGCTGCGCGGAGGTGGCCTATGAACGCGGAGCGGCGCTAGTTGAAACCCAGTTCTACGATCCGCACATCCTTCGGGCGCGAATAGAGGCGCAGGCAGAAAACAGCGAGGCCCTCGCGGCCGATCCCTCCTGGCTGCCGTCCTGGCAGGATGCAATGGTGAGAGAGTCCTGGGGATACCTGGTACTGAAATCCCATGAGGACATGGATTTGATGGCCGGGATAGACCAGAATGCCCTGATGCTGCGCGAGCGCTGCATGCAGGAGAAAATACAGCTTTTCCACAGCGCAATTATTAGCAATGCAGTTCCCTGGTGCGTTGCGGCTGCTCCCGGCCCAAACTGGGCTGAGCATGTATTGGGTAGGGGGAAGAGCGCCGTCGATCTCTGGCGCACATTGATTCCCATTCTTCTATTAGATCGTGATAATCCCGTTCTCGAATGGAAGAAAAAATCCCAAATTCTTGAAAGACGATCGAAGTTGCTAAACAGCCGAGGGTTCGATTCCCTACGTTTCGAGGACGAAGATACCCGCCTCGTGGTGGGCCTGCTCGCGAAGTCAAAATGGATAGGGGGAGGAACAAACGATCGGGGAAATCTATCAAATATCCCCACCGAGGAGGTATTCACCACGCCGGACAGAACTCGTTGCGATGGTTTTGTACGCATTACGCGAACTATCGAGGTGCGCGGTACCATGGTTAAGGGCGCGAAATTCACATTCAAAGACGGCATCCTAGTTGATTTCAACGCCGAGGAGGGCCAAGGCGCTCTCGAATCCTTCGTGGAGACCTACGAGGGTGTACGTCGACTTGGCGAGGTGGCGCTGGTAGACGAAAGCTCCGCTATCGCGCGAAGCAAACTTCATTTCGGCTCACTTCTATTCGATGAAAATTCCTCCTGCCATATCGCCCTTGGCTCCGGTTACCCTTCCTGCATCGAGGGTGGAGAAAATCTGGATACCGAGGAGGATAGAATCGCTGCCGGGTGCAACGTATCCCTAGCCCACCTGGATTTCATGATAGGTTCGCCCGGCATGTCGGTATTCGGTTTGGATGCAGAAGGCAGGGAAACGCCGGTAATTGCCAGGGGTCGCTTTGTTATATCATTCGAATGACTGAGCACATACGGCAATGCGGAATTACAGCGGAAAGCTCCTGTTTACGTGCAATGGATATCTAAGCTAGACTGCTGAGCGTGAAAACTTATCTGAATGCACCCAGTTTCAACCCGATACTCCTCGACTTGCCGGGTCCCTTGGCACTCACCTGGTACAGCCTGATGTACTTCCTAGGGTTCTTATTTACCTATCACTTCGTAAACTACCATATCAGAAAGCGTAAGATTATTATGAATTCCGCCGAATTCTCCAACATCATTACACTAGCCTTCGTAGGGGTGATTATCGGGGGTCGTCTAGGTTTCGTGTTATTTGTGCACCCTGTCTACTATTTCAGCAATCCTCTGAAGATACTTTCGATTTGGGAGGGGGGGATGTATTTCTTCGGAGGTCTAATCTTGGCGATGCTCCTACCCTGGTTCTATATGCGCCGAACTAAGCTGAATTACTTGGATGTAGCGGATTTGTTCATTATCCCCGTACCGATGGCACTGGCCTTCGGCCGCTGGGGCAACTTCATGAACGGCGAATTCTGGGGGAAACCAAGCCGTGCACCCTGGGCGATAGTTTTCGATTCCGTACCGAATTCGGATCGGTTCAGCGGTTCGGAAGACTGGGTGGCATCCTGGGCGGCGGAGATTGGAATGGACTCTTCGGGTCTGGTTAACCTGCCCAGGCATCCGGTACAGCTCTACGAGCTGCTTTTCGAAGGGATTCTCCTTTTCATCGTTCTCTTGCTGTTTAGAAGCAAATCAAGACCCAGGGGATCTGTATTGAGTATGTTCTTCCTCATTTACGGCGCACTGAGATTCTGGATTGAATTCTACCGTCATCCTGTTAGCCACTCAGCTCTTATTTTGGACAGCAGTTGGTTTACCCTGGGAATGCTTTTTTCCATACCGATGGTGATTGGCGGCGCAGTTGGTTTGTTCCTGAGTTTCAAGTTCAATGTCAAGAACAAGCTATATGGGATTCCGAAACAGGGGCGATGAGTGTTCCATTCAATTGGCGTTTGTTGCTTCATCAGGCATGGCGTTCTGTTTTCGCCACCAAGGGTACACATCGTCGCCTAACCCCTCATCGCCTAGGAGTATTGATTGTTTTCTGGGCTCTTTTCCTTCCTCACCAGCTGGCTACTCGAATTTGCCTCGCCCTCGACAACATATTCTTCCCCGCTTGGCGCAAGAGGTCAATCAAAAAACCTGTGTTTATCACCGGTATTTTTAGAAGCGGCACTACTTATCTCCACCGAATGATGGCGAACGATGCCGATACTTTTAGCTCGTTTAAGACTTGGGAAATTTACCTGGCGCCTTCAATCGTACAGCGGAAGCTGCTGAGGTTGCTAAGACGTCTCGATGCACTCGTAGGGCAACCGATCTATCGCCTGCTCTCCCGTTACGATTCAAGGAAACTCGGAAGTATTCGCTTTCATAAGGTTGGACTGTGGATGGAGGAGGAGGACGAGGGTCTGTTTCTCTTCCCTTGGGATTCCCTCTTTACCTGGTTCTTTTTCCCTGATGCAAGGGGGATGAATAGGTATTGGGATGCCAGGGGCAGGGACAACAGGCGGCGTATGGAATTTTTTAGAGACTGTGTGCGCAGACACCTTTTCTTTCACGGGGAGACGCTTATCTATCTGTCCAAAAATCCGGCCTTAACCCCAATGTTGGGAAGTTTGAAAGAGGTTTTCCCCGATGCTCGTGTTATATACTTGCTTAGAACTCCGATAGAGGTACTGCCCTCGCAGGCTGCCTGGCTTTCATTTTGCTGGCATTATTTTGCATCTCCTACCGAGGAATATCCGTTTACGACCGAGCTATTGAAGATGACATTTATCTGGTATTCCTATCCCCTGGAACTCTTCGAGGGCTGGCAGCCGCAAAATTTTCTCGTGGTGAAATACGCGGAGCTCATCCGAAATCCCACCGAGGTGATAGAGAAAATTTACAGGCATTTTGAATTGTCGATGTCGGAGGATTTTCAAAACCGGCTACGGGCGAAGATTGGAGGCACGAACAGGCATTCGGCGGGAATAACACTCGAGGAAGCGGGCTATGATAGGCAGGAGGTGATGCGTATCTTCGCCGAATTATGCAGGCGTTACAACCTCGCTATCTAAGCTCGCACTTGGTACCGGTTACCCAGCGCCTGAAACCGCGAATTACTGGGGCCCTGAGATTACGATCGCTTAGAAACTTCGGTATCTCCCATCGGGTTTACTGACACCTCGGGTTCACCGATTAGCTTGACCACGCCATCAACATAGCCTAGGCTCTTCGAAGATGGCCAGTCTCAGAGAGCAGGTGGATCTGATTAGGGAGGTTTTTGCCTACTCGGAACGCTTCCGCGGCGCCACCTTTGTGATTAAGATTTCGAGCCGGATAATAGACCACCCGGATTTTCCTCAGCATGCGGCCGATTTGGCTCTCTTGCACAAGGCTGGTATTAGAATTGTAATAATTCCGGGCGCCGGAAAAAAAATCGACGAGATTTTCAGCCGTTACGGTATAGAAAAGAAGTACATTGGCGCTATCCAAGTTAGCAACTCCGAAACGGTGGATCTAGTTAAGATGGCCGCCTTCGACGCGGCTCATCGGGTAATGACGGCTCTTTCGGGCCATGGCATAACACCCCTAATAGGCGATTGGATCAGGGCCCGATCGCGCGGCGTGCACCAAGGAGAAGACTTCGGAAGCAGCGGTATCGTGGACCGAGTTAGGATAGAATCAGTGATTCGATCTCTCGAACTTGGGCATTTGCTTATTTTCCCCTGCATCGGACACAACGATATAGGCCAGCCTTTCAATCTTTCCTCGAATGAGCTGGCACAAACCATCGCCACATCTCTCGGCGCCAAAAAACTCTTCCTGCTAACAGCAAATCCGGTAATGAAAATACCTGAGTGGAAAACGCCAAGCGGGGTGGAAATTCTTGAAGACGGCAGAATTTTTCGCATGCTTCCGAATCTGGCAAGCGAGCTTGCAGCCATGAATCTCGACAAACCCGGACGAGTCAATCTCGATACCGCGGCCGCGGCATGCCGGGCCGGAATCGAACGCTCACACATTCTAGATGGCTGCCAATCTGGGATTCTGCTGAAGGAAATCTTCTCCAATCTGGGAGCTGGAACAATGGTTTTTGCCGATATCTACGAACGTCTCCGCCCCATGGAAAGCTCCGATGTATCCGGCATGCTCGCAATAATGAAGCCCCTTGTTGCCCAAGGCATCCTGGTGAGGCGCAGCCGAGAAGAACTCGCAAGCAGGCGGAACGACTACTGGGTTTACGCGATGGATGGAGTGGTGCACGGCTGCGCCGCCCTCCATATTCACGACGAACTAAGCGCGGAAATCGCCGGGGTGGCGGTGGATCCACGTTATGCACAACTTGGAATAGGTAGGAAGCTAATCGCGCGACTCCTCGAGGAGGCGGTAAAAATCGGTGTACAGAAGGTATTTGCCTTTAGCTCCCGCAGTTCCGATTGGTTTCTCTCCCAAGGATTCCACGAGACCTCGATATCCAGTCTCCCAGCCAAGCGCCAAAGGGAATACGACGTGGGCCGAAATCCTAAAATACTGATAAGGGAGCTTCCCAGTAGCCTCTAGCTCTCGCGTTACGCACTGGCTCTCGGGTACCATACCCCCCATCAGTCTATCTCGAGCCCTACTTCCGCACTCCGCGGCGAGCTCCGGCATTTTTTCGCAGAAAACTAATTATTGCCCAAATTATAATTACGCCGCCCAGGAGGGCAGGGAAGAACTGGAGGGGCAGGCTCATCGCGAAGGCCACGGTTGCCACCTCCACTACCAGCGAGGGAATTTTCCCCAGTGTACTGGCCGTCGTAAAACCAATGGCATTCATGCGACTCGCGGCGGCGGCAACTGTAACTGCCCCAGAGGGCATGTATGGCAGGAGTCGAAACGCGAATACCAAGAAGAAGGCGCGAATCGGCGGCGCCTGGGATAGCTGGTTCATCCGCTTGTCAAGGGAGGCGGCAAACCTGCTTTTCCCATTTGAGAGCCTGTTGAGCCCCTTGCGATAGAGCAAAAACGCCAGTACCGCGCCCAGCGATTCCCCGGCAATCGAAAGCGCGGTTCCCCACCATATGCCAAAGACAGCCACATTGGCCATCGTTATAAAATAGCTTGGAAGTACTCCCACGATTGCTATTGCAATTTCCAAGAGGAGACTGAGGGGTATGGCGATGGGACGGTAGTCAGTTAGCAGGCCACTAAGCCATATCTCATTCATATGCTATCGTTCATTATCCGGCTATTCATAAACCGATACTACATCAAGTGAGTTTAGGAAGCCACAGCCCTATTCGCGACCCGGCCACCCTAAAACTTAGATTATGCCGGCAAGCCGGGATTTCAATAGCCTCTAGCCGAATAGCCGGCTCAATTCGGCAGACTGTCAGTTTCCTCCAATACTTCAGGTCTCTTCGAATAATGGAATTGACCACCAGCAAAATCTCACCTAAGCTGGACTTTTCTTAGTGTGGCTAATGCACTTCCAATAATAAAACTCCAAGCAGAGATACGATGAGCGAATCACTCAAAAAAAACAACAACGGATGGACAAGCGTAAACGGACTCGAGATTCGACCGGGACGAGCCTATCCCTTTGGTGCGATAATCGACCCCACGGGCGTTCAGTTCTCACTGTTTTCGAGGCACGCCACATCCGTATCTCTCCTTCTATTCGACAACGAAGGAGATTTCGCGCCTGCTCATGAAATCAGGCTCGATCCCGAATACCATCGCACCGGGGATTGCTGGCACGTGCTCGTAAAAAAAATCAAACCGGGACAGCTCTATCTCTACCGCGTGGATGGACCCTACCAACCGTCCGAAGGCCACCGCTTCAATAAGCACAGGGTTTTACTCGATCCCTACGCCAAGGCTCTAACCGGTAACTTCCAATGGGATATCAGCAAGGCCTTCGGGTTCATACCCGCTCATCCGGATGCAGATTTATCCTTCTCAACCGAGGAAAGCATCTCGAACTTTCCCAAATGCATTGTTATCGACGACGGTTTCGACTGGGAAGGTGACAAACCTCTGAATCACCCGCTTCGCCGGGCAATAATCTACGAAAGCCATGTTGTAGGTCTTAGCGCTCATCCGGAGGCACAGCGGAAATTCAATATAAAAAATCCCGGTACCTTCAGTGCGATTAAGCAAATCATACCCTATTTAAGGGAATTGGGTATCACCAGCCTCGAATTACTCCCCGTCGCCGAATTCGATACATCCAAATACCGGGACAGAATCAATCCCATCAGCGGCGAAATTCTTGAAAACTACTGGGGATACTCGACTATCGCCTTCTTCGCTCCAAAGGGCGGCTATGCTCATTCCAGCGCCCGTGGTGAACAAGTCAGTGAATTCAAGCAGATGGTAAAGGAGCTTCACCGTGCCGGCATCGAAATAATCCTGGACATCGTGTTCAATCACAGCGGCGAGGGCGACCAAATGGGTCACACGCTTTCGTTCAGGGGCATAGATAACAGAATCTATTACATGCTAGCCCCGAATCCACGCTTTTATATGAATTATTCGGGATGCGGAAATACACTGAATTGCAACCACCCGGTTATGCAGGAATTCATACTGCAATGTCTCCACTATTGGGTACAGGAAATGCATATCGACGGATTTCGCTTCGATTTAGGCTCCATCCTTGGACGCGATTCAAATGGCAAATTGATGGATAATCCGCCAGTCTTGGAGCGTATTGCTCAAGATCCCGTCCTCCGTGATACCAAGATTATTGCCGAAGCCTGGGACGCCGGCGGCGCATATCAAGTTGGTCAGTTCCCCGGTGGGAGGTGGGCGGAGTGGAACGACAGATACCGTGATGATGTCCGGGCCTTCTGGCGCGGTGATCCCTATAAAACAAACTCCTTCGCTACTCGGCTAGCCGGCAGTGAGGATCTCTACACCGGTCGCAAACCATACCATAGCATCAACTATATTACCTCCCACGACGGATTCACCCTTGTCGACCTAGTATCCTATGAAGCAAAGCACAACCAGGCAAACGGCGAAGGTAACAGAGATGGCAGTAACAACAACTTAAGCAGAAACTGGGGTGTCGAGGGTCCCACTAAAAACCGGAGGATAAACCAAATTCGCGGCCAGATGATTCACAATTTTCTAAGCACCCTGCTCCTCTCGAGCGGTACGCCGATGCTCCTTGGCGGCGATGAATTCCGCCGTACCCAGAATGGAAACAACAATGCCTACTGCCAAAACAATCCGCTTAACTGGCTCGATTATTCGCTGATTGAACGCCACCCCGAGTCTCACCGCTTTGCGCGACTCCTAATCGACTTCCGCAAAGCTCATCCAGCCCTCCAGCGGCAGGAATTCTTCGAAGGCCGTGATTTCAGCAACAACGAGGTGCCCGACATAGGATGGTTCTGCGAGAAGGGCAAGCCGATGGACTGGAACAGATCCGAAAACATACTCGGACTTAGAATTGACGGAAGCCGCAGGGAAATCCACGCCGATGACGATGATGCCGACATCTGCATGTTCTTCAACGCAACGAAAAGGGTTATACGCTTCCTCATACCACAAGCACACGAGGGACAAACCTGGGCTCGCGTTATCGATACCGCCCAACCCAGTCCAAACGACATACTCGAACCCGGTCGGGAGCAGGCCATTGGGAACGCCATTCACTACCGCCTCCTGGCTCATTCCCTGGTGGTGCTCATCGGCATCCGCGCCTAGCTGCAGAGTCTATCGAATAACCTCCTCGAACAGCACGCGAATCTCGTCAGCATTGTTGGTAACGTTGAATCCCGCGCGCCTTAGCTCGTCCATGCTCAAAGATAGCCAATGTCCAAAGGATCCCCCAGCCCTGCTTCTTGGGTCCATCGATGTCACATTTTCATATCCCAGCAGTCTTGCCGATTGCATCAGAATCTCCGTGGCTCCCCATGCATCCAAGGCAACAGGATCCCGTCCGGCCGCGATTATACCGGCCAAGTCCGCCTCATCATAAGAGGTTGAAGGTCCGTTATTCGGCCGTGCATTCACCCAAATTGCATCAAGAACGTTTAAATCGGGCACTCGGGTTTGCGCCATTTGCGTTCCCATTCCCCCTGTTCCCACCTTCCTATGGGCATTATGCCGTGTAAGCCTATTGGAAACCACGCCCATATAATGCTTTACCGCACCCGTTGTTCCATAAATGAAATGGCTCTTTAGCACCGGCACATTGATTATCTTCAGCCGGCTCGAATCGTACACGCCCCCGTTCCATATGCCCTTAGCAAAGCTCACCTTCGTTCCATACAGGGTTTTGAATTTAGGATAGCTGACAATAATACCGGTTCTACTAGAGGGCGTATCGGCCACTATATAGCCATCTCGATCGTCCCCATCGGCGTATTCCCCTACTCTTTTCAATGTGATGGAATCCCAAAGATACGTCGATACTCGATGCTTCGCCGAAAACCCGCGTGCCACATCCAAATAGGATTGGGTACTGTTCACCGCATTGTTCCTCTCCCAATCAAGGCTCCCTCCTTTTCCACGAGAACCATATTGAGCCTGGCCGTTATCCGCAATAACTATCTCACCTTCAAAGCCATCCGGGTGCACAACTATGCTCTTCACAATGGCCGCCACCAGATCGCTGTTCGTTCCGCCCCTGGAATCCCACTGAGAATTTACCTTTATAATTACCACATCGTTATCGGCAACAATTCCGGGCACTCCGTCCCGGGCATAGAAGCTCTGGCCATCCTTCTCCATCAAGTCTATGAGCCTAGCAAAGCCCGTTTCGGCATCTGTTCCGGCCCGGCTGGCATATACAGTGGAAATTCGCGGACCAGTTGCCTCTCGCCCTTCGATTTTCAGGGGAAGCCGCGTTTCCCCTGGCGATGTTCCGGCTCCGAAGCTGGCAAGAGAACTGACATTGTTCAGGTTTTTCTCCGAGGCGATAAAAACCCCCACGGTCGCAAGAACACAGATGAGCCATAGGAAACGCCTCCCATTACGACCCACGGCAACTAGGGGAAAGAAAATCGTACTGAGCCAAAGGGCTGCATTGGCCGATGCCATTCGCTGACAGGGATAAGCCGCTCTAGACGGTTTTGGTCCGCTCCTTATAAGAAACCAAAGTAGACTTGCAAAGCCTATAAGTAACCATCCAAATCGCGAAGCCCACCAACTGGATTGCGACAAGTTCGAAAGTCTTCTATTCATAATTCCATTGTACACTATTTTTCTACTAAAATCCGGTGAAGAATCGGATTACCATGCTGAAAAACACCGTTCTGTACGCCAAAGAATTCTTCCACGCCGCCCGAGTATTTTCACTAAGCTTGGCTATTGGCTCCACCGGCATTGGGATAATAGCATCCTGGCGTGATGGTTCGCTGGCCGAGCTCGAGACAACTAGAGCGGTTTTGCTTATCGTACTAATCATCCTGGCCGGACTTGCAGCCCAATTGGGCGCGAATCTAATCAACGATTACTTTGAAGGATCGTTCAAATACACAAACCCGGCGAGGTTCGCGGCTTTTATGACACGCACGGCAACTAGAGTGCGATTTCTAAACAGGGATAGAACTACCTTTGATGTTTTCGTGTTTCTATCAGGCCTGGCATCGCTCGGTTTTGCCGGACTGATTGGACTCTATCTGCTATACATCAGTTCGTGGCCGATGCTTCTAATCGGCCTATTGGGTTTGGCGGGTTCTTACGGTTATACAGGAGAACCCATCGTTTACAAAAAGAAGGGCCTTGGGGCAATTTTCTCCTTTATACTGATGGGACCATTGATGAATCTGGGGGCATACTATCCAATTGCCAAAACTCTAAGCTGGTATCCAGTAATACTGGGTTTGCCGCTGTCCCTGCTAATCCCCGCCCTAATGATTAGCAACGAAATGAGAGATTTAGAAAAAGATAGCGGGCTCAATATTGGAACGCTGAGCAATATGATTGGGCATCGATGGGCGCTTTTCCTCTATGACTCTCTGCTAGTCTGTAGTTTCATTGCCATAGTTACCCTCGTACTATTGGAACTCTACCCTCCACAAAGCCTCTTTGCCTTATTGTTCCTGCCCATCGCCCTCGAGGCCCGGCGCAGGGTAGCTCGGCATGATAGCTCCGGGATCCGCCTAACGAATCTGCTACACCAGTGCTTGTTCATAGCGCTTGTTATCGCATTTGCCTAGCCAAGCTCCATCTCACCGCCATTGTTGACACTTAGAGGCGTCTTACAGGAGGGGCAACCGAACCGTCCCGGCTTTGTTGCCTCCAGCCTTCTGAAGCAAACAGGGCAGGTGAGCGTAACCGGGAATACATCAGCCGGAGGAGATTCAATATTCACACTACGCAGCGCCTCCTCACGCGTGTTACAGAAATGGAAGAACGAAGCGAAGCCGAGAAGCTTGAAGACTTCAAAAATCTTCTTGGGTATTCCGAAGATAATCAGCGATCCACCCTTCCTTCTAACCGCTCTCATCAGAGCCGCAAAGGCTCCGATTCCCGCGCTAGTCATATAAGTGGCCGCGGTTGCATCAATGATAATGTTCACATATCCCTCGTCTATCACCTTCGAAATTTGGATTCTGAAAAAATCCGCATTGTAAGTATCAATCATGCCGGTTAGATGGATTATCAACGTATCTTCCACCCCAACTTCTTCAGGGATCAGCTTGAAATCCGGATGCTCGCCAAGTGTGATGGGTCTATTCTCGGTTTTCATCATTATTCAACTCCTACTTGTAGAATAATCCGGCAAGCTTTGTGCCAAGTGGCTTATTATATATACAATAAGTATTTATCTTATATTTGTCGCTGTTAACACCTCCTGAACTCGGATGATTATTACATAAGCCGGAGCTTGTAACTGGAGTTTAACTATTTATCCACTAAATAATTAGAAGATGAAAAAGCTGAAATGAGCTATGCAAAAAGAATAGCGTTGGCTCCATTTGACTGCCGCCGCTTGGAGCATACCCAAAACGAATAGTTTTTGCTTATCAACGATACTTAGATGAGATTCCGAAGTTCAGCTAATGAATATCCGTATGCTCCCTAGGCATCTATGGGCGTGAAGTTGAAGGCTCGTACATCGAATAAGCCGTTAGCAGTTAGCTTCAAGTCAGGTATTACGGACAGGGACAAGAAGCTCAATGACATAAAGGGATCTCCTCCCGCACTGATTCCGAGTTTCCCGTGGGACAAGTCGGTTAATTCGCTAAGCTTCTTAGCTACAATGTCGCCTGCCTCATCGGACATGAGGCCACCGAGCGGCAGAGGCAGGACGCCAAGCAACTGACCACCCGTGGCCGCGAGCGAGATGCCGCCGCCGGATGCCTCAAGGGCATGTAACGCCGCCATCATTGCCGCGTCATCATCACCTACGCAGATTAAGTTATGGGAATCGTGCGCGATACTGCTTGCGATTGCACCGCCGGATAAGCCGTAACCCTTGAGAATGCCTAAACCGATGCGTCCACTGGCCTTATGCCGTTCAACCACGGCCAGTTTCAGCAAATCTGATTCAGCCACAAACAAACCCTCATCATCCACCGCAACCTCTAAAACAAGATTTTCCGTGATAAGAGTTCCAGTCACTAGGGATATTACCCTTGCCTGTCTTGACTTCAGCTTCAATTCGAGCTCACGCGAATCCAATTTGGCGATTCGCACGGTATCCAGCACTGGCCGGTTATCGGATTTAGGCAGCTTTTGGATAAGCCTTCCACTCTCCGCTACCAACTTTCCACCCTGGTAAACCATATCCACACTGAAATCTTCGAGTTCGCCTTTAAGCACCAGTATATCCGCGCGGCGATTAGGGCAGAGGGCTCCCCTATCCTCCAATCCGAAGGTTTCGGCGCCATTTAGAGTGGCCAAACGAATTGCCTCCACCGGCGCTACACCATGGCGAATGGCTTTTCTCACATTGAAATCGATATGCCCCTCCGCCAGGATATCGCCCGGAAGCTTATCGTCCGTACAAAATGCGCATCTTCGTTCCGCTCCGCCTCCGATTCCGCCAATCAGAGTCGCGAGATCCCGCGTAACGGTTCCTTCCCTTATGAGAATGCGTATTCCCATGCGAAGTTTTTCGCACATTTCCTCGATATTGGTGCACTCATGCTCGGTCCCGATACCCGTGATGCTATAAGCGACCAAATCGTTTCCACTCATCCTTGGGCAATGTCCGTCGATCCGCTTACCGGCTAGGCGTGTCATAGCTATCTTCTCCACCATGCCACTTTCCCCGGCCGCCACCGCTGGATAGTCCATCACCTCGCCCAAACCAAGCACCCTCGGATGCTCAATAAGAGCTTCCAAGTTGGAAGCAGACAGCTCGGCTCCGGAATACTCAAACCTAGTTGCCGGCACGCATGAGGGTAGCATTAGAAAAATCGACTGGGGCAGGTTCTCCGAAGCCTCCAGCATCCAGCGAATTCCGTCCATGCCCCGAACATTTGCAATCTCATGGGGATCGGCAATTACCGTAGTAGTTCCCCTCGGCACCGTTAGTTCGGCAAAGCCACAGGGTCCCTGCAGGGAGCTTTCGATATGAACATGAGTATCGATTAGGCCCGGAACAACAATCCTGTTGTTCAAATCCATTTCCACTAGGCCTTGATATCCCCTGCCGACACCTACAATTCGCTCGCCTTTTATTGCTAAATCGCCCGGAACAAGAAGGCCGGTAAAAACATCGAGAATTCTACCCCCACGTAGCACCATATCCGCGGGTTTCCTACCTGAAGCCAATTCAATATCTGTTAAAATGCCGTCAATCATACCAAGTAACCCTTATAAGCCAGAAATAGTTTGAAAATCAAGGTATTGTCAAGAATTTTGTGTGCTTCCACGGGAGTAATCGAAGAGATAGAAGAATTGTGCATTTGAAATTGATTATTGGAACAAGCGCGGTTAGGTTGGCGGAGTGCTGGGCAAAATGAGAGAATTCTTTGGTTTTTAGGTTAAGAAGCGAGATTCCGGGTCGAAATATCAGCGAGTTTCTAGCGCGCCTGACTTTCCAAAAAAACCTCTATAACCGCAACAGTCTGCCTCGGATCGGCTGTTCCTATAACGGCCAACTTGAAGAGATAGGCCTGAATTAAATCAAGTATCTGTGTTGAAGTGGCGTCGATGCGGATTTCACGAAGCTCTCCTCTTTCAACACCTCTTCGAAGCAACCTCCTAAGCAAGTGATCGAGCTTCAAAGTTCGCCGGCGGATTATCTCAGGGAAATTCTTACCCTCATGCCTCTTCTGAAAAAGATAGTCGCCCAGGCTGGAAATGAAATTTCGATTCAACCAGCACTTAAATATGATATTCTTGGCAATTTTCCTGATATGCGCAAGCACTGGACCGGATAACTCAGCCTCATCCTTGTAGTCCAGGAACATCTCGTCCGTATAGTATTTAATCGCATAAGTGAAAATCTCTTCTTTGTCCCGGAAATACAGATACAGGGAGGGCCGTGAAATCTCACAGTTCGCGGCTAAGTCGGACAGACTTGTATCCCGATAACCCCTCTGAGCAAAAAGTGCAAAGGCCCGCCGAAGAATAGCGTTTTTTCTAAGTTCATGATCAATAATCTTCGGCATGCCGGAGCTTATCCCACACAATCAGCAAAAACTTACCCATCCTGTTTCCAGCAGCGAGTATCATAGCGTGGGTCCCTCTTCGCTATTTAGCGACAGAATCGACTGCTGTCCTAAATCACTAGGTCGACATCAGCGTTATAATCCACACTAGGCCAATCGAATCCGTGCAAGCGCATGAAATCCTCCCTAAATCCCTTTATATCCGTAAGCGATTCGAGATTCTCGCTGTTAACCTTATCCCAGCTCGCTCCGATTAAGTCTTGAACATCCTTTCTCATCTCCCAATCATCCATGTGAACTAGTCCATTTTCATCCCTCAGCGTACCATTTGGGCCATAAATCTTGGTTCTCAGCATGCGATACATTTGTTCGATGCAGCCCTCGTGAATGCCCTTTTCCTTCATAATCCTATAAAGAAGTGAGATGTAGAGGGGCACAACCGGAATCACGGAACTCGCTCGGGTAACTAGAGCCTTATTCACGGATACAAAGGCCTCGCCTCCGATCGATTCCAACATTGAATCCAAGGCGGTGGCGGTTCTCTCTAAATTTTCCTTGGCGGAACCTATAGTGCCCGCCCGATAAATCGCATAAGTTATTTCCGGCCCGATATACGAGTAGGCGATGCTCTTCGCCCCCTCCGCCAGGACATCGGCCTCCAAAAGGGCTCTAATCCAGAGCGTCCAGTCTTCGCCTCCCATAACCTTAACCGTAGCTGCCTCCTCTTCGGCAGTGGCCGCTTCGATGCTAACCTCGCCAACCGTTTCTTTGAGGAAATCCACTGATTTCGCGGTGTAGGTTTTGCCCAAGGGCTTGAGCACCGACTTGTAGGTTTCGCCGCTATCAGGATCCTTGCGTACAGGAGAGGCAAGGGAGTATACCACTAAGTCTACCTGGCCGAATAACTCACGAATCCTATCAATCACTTTCAACCGAGTTTCGTGGGCGAAGGCATCCGCGTTCAAACTCTCCGCGATGAAACCCTCCTTCCCGGCCACCTCATCGAAGTACTTGTTGCCGTACCAGCCAGGGCTAGCCGGCTTCTTCCCCGTGGGTTCCCTCTCGAGGGAGATATTCAGAGTGCCGGCATCGCCCCCAAAAGTGGCCGAAATACGAGTTGCAAGCCCATAGCCAGTTGAGCCGCCCAGAATCAATACCCTTTTGGGCATGGCAAACTTGCCCGCTCCCTTGACATATTCAATCTGCTCTTCCAGAACCCTTTTCATACCGAGGGGATGAGCAGTAAGACAGACTCCGCCAATAATCTTGGGTTCGATAAGCATACTTCAATTCTCCTCCTTACCCGGACCCATCAAGCACAACCATGATGCCTCGGCCGCTAAGTCCTTCCCAACATAGGCCTTGCCACTCTGACGGATTCCCCGCGCGCTAATCTGAATATTCTGAATTTCGAAGCGCACCTCATCGCCCGGCAGCACCTGTTTCCGGAATTTAACCCTGTCTACCGTGGCCAGGAAAAAAAGCTTATCGCCAAGAATACCGGACTGAGCAATGCCCGCCCCGCCGCACTGGGCCATGGATTCCACTAGCAGGACCCCCGGTACTACAGGATAGTCGGGAAAATGTCCCTTGAAAAAATAATCCTCATTCGTGTACTTACGGGTTCCAACGATGCGCTTGTCGCTAACCTCATCCAACTTATCGACATATAAGAAGGGTGACCTGTGGGGTAGTAAATCCTCGATATTCTTCATTGCTGTTACTCCTCGAACTTTTTAAATATCAGCGAGCCGTTATGACCGCCAAAGCCCAGGTTATTCGACATAACCGCCTCCAATGAGGCCCTTCTGCCTACGCGGGGAACATAATCCAAATCGCAGTTCTCATCGGGATCGTTCAAGTTGATCGTGGGAGGGATAAAGCCCTCGCAAAGGGCCATAATACTGATTATCGCCTCCAATCCGCCCGCACCGCCAACCAGGTGCGCCGTCATTGATTTCGTAGATGAAATGGACATCTTATAGGCATGGCTGCCGAAGGCCTTCTTGATCGCCATGGTTTCAATCGGATCGTTGGTGGGAGTGGAAGTGCCATGCGCGTTTAGATAATCAATCTGCGAAGCCTCCATCATGGCATCCTTCAAAGCCCATATCATCGCCCTCGAGGGTCCGGTACCATCCGTATCCGGACTAGTAAGGTGATACGCGTCGCAGCTGCCTCCATATCCCGCCACCTCCGCGTAAATTTTTGCTCCCCTATTGAGAGCGTGCTCCTTTTCCTCAAGCACTAGAATTCCAGCGCCCTCTCCCATTACGAAACCGTCTCTGCCCTTGTCGAATGGGCGACTTGCAATATCCGGCCTGTCGTTGTATTTGGTGGAAAGAGCCGTGAGTCTTATGAAACAGGATATGCCAAAGGGTGTAACCGCTGCCTCCATGCCGCCGCTTATGGCAACATCTATCTGTCCGACTCTGATCGAATTCAGTGCCGTTCCGATGGCATCAGTAGCCGATGTACAGGCGGTTACCACCGCATAGCAAGGCCCATAAAAGCCATAGCGTATCGCAATATTAGCGGCGCCCTCATTTATGATTAACTTCGGGATAGTCATCGGAGAGACCCCCCTAGGCCCCTGGGACATCAACTGTCGCACACCTGATTCGGCCACCTCGAAGCCGCCAATTCCATTCCCCAGAATTACACCCACCCGCTCCGGATTCGCGCCACTCTTACTCAGGCCCGCATCTTCTAAGGCCTGCGCCGCTCCCACTAGCGCAAACTGCGAAAAACGACCGAGCTTTCGCAATTCCTTTTTATCAATCCAAAGCGCCGGATCGAAATCCTTCACCTCACCGGCGATTTTGCAGGCGTATTCCTCGGTATCGAATGCCTTGATGGTATCAATACCGCTCTTCCCGGCGCTTAGCGCCTCCCAGGTGTTCTCAACATCATGTCCCAGTGGATTAACCGTTCCAAGTCCGGTTACTACAACTCGTTTTCTCTCCATTACATCACCAATCCGCCATCCACCCTGATTACCTGTCCCGTAACATAGGAAGATAAATCGCTTGCCAGGTAGAGCACCGTATTGGCAACGTCCTCGGCCTCTCCCATTCTTCCCAGGGGAATGGCCTTGGCATATTCGGCCTTAACCTCGTCGCTCAGTTTGTCTGTCATCGCGGTGGTAATGAAGCCCGGCGCAACAGCATTCACCCTAACGTTCCTTTTAGCCGTTTCCCTAGCCAGGCTCTTGGTGAAGCCGATCAGACCGGCCTTGGAAGCCGAATAGTTGGTTTGACCCGCGTTGCCAATCTGCCCCACAATCGAAACCATATTGATGATACTACCCGATTTCTGTCTCAAGGCCATAAAGGCCGATGCCTCACGAGCCACGAGGAAGGCGCCGGTTAAATTCACCTTTATCACCGATTCCCACTGCTCCAGCGGCATGCGGAAAACCATCCCATCACGCGTGATGCCAGCGTTGTTTACAACAACATCCAGCTTGCCATCCGTGCAAACCGCCTTAACCAATGCCCGCGCATCTTCCTCAACCGTGATATCCGCGGCATGAAATACCACCGGTCCTCGCCCCGCTTTCTCCATTTCAGCCCTGAATGGACCCTCGTTGAAATCGCAGTAATGAACCGATGCTCCCTCACTTAGACACTTCACAATAATCTCTTTGCCAATACCCCGTGCTCCACCGGTCACGAGAACCTTTTTCCCTTCAAGTAACATGATTCGTCACTCCCGCACAATGAACTTCGAGATTGAATTCGCCCCCAAGAGCGATACACAGCTTAGCTACCATACTATGTAGTTTCCTCCGTAAGTCAGTCCGCCCCCAAAACCGACAGTGATTACTCTCATACCCTTTTTCAACAGTCCCTTGCTATCCATTTCCGCCAGGGCGATTGGTATCGAGGCGGAGGATGTGTTCGCATACTCGTCCATGTTCAAATAATACTTTTGGAGTGGAATATTTGCCCGCTTTGATGCGGCAAGAATTATTCGATAGTTCGCCTGGTGAGGAACGATGTAATCAATGTCAGCGCTCGTGAGCGAATTTCGAGTCATCAACTCCCCCACTATCTCCACATTTACCTTTACCGCGAAGTTATACACGCGCTGTCCATCCATGCTTATGCAGAGTTCCGATTCCGTGGTTTCACCCGGTTTGAAGGGTGTGGAAGTACCTCCAGTCGGCATGTAAAGGGCATTAGCGCCGCTTCCATCGGTTCGCATTATGCTGTCCACGATGTCCTCGCCTCCATTTCCTCTTCTCAGGATTACCGCCCCAGCTCCGTCTCCGAACAGTACCGCGGTGCTCCGATTCTTCCAATCTGTTATCGCGGAGAGTTTCTCCACACCGATAACCAATCCTGTTTTTACAGTGCTACTTAAAATCAGGGAACGCCCCAATGCAAGGCCATAGGTGAATCCGGTACATGCGGCTTTGATATCAAACGAGCAGATATTTCCGGCTCCGAGTTCGTTTTGAACCAGATTTGCTGTTGCCGGAAAATCACGATAGTCCGGCGAAATAGTGGCAACGATGATAAAATCCAGTTCTTTTTCGCTTACGTTGGCATTTTCCATCGCCATTCTAGCCGCCTGAGTTGCCATGTATGAGCAAGTCTCCTCATCGGAGGCAATATGTCTGCTGCGAATTCCGGTATGGGAACGTATCCATTCATCAGAGGTATCGAGAATTTTGGAAAGCTCGTCGTTGCTTACTCTTCGAGGGGGTATATAACTCCCCACGGATACGATTCCTGCTGTCATCAGTACTCCGAAAATGGATTATTTACATATTAACGAATTTTGTCAATATTGACACCGAATCACGGAATTAACTACTATCCATAGCACATACTTTAGAAGGGAAAGCGAGCTCATGAATCAGAAACAGATTTTTGAACTGATGGAGAAATTCAAGGAGTGCAAGTTGGGAGCCCTTATACTGGAAACCGAGGGGTTCAAGATTTCTCTTGAAAACGATAGGACGAATCTGATGCCGGTAGCCAATCAGAGCACGGCCGCACCTATCCATTCATCCGCGAGTCCGGGGGCGGCTATCGGTTCCGAGTCCGCGGCGGCGCCTGATTCCGAAGGCATCGCTGATGAGGACGGCAACGAGATTATCACCGCGCCAATCGTGGGTTCTTTCTACAGATCGCCCGGGCCGGATTCTCCACCCTTCGTGGAGGAGGGTTCCGTAATTAGCACTGGTGATTCCATATGCATTATCGAGGCCATGAAGATAATGAACAAGCTCGAGGCTGAATTTGCCTGTGAAATTGTTCGAGTACTAGCGGAGAATGGCCAGATGGTTGAATACGGAGCGCCGCTCTTCGAGGTGCGCAGGACGTGATTCGTTCCCTAATGATTGCAAATAGAGGCGAAATAGCCGTTAGGATAATCCGAACCTGTCAGGAAATGGGACTGCGATCCGTGGCCGTTTTTTCCCAAGCGGATGCGGATGCCCTTCATGTAAAAATGGCCGATCAGGCTGTTTGCATCGGGCCGCCTCCCTCGGCGCAGAGCTATCTGAATCAAAACGCCCTGTTAACCGCCGCCATGTCAACCAACTGCGACGCCATCCATCCCGGTGTTGGTTTTCTCTCCGAGAATGCGGAATTCGCGGCTTCCGTGAAGGAATCCGGCCTGATATTCATCGGAGCCGAACCGAGCACTATAAAGCTCTTGGGCGATAAGATTCAAGCCCGTGAAATAGCCCGCTCTGCAGGCCTTCCCGTTACACCCGGTAGCGATGGGCCAATCGAAAACATAAATGAGGCAATCGAAGTCGCCACGAAAATTGGCACACCCCTGATAGTCAAGGCCGCTGCCGGAGGGGGAGGCAGGGGTATGAGAATAATCCGAAATCAGGTGGAATTGGAAGAAAGCATTCGAATTGCTTCCGCCGAGGCTCTCAGCTTTTTCTCCGACGGGACAATATTCCTCGAGCGTTATCTCGAAAGCCCCCGACATGTCGAAATCCAAGTGCTGTCGAATGGCAAAGACGAGATAATTTACCTCGGAGAGCGAGATTGCACAGTGCAGAGAAAGTATCAGAAGCTGCTGGAGGAGAGTCCCTCCTCGGCTGTCAGCGACAGACTTCGTGAAGCCATGCGAAATGATGTTCTCCGCCTCTTCAAGAAACTGAACTACGCGGGCGCTGCAACCGTTGAATTTCTCGTGGAAGGCGATTATCACTATTTTATGGAGGTGAATACACGGATTCAAGTGGAGCACCCGGTTACCGAATTGATAACAGGTGTGGACATAATCAGGGAACAGATTTTGGCCTGTAGCGAAGGCAAGATGGATATTTCCCAGGAATCCATAGTTATAAACGGTTACGCTCTCGAAGCGCGAATAAACGCGCTGACGCCTGGAACGATTAGCAAATTCATTCCGCCTGGAGGACCCTTTGTAAGAACTGACAGCTTCCTGTATCCAGGCTACAAGGTTTCCCCCCACTACGATGCATTGATAGCAAAAATTCTTGTATGGGCTCCCGATAGGAAGCTGGGACTTGCCCGTATGTCCAGAGCTCTGCGGGAAACCAGAATCGAGGGAATCAAGACAAACATGGCGGAGCAGCTTACCCTGCTTGAGTCGCCCCAGTTTCGCAGTGGTCACTTTGGAAGCGAACTCTACGAGAAACTGATCGAGGCGGATTAGTTTTTTACCGACTCGCATGAAGATAGATGTATGGAGTAGTCTACAGTGCCAGAATTCAGTATCAGTAGTAAAAGGAAAAAAAACCAGAGTCAATTGCCCAAGGCCTTCTCCCGACTTACGGATGAACTCTGCCGGGAATGTAACAGTGAAATCGAGCGAAGCAGTCTAATCAACAATTTCCAGGTTTGCCCCGAATGCGGCTTCCATATGCCCATGCATCCCTACGATCGCATCGGCACTCTGGTGGATGAGGGTAGCTTCACCGAATTTTCGCGAGATCTCACCAGCCAAAACCCGATCGAGATACATGGATACGAGGAGAAGCTCGATCAGGCTCGAGGAAAGGCGGGCCTAAACGACGCTGTCGTTACAGGCATTGGAACCATCGAGGGTTACGAGGCAGTTCTCGGTGTTATGTCGTTTCAGTTTCTAGGCGGTAGCATGGGCTCCGTGGTTGGCGAAAAAATAACCCGTGCGATACTGGGAGGCGCCGAAGATGGCATCCCTGTAGTTCTGATAACCTCCTCGGGAGGCGCCCGTATGCAGGAAGGCATCTTCTCCCTGATGCAAATGGCGAAAACCTCGAATGCGGCTGCCTTGTTAAGCGAGCTCGGCATACCGCTTTTCATTGTACTAACCCATCCCACAACAGGCGGGGTTACCGCGAGTTTCGCCATGCTGGGAGACGTGATTATCGCGGAGCCCGGCGCATTGATAGGCTTTGCGGGCCAACGAGTTATAGAGGGAACATTGAAAGAGAAGCTTCCGAAGGAATTCCAGCGCTCGGAGTTTCAGCAGGAAAAGGGATTTGTAGATACGATTGTTCCAAGAAAAAGATTGAAAAAAACACTGAGCTTCCTGCTGCAAACCCATCAGGTAAGCGCATAATGCGGAGAGACTTAAATGGATGAATCGGCAATACAGAACAAAATTGAAGAAATAAAGACGCTCGCGAAGAAGGAGAATATCGATATTTCTCGCGAGCTGGACGGCCTGAAATCCAAATACACGTCTAGAGCAAATGAAACCTGGGATAAGGTTCAATTGGCCAGGCGTATAGATAGGCCCAATACACTGGATTATATTGGCCTAATCTGCGAGGAATTCATAGAGCTTCACGGCGATAGGCATTTTGGCGACGATCCAGCCATTATTGGCGGGATAGGAACTATCGAAGGCAAACCCATCACCTTCATCGGTCACCAGCGGGGACATAATATGAAGGAGAATATTGCCCGAAATTACGGTTGGGCCTATCCCGAGGGTTATCGCAAGGCGCTGCGTTTGGCCAAGCAGGCGGAAAAATTCCGCCGTCCGGTGGTAACCTTCATCGACACCGCCGGGGCCTATCCCGGCATTCACTCCGAAGAACGCGGTATAGGCGAGGCAATCGCTGTTAATCTCAAGGAATTCAGCGTGCTACGTACTCCGATAATCTGCTTCATAATTGGCGAAGGCGGTTCAGGCGGCGCGCTCGGCATCGGTGTTGGCGACAAATTTTATATGCTGGAGAATTCGATTTACTCGGTTATCAGCCCCGAGGGTTTTGCCTCGATACTTCTTCGCGATGCCGAGCGCGCCAAGGAAGCGGCCGAAATAATGAAGGTAAGCGCCCAGGATGTAAATGCCTTTGGCATAATACACGGTATCATTCCCGAGGCCCCCGGCGGCGCACATAAAGACCCCGAGTTCAGCGCCAATAAAATCAAGCACACGATAATGAAAGATTTAAAAAACCTCATGGCCAAGTCGCCCGATCAGCTTGTTCGTTACCGCTCAAAAAAAATCCGCGAAATCGGCCACGTGAACGAAAACAATGCCAATGTGCAGGATCTCTTCGGCATATTCTCGAAGGCCTTCGCCCGCGACGCTAATTGATCGGCTCCAGAACGCTCTTCCGCCTTCCCAAGCCGGATTGCTCAAACCGAACCAATAAAGCCACCTTGCCGCTCGGTTCAGAGAGCCTCGCCTTCCCAGGGACTGCTATGAAACACATTTTCCGACACGATTGATGGGAGTTGGGTATTTTTCGACCCACATTGCCTCTCCACTCGGCATGCTGCCTCATATCGACCCAACAATTCGTGTTTCCCGCTAATCGCCAGGGTTTAACCATATGAGTCTAGTTTAACACAAAGTCTTTAGCTATTTTCTAATTCCTTGTATAGTAATATTTTATTTTAAAATCGCCTGCAAGTCTGAATTATTGGCATGTAAATTGCTAATATACTCATGTCGAATTGATTCGACAAGGAGGTTATTATGAAATACTTAACTACCAGGACTCCACTTGGATTATTTGACGAGATGGATCGCTTCTTCAATCGATTTCACGGTGCCAACCTCACTCAAGTTGGCTTCGATGTCGATGTCGCGGAAACAAAGGATTCCTACGTGATTACAGGCAATCTTCCCGGATTCGCGGCAGATAATGTGGACGTGAGGGTTGAAGGAAATCTTCTGATAATCGAAGCAAGAATTCTCGAAGATGTCGAGAAAAAGAGCGAAGACACTACCTGGCATTATCGGGAGAGGAGAGAGGGCAATATGAAGCGAAGCTTTGTACTTCCCGAGAAGGTTGATAAAAACCGAGTCGAGGCCGTTGTCAAAAACGGAGTTATCTCGGTAACCCTGAATAAGTCAGCCGAGTCGAGTCAGTCTATCACCGTAAAAAGTGAATAATTATGCGTGGACCGCCGAAGCATCTCCAATAGATTTTCGGCGGTTTTTTTATTAATTTTGTACTTTGTCCAATATTGGTGTACACTAGGGCTATGAAACGGCAAAGAATTCTTGTGATTATGCTTGTTTGCACGGCCATATCCCTGAACGCGGTAGATTTCAAGGTAGGGTTCCTAGAGGGTAGACTTGAATGTCGCGAAAAACAGGGCGAGTGGCAGCAACTAGGCATTGGAGATACCATTCCGACGGATTGCACCATTCGTTTATCCAACAATGGCTTTGCGGAATTTACCGACGGCCTCAAGAGAGTGACACTCACGAAAGCAGGCATTTATAGCAGTTCCGAGCTTATTGGGATTAGCATAGAAAGGGTCAATATTCGCCGGATAATCGGCTCCAAATTTTCGGCTCTGATTATCAGACGCTCCGATAATACACATAATACCGCGGCGGCGGTCCGTGCAGCGGAGCTCGATTCCGACAATTTCATCACTTGGGAGGATGAATCCGCGAATTATCTCGAGGACGGGCTCGCACTGATGGAAGCCGAGGATTTCCTTGGTGCCAGGGAGGCTTTCAAAAAGGGCTCATTGTGGGAATCGGGAACCATTCAGCGGGAGTGCGTTTTCCGTCATGGTATTACCGAGCAGATTCTTGGCAGTCCCAAAGTAGCTCGAAGCATTCTGATTACTGTAGAGCCTACTGAGGACGACCACTTCCTTGGCGAATACTCGGTTATAATGGCGACTATGTACATCGAAAGCATGGAATATGATCAGGCCAACAAAACGCTCACAAATTACCTGCTCACGAATCCAGGCAATAATGCCGCAACTCAGGCGGCATGGCTGCTGTCGGCTTATAGTCTAGCCGAACTAGGTGATGGGGAAGGCAGCAAGGCAAGTTTGAGAAAGGCAATTGAATTAGGCCCCCGAAACGAAATAGGTATGTCGGCCGCGGAAATGCTAGAGCAAATCTGAATAGGGTAAGAGTTTCCAAAGCCGCGAATGAGTCGAATGTCGCAGGCTAGGAGCGAGATTTCTGCCGGCTGGTTTTGAGAATGCAGCGAAGTAGAACGTTAGCGCCTCGAGCGCAATCATCCCATGCTGTATTCTCGGCCTCGACATGACTCCGCCCGTCAATGCTCGGAACGAATATCATCGCACCCCGGGCAACTTTACTAATCTCGCTCATATCATGTCCGGCACCGGATACCATGCGAAGGTTGCTAATGCCAAGTTCCTCGGCGGATTCCAGCACCAGTTCCACCAATCGCTTATCGAAAGAGGCACGCTTCACTTTCCAGAATTCTTCACTTCGAATTCGACATCCTCTACGTTCGGCAACAATTTCAAATTCCCTCCTCATTAACCGCCAGGCTCTAAGCGCGTGGCTATCGTTCCAACTTCTAATATCCACGGTGAAATACACCCTGCAGGGAATAATGTTGCGGCTATTGGGGTAGTTTTGTATCTCTCCTACAGTTGCAACCATGTCGCCCATCTGATGAGCCACCTTGTTAACCGTTTGGCACATCTCGCTAAAGGCCAGGAGAGCGTCGTTCCTGCCTTCCATCGGGGTGGGGCCAACCTGATTGGCAGTGCCCTCCAAGTAAACATCGTACCAGTGCAGGCAGACTATTCCCTCGGGTGCGCCTATCTGCTTCTTTACCTTCCAAAGAATCGGTCCCTGTTCGATGTGCAGCTCGTAGGCAGCCTCGATGTTCCACTTCCCGTGGTCGCACGGAAAATCTCCCATGTAGCCGATGCGAGCCAACTCTCTGCCAAAAACCGTTTTCCCATCGCGATCCTTCCTCTCATAGGCCCATTCCTTGGCGATACTCCCTGCCCAAACTCCTGAACCCATGCAGGCAGGAGCGAACCATCCCCCTTCCTCATTTGTCCAGTTAACCACGACAAAATCTCTCTCAAGCTCGATACCGGCATCGTTTATACTTCGCATTACCTCGAGAGCCCCCAAAACACCGAGGATGCCATCGAAACGGCCGCCCGGCCTCTGCGTATCCAGATGGGAACCGGCCATAACCGCGCCGAGTTTCCGATTTCTACCTGGACGAATGGCAAACATATTGCCCATCTCGTCGATTCTCAGCTCACACTCGAGTTCCCCAAGCCACTTAGCGAGTACATCACGCATCCTCTTATCTTCATCCGTTGCCGCGCAGCGCTGGACTCCATTATTCTCCGTGGCACCGATATCAGCCGAAACCTCGATACTCTCCCGCAGTCTAGCTGCATCAATGCGCAGATTGTCCAGTTGGGCATTCCAATGTCCATCATCCATAGTCGTTACTCGAATCTTACTTCAGTGCCAGTTTAAAGCACTATCCCCATGCTTGGCCTGGGTATGAACTTGCCGAAGTTCGCCTCTCCCAGCCACTTGTCGTCTTCCACAAGCGTCCGACCCCGAACAAGCACCCGAACCGGCCAGCCGCTTACCTCCAATCCCTCATAAACGTTGTAATCAACGTTCATGTGATGGGTATCGGCGCTGATTTTGTGCCTTTTCTTCGGATCGAAAAGTACTATGTCGGCGTCAGAGCCAACAGAGACAGTGCCCTTCCTCGGGTATAAACCAAAAATCTTAGCGGCATTGGTGGAAACTAGGGCCACAAAACGCTCCGGGCTGATAAAACCACCATTAACCCCTACGTGCCATAGTACCGCAAAGCGGTCCTCTATGCCGGGTACGCCGTTGGGAACCTTGGCCCAAGATGATTTCCCAAGTTCCTTGCCCGCGAATCTACCCTCCCGGGTTCCGTCGAACCAGAAAGGACAATGATCCGTGGCAACCGTTTGTATCGTTCCATCGGCAAGGCATTCGTAGATAATACCCTGGTCCCAAGCCGACTTAGCCGGTGGCGAGCAGATGTACTTCGCGCCCTCGAAACTATCGGTTTCTATGGCCTTATCGGTTAGAGTAAGATATTGAGAACAGGTTTCGGCCATTACAGGTAGACCCCTCAAGCGTCCACGACGTATTGCCTGCAAGCCCTGTCCCGAAGCCACATGGACAATGTAGAGGGGAGACCTCGTTATCTCCACAAAATCCACGGCTCTGCTCGTGGCCTCGGCTTCTATCACCGCTGAATGGGCTATGTTGTGATACTTCATATCGTTTTTCCCCTCGGCCAGTAATCTCTCGCTAATCAGGGCGATCGCATCGCCATTCTCAGCATGAACCAAGGTGAGTATTCCCGCCCCACCGGCAACCCCCAGAATTTTGAGAAATGCCGTGTCGTCCATCTGGAATAGGTTCTTATAAGCCAAGAACACCTTTATGCTCGAAACTCCCTCCCTATTCAGGTTGGGTATTTCGGCAATCGTCTCATCCGTGGGATCGACAACGGAGATGTGAAAGGAATAATCTATAACTGCCTTACCCTCTGCCTTCGCCTTCCAAGTTCTTATGCCATCGATCAAGCTCTCACCCCTTGTCTGAATAGCGAAATCAATGTGAGTAGTAGTGCCGCCAAAGGCGGCTGCCCTGTGTCCGGTAAAGAAATCGTCGGAAGATCTCGTGCCACCGAAGGGCATATCCAGATGAGTGTGAGGATCGATCCCACCGGGCATTACAAGAAGTCCACCGGCATCAATAATCTGATCATTCATTCGCCTTTGATTGCTCAATTTGCCAATGGCCGCGATTTTCTCGTCCTCTATCAGAACATCGGCGGTAACAGTGTCGCCCGCTCCAACAATAGTCCCACCTTGAATAATAGTTCGCATATCTCCTCCTACAATCGGGAATTTCCAGGCCCGTTGTCGACATCAGTATAATCCATGGTTGCCGAGTTCCTACAGCGCCTACAGCGAAAATCGCTTCCATGGAGTCCGATAGAACTGTCTCCATAATGACGGCCTCAGCAAAAAGGAATCTCATAAGTTCTCTAATAGAGTGCAGTTCAAAGAGTAGTAAATCCGCTGCCTATCCTCTTAGCAGAATCCGGGATAGATGCCCCTATCCCTAAGTGCCTCTTCCCACCATGCATTCCAGGAACCAGCGATGAAGGCGAGAATCACCGCTCAGTTCCGGATGAAACGATGCCGCCAGGATGTTTTTTTGCCTAACTAAAACCGGGAATCCTTCGAACGAACTCAAAATCTCAACTTCCGCGCCAAGCCCATTAGTTTCAATCCTCGGCGCCCTAATAAAAACACCGGTAAAGGGGGAGAGCACAGGTCCGTCCGGGATAACTATTTCGAGCTGTGTCTCGAAGCTGTCAATTTGCCTGCCGTAGGCATTTCTGGTTACCGTTAGGCCCAGGCCACCGATTCTGGGAAGGTGGTTCCAGTCAACTAGTTCATCGGCTAGGAGTATGAGTCCGGCGCAGGTACCGAATACAGGCAAGCCATTCCTGATATGATTCATGATTGGTTCCATAAGGAACCAGCGAAGCAGCATCTTGCTGATAGTCGTGCTCTCCCCGCCTGGAATAATCAAACCGTCAATATCCTCCAGGTTTCCCTTATTCCGTACCTGGACGGCCTTCGCGCCAATTTCCTCGAGAACCCGAATATGCTTAACAAAGGCACCTTGGAGGGCAAGTACGCCGATGGTTTTCATTAGCTACCAGCCTCTATTCGCTAGTCTCTCCCTATCGGCAAGATCGTCACAATCAATCCCAACCATCGCCTTTCCGAGATTTTCGGAGATTTCGGCCAATTTTTTCGCATCGTCATAGTGGCTTACCGCCTCAACAATGGCCTTGGCGCGGCGTGCCGGTTCGCCGGATTTGAAAATTCCGGATCCAACAAAAACCGATTCGGCTCCAAGCTGCATCATCAAGGCCGCGTCGGCCGGGGTTGCAATGCCACCGGCGGAAAAATTCGGAACCGGCAGGCGGCCCAAAACGGACACATCTTCCACCAAATCGAAAGGCGCGCCCATATCCTTGGCCGCATTCATCAATTGTTCCTTCGGCATCGCGGTTAGGGCACGAATTCCATTCATCAGGGCGCGCATATGCCGCACTGCCTCCATTACATCGCCGGTACCAGCCTCACCCTTCGTGCGAATCATTGCCGCGCCCTCTCCAATACGGCGCAGGGCCTCGCCAAGATTGCGGCAACCACAGACAAATGGCACCTTGAAAAGATGCTTATTCACGTGATTTTGATCGTCGGCCGGAGTGAGAACTTCGCTTTCGTCGATGAAATCCACGCTCAGTGATTCCAGAATGCGAGCCTCCATGAAATGTCCTATCCGACACTTGGCCATCACGGGAATACTCACTGCTTCTTGAATTTTTTTAATCATTAGAGGATCCGACATTCGAGCCACGCCGCCATCAGCGCGAATATCGGCTGGTACCCGTTCGAGGGCCATTACCGCAACCGCGCCTGCTTCCTCCGCAATTTCCGCCTGTGCCGGAGTAACCACATCCATAATCACTCCACCCTTGAGCATCTCGGCCAGACCAACCCTGGTTCTCCAGGTAGAGTTCTGTCGCTCCGTCCAGCGCTTGCTCTCGCTCATTCTATCCTCCCCATTCCGGTTTAGCTAAGCATCATCGAGCCATCATGTCAATGATTTAGCGGCATGGATAGGACCGCGCTGGATGCTGAGGTAGCGATAAGGGATATATGAAGAATAAATTCGTGAGAATCCACGCGATTCTATCTTCCGTCATATACTCGAATCGGGATATAGTGAGTGTCGTGGATATCCCCGAGGATCTGATATACACCGAAAATCATGAATGGCTCCAAGTGATAGACAGAGTGGCATACATTGGGCTAAGCGAGTATGCCCGAGATGCCCTGGGTGAGATTGTATTCGTAGAGATGCTGGAGCCGGGCGATAAGGTGTCGAAGGGCGATGAAATTCTGAATATCGAATCAACAAAGGTGGCGCAGGGACTTATTGCCCCACTTTCCGGAATCATCGTGGATGTGAATGAAGACCTAAAAGAGGAGCCGGATCGCATCAACAGCGATCCACTTGGCAACTTTATTTACAGCATTCAAATATCCGATGCGAAGGAGCTGGATTCGCATATGAACGCTGAGCAGTATCGAAAATTTATCAGCGGCCCAGATTAGCCCTAAGCAGGCGAGATGGCGAATTTCTGATTAGGTTCCCTCCTCGCGGTGATGTACATGAATGGTTCCTAGGTTTAATATCAAGCTATTTAAGGAGGACAAAATGAAAAAGGGTGTTTTATTCGTATTGATGCTTCTCTTGGCCTTTTCAGTATTCGCCAAGGGCAAAGAAGAAACGATGGAAGCGGATTCGGTTACGACAGCGTCTATAGTAAAGGATGGTGATGCTGTAGTTAAGGCTTTGGGAAGCGACGGAACATGGATGGTTGCGCTGCTGAACGATGCCACTGTGAAAGGCGATATAGTTGTCGAGGGAGAGTTTCCCGGCAAGCCATATCGCAAAATAGCTCTTTACACCCAAGATGAGAACCGCAACATTACCAACAGGTTCAACCTTACAGCCGACAAACTGGTTGTACGGAGTAAGCATACCCGCATTCAGGGCGGTTCTTTTATCGGAGATGTGGCTGTAGATGCGATGGACTTCGAACTTGTCGATGCCAAGGTGGTGGGCAACGTATATTTCAAAACCGATGCACAGATGAAATCATTCAAAAAAGACGAACTGAGTGAGATTACCGGCACCATCGAAATAATGAGATGATTCTATGCATATAAGTGGACTTCTGCTCTCATGCTTTTTGCTTCTTAGCGCTTGCAATCGTAAGGAGGAACAACATCGAACGGGCGCACCCTCTCCTGAGGAGCTGGAGACTACTGAAAGTAAACCTCTGGAAGCCCCCGATCCCCTGAGCATCGAGGGCCTTAGGGATCGTGTTTTCCCGGAATTGGAAATTGAATTGCTAAATGCAATAACATCGGTTGAAGGGCTAGATGCCTGGGAATTTACCTACAATTCCGATGGACATACCATCTATGGCCTGCTGGAAAAGCCGGCCGGCACTCCTCCCCCAAATGGCTGGCCCGTAATCATTATTGCGCACGGTTATATCCCTCCGGAGGTTTATTTAACTTCAGACAATCGCCGTCATTACCGTTCCGTAACTCAAGTCTATGCCAAGGGTGGTTTCTTGGTACTTAAGCCGGATTATCGGGGTCATGGTCGCTCGGGGGGTACCAGCGAAGGCCCCACCGCTACGATAGACTATTCAATCGATGTCTTGAATCTTATAAGTCAAATCGAGAGCGTACCGGATGCGGATCCCAGCACGGTTTTTCTCTATGGCCATTCTATGGGTGGGGAGATAACCCTGCGCATCCTTACCGTCAATAAGACACTTCGAGGCGCGACTCTGTGGGCGCCGGTAAGTAAGCGATTTCCGGAGAATATGCTATACTTCATTCGAAAGGATCGCCCTGAAGAGATCGAAAAATTTCAGAGCGAACTCGATACCCTGTATACTCCGGACGAATATGACATGCTTACTCCCAACGATTATCTCGACTCAGTCGACATTCCAATTCTGCTCCACCATGGAACCCAGGATGAAAGTGTTCCTTTCGAGTGGAGTACCGAGCTCCGCGAGGTCTTCGATAAGGCGGGGCTTAGTTACACCTTCTATGAGTACCCCGGGGACGATCACAATTTATCCAATAACCGCTCCGAGGTGGTGAATAGGGATATGGAATTTTTCAAGAGCCTGATGGAGTAATCCGCCGCTGCTTTGGTAACGCTTTTTGCTCAATGCCACGGCCTATTGGTCGCGGCATTTCAGCACGGGAAGAAGTATTGGGATAGACTAAGGAGATTTGAATGGAAGCACGTAAGGAAAACTGGAAGTACTTTCGAGAGAAGTATTCGAAGGCGTGGAATGCCTATGAATTATTTGGCCAGTCTCTCGGGAGCGATGTAGGGCCCCTGGATTCGAAAACCTGCGCACTTATCAAAGTTGGAATCGCGGCGGCAAGTCAGTACGACTATGCGCTTCGTTCCCAAATAGAAAAAGCTATAACCGCTTCCTGCACGCTCGATGAAGTTGAACATACAATTCTACAAGCTGCAACCACGGCGGGTTACTCTCGCATGATGGCGGCGTTAATGATTTTCCGAGAGGAAAAAACCAAGTATCAGAGCTGATTCGCCTCTTTCCTTTCGCCGAAAGAGAAAATATCGAACAGAACCTCTCGAAGAGCTTCCTGCTCAGCAAGGTATGCTTTGTCCTTTGTCAGCTTACTCACAAAGCGAGATACCAAATTCCGAGCGCTCGCATCCCATTCGCGAGTAACCCTGAGCCTGCCGGCCGCGGCGGCAATGTCGATGCTCTCACGCCGTGCATGGGCAAGATGGCTGAGTATGTCTACATACAGGAGCGATCTATCGATTAGAACGAAGGCGAGCTGGACAGTCTTTGGAGGTCCAATCTCAATAAAACTGCGCCCCAGCCGCCTACCCAGGGCCCGAATCTTGACACGAGATAGAGAACGGCCGCCGGCCAATCCCCCAATTCCTCCCAGTAGAGCGCCACCCACCATAAATGCGCCCAAGGATACTTCTCCAATCGTTAAATCCAGGAATGCGCCGCCAAGGGCACCCGCCAGAGCCGTCGCCATACCTAACTGGATTCGACTCAGCCCAAGCACCTTCCAAGTTTCCTTTGAAAAGAGATCGCCAATGCCAAGTTCGGATTCATCCAAAGTCAGTTTTAACTGCCGGTGCCTGAAGATATCCCTGATTCCCTTCAAGGCATCTCTCTCCGCACGTCGCAACCATTCCTTATAGTGCGTTTCCCCTCGCTCATTTTCGCTCACGGCAGTATCGGCACGGTTCATCCCTCGCGGCCATTCCCGCGCCCCTCCCCGGGGCGGTAGGACTTCTTCGGTCTCGATTGGAATTCTGATTTGCTTTGTATAGCAGTTCTTTAGAAGCTCGCAAACAATTTCGGCCGTTCGTCGCAACCTAGCTGTCCAATCCCGATTCAATATCCCTATAACTCCATCCAGTTTTTTCTCCCAGCTCTGATAGCTAATGCCAAGGGTTCTTAGCAGGTTGATACGCTCGTCAAAAGTTGCCCGTTTCGCGTCGAAGCGTCGAACCGAATTGAAGTGGCGATTCAACTCCCCTCGCCACTTCTCGATGTAAGCCAGGTCTTCCCCCTTGCTATTGATAACAGCCATGCGAGCCTTCCCCAATAACCTCAAAATTTCCATCTCAGCGAGATCGTCAGGGCCAAGTGGTTTTGCGGCATCTATCACATAGAGAAGTCCATCAGCGCCTCCCACCGCGCTTAGAATGCGTTCATCATGAGCGAAGGCCCTCTTACCCGCATAAGCCTTCGCATATGCCGCCGCCGTTTCGGCGGCTGTTTCACCAAAGCTCCTGGATCTTAGCCATTTAAGGGTTTTGCGCGGCACTTGGAAACCGGGTGTGTCGATAAATCGGAGAATCGGCACCTGATCTATCTCTATTATGTACTCGGTGTTATACTCGGTTTCCCCCGGCGTTGTGCTTATGGGCACATTATCACGCTCGGTTAGCGTGGAAACAACAGACGACTTGCCCTCGTTCGGGTGTCCTAATACCGCGAAGGATAGAACTTCGTCTCCCGGAGTTCTCATACGAACTCCTCCAATACGCGGGTGACACATATCTTTGCCATCGTGGCAGCGGGTAGCAGGCGAGACCACTGAGTGAGGATTTCGGCATCCTGCTCGAATTCCTCTCCACTCGGACGACCCGCCAAAGCGGTGATAAGCCTTACCCCCTTCGGAAGCCTTTCGCTCAGCGCATCAACATAGAGGGCCGCCGCGCTCGTATAAGGACGCCAACCCTCAAAAACAATCATAACCGCCTCACCGTCTTTCAGCGAATCCTCAAGCTGCTCAAACGCATCTCGATCGGAATCATCATCCAGCTCAACAGGTATTAACTGACACAATTCGGCCTGCCATCGTTCATGCAGATACTTCTTCCAAAATTCGGTTTCACTTAGATCCGGGCGAATCGAGGGGCTAAGAATGTGAATTTTCACGGCCTCGAGTCGCCCAAGCTCCGCTGCCGAATCCGATTTACCGCCTATAGCGGGAACAAGGCTAAGCGATTCCATAGCCGCAATGAAATTGCGGCCCCGCTCATCCAAGAAATTGGGGGTGCAGGCCGCAATGGCGCGTCGAATCAGGCAATACAAGAGGACTAGTAATCTTGGCAGCAGGCCGTAAGCCAAGGAGGCACAGACTATGTAAGGCCACCAAGAGAGTAAATCGGCATTTGCCAAGGCGGAAATTCCTTCTTTTAGAATTAGCCGGCTGCCGGCCACCTGTTCCAAGGTTGGAGGCGATATCAAATGACGCCACGGCCGGGCAAGGCTCTGAGCGAAACTGTGAATATGCACGGGGTCGAGAGGAAGGCTGGTTTGCCAGGCAAATGCTAAATCCTGAATGGCACCTCGAAGCAGAATTGCCAAAAAAATACCGAGGTTGAAAAAAACCGCGCGAAACTGCAGGACAACAGAGAGATACCACCGTGTAATCGGAGAATAGTTCCGCCAATGCCCTTTAAATCCCGCCATTCCACTTTCTATCGCATCGGATCTGCCACGGCTAAGAAATCCAAGCCGGCGAGCCGCGCCGAGTCCGAAATTGAAAAGCCGGGTGAATTTCCGCGCCAGCATCTCATAGCGCCTCTTGGATGGGGGTAGCAGGGCCGGCAGGAGAGAAATCAATGTCAGGCAGCCCGGAAAGGCAACGAGCAGAGCCAAGGCGAGAAAAAGATTAACCGGCGTTCCTCCCCCGTAGGCTAGGAGACCCCAGCTCAGTCCCCCCCCGCCAATAAAGCCAATAATCGCCAAACCGAGAATAGAGATTCCATAGATTTTTCCAGCCGTTCTCCCAGGCGTCGCGTTATCGGCATGAAACCTAGTCCAGGCAAGAAGCACGTCGCGAGGATTTCCACGATAGTTCTGAAACCAGTTCCGATACGACTCCCCACGACTCGATGAATTCTTGGAAAGCAGGAATTCATAATTTATGAAATCGCCAAAGGTCCAGCATTCCCGCATTCAACTATTTAGCCTGACGATTTAGCAAAAAACAAGTGGGTAAACCCAATCATTTCGGTTGACTTCGAATCGGAGTGGATGCTAACATTGCCAAGTCGCGAATGCGCTGATTCGGTTTTTGAAGCCAACAGCGACATAGTGAGCGGCTAAAACTTGATGCGGACCAGATCCGAAAAGGACAGGTACCCAATATGACCGTACCCGACTTCCGGAAAAGGAAGGCAAGCGGCCTTCCAATATCTATAGTAACCTCCTATGATGCGTGGAGCGCGAGGATTATCGCCGATAGCAACGTGGATTGCATTTTAGTAGGCGATTCCGCGGCCATGGTTATACACGGTTACGCTAGCACGGTTCCAGCCGATACCTCGATGATGGCCTCCCATATCGCGGCAGTGCGTCGCGGGGCGCCCGAGACCCTCATAATAGGAGATCTCCCGTTTTTATCGGCTCGAATGGGACTCCCCGAGGCCGTAAGAAACATCGCCACCCTAATGCAAGCCGGCGCCAACGCGGTGAAGCTCGAGGGTGCTGAGGGCAATCTCGAATTAATCACCCATATTGTCCAATCGGGTATACCGGTTATGGGGCATCTTGGACTCACTCCACAGTCCATCAATGTCTTTGGCGGATACAGGGTTCAGGGCAGGGGGGAAGTAGCCTCAATAAAACTCCTCGATAATGCCCGCTCACTCGAAGAATCCGGCTGCTTCTCTATAGTTCTCGAAGCAGTTCCCGGCAAACTCGCGGAGCGCGTTAACGGCGCATTGTCAATTCCCGTAATCGGTATCGGCGCCGGTGCCGGAGTTGACGGCCAGGTTATAGTTTTGCAGGACATGCTCGGCCTGAACACCCAATTCATCCCCAAGTTTGTCCGAAGATTTCTCGATGGCGCCGAGCTGATAAGGGAGGCTCTAAACAGATACCATGAAGAGGTGACGAGAAAAACCTTTCCTCTTGAGAAAGAAAGCTACGAATAATGGAAGAACGCGGAACTCTGCCCAGCCTCGCCGCCGAGAAAGCAGGCTAAGTATAATGGAAGTTTTCAGGACCATCCAAGGCGCTCGCGGTTATTTCAGAGAACTCGGGAGCCTATCTATCGGCTTCATTCCAACCATGGGAGCCCTGCATGCCGGACACCTGAGCCTGGTGAGGCGGGCGACAGTTGAAAACGACATAGTTGCTGTAAGTATCTTTGTTAACCCTCCGCAATTCAATGACGGGGGCGATTTCAAACACTATCCAAGAAATCTCGAAGCCGATATATCCCTGCTGGAATCGCTCGAAACCGATGTGCTTTTAGCTCCCGAAGTCGATGACATGTACCCCGATGAGTACCGTTACCAGGTTAGCGAAGGCAGGGAGAGCAAGGTTTTAGAGGGCCTATATCGCCCCAGACATTTCGAGGGCGTGCTGACAGTGGTTCTCAAGCTATTGAATATTGTCCACCCTGCGAGGGCCTATTTTGGTGAGAAGGACTGGCAGCAGCTAAGGCTAATCCAGGGAATGGCCGAGGCACTTTTTCTCGACACCGAAATAATAGCCTGTTCTACAATCCGCGAAAAAGATGGCCTTGCCATGAGTTCCAGAAACACTCTACTAGGCAAAGATGAGCGTAAGCTGGCGGCCAAATTTCACCAGATTCTGAGTGAAAAAACCGTACCCGAGGCAAAGAGAGCCGCCCTGACCAAGGCCGGTTTCAAGGTGGACTATGTTGAAGAGCGGCAAGGACGCATACTGGGCGCCGTTCGCCTCGGGGAAGTGAGGTTAATCGACAATGAGCAAGTCTGAAAAGAGCAGAAATCTACTGTTAATCTGCAGCGGATCCATCTCCGCCTTCAAGACCGCCGCTCTTACATCCCTTGCCGTACAGAACAATTGGAATGTTCAGTGTATCAGCACCGAGGGCGGCCGGCGCTTTATCGGCGATGCCACATTAGAGGGTTTGAGCGGCAATAGCGTGCTAAGCGACATGTTCGAACGCGGTCGGGCGCTGCATCATATAAGCCTTATCGACTGGGCTCATCTGATACTCATCTATCCGGCCTCGGCCAACTGCATAGCGCGCCTCCGAGCCGGCCTTGCCGACAACCTCACGGGAGCTCTTTTTCTAGCCAACAATTTTCGCAAACCCTGGTGGATATCGCCCGCGATGAATAGCGACATGCTCGAACACCCCGCCATCAGGCAGGCTCTGGAAGCGCTTGAAAAATGGGGTTGTAGGATACTGCCCAGCGGCAAGGGCCGCCTCGCCTGCGGAACCATCGGTTATGGGCGCCTGCTTGAACCCGAGGAGGCCTTCGCCCTGATAGAAAGCGAAGAATTTTGAGAATAATCATCAGTTCCGGCGGAACCGAGGAGCCCATCGACTCGGTTCGCAAAATATCGAACTTCTCAACCGGCAGTACCGGCGCCCACCTGGCGAGTTACTTTGCCTCCCGCGGCGCCAAGGTAAGCCTGATTCGCGGCCAAAACGCCGTCTCACCCATGGCACCCGAAATAATAGAACACCGCTATCAAAGCCATAATAGTCTACGCGATATCCTTCGCTTGCAGCTAAGCGGCAAACACTGGGACGCCATAATTCACCTCGCCGCGGTTAGCGATTACATCGTCGAACGCATCCAAGTCGATGGACGCGACTATCCGATAGGCGGGCATGGCAAAATCCCGAGCGGGCATAAGACTTTGCTCCATCTTCGGCCCAGCGAAAAAATACTTGATTCGCTCAGAGAATGGAGTCTTAACAGGTCGATTTGCATCGTTGCCTTCAAGCTAAGCTCCGTCGCCATCGACGATCATGGGGCCTCTGAGGCAAAAATGCTCTCCAAGCGGAAAACCGTCGATTACATAGTGCATAACAACCTGCCGGACATCGGCCCGCGAAATCATCCGGCCGGCATATGGAAGGCAGGTAAGTCGATACGGGAAACAAGAACCAAGGATGAATTATCCCGGGTTCTATACGAACTCCTGGCTCGGGAGAGGCGATGAACCTCTGCCTCGACGTGGGAAATTCGCAGATATTCGGCGGCCTCTTCCAGGGAGATAGGCTCCTGTTTCGCTTCCGCCGAATAGCCGAACGCATCGCATCCAGCGATGAACTTGGCCTGTTCTTCAGAAACGTGATAAGGGAAAACGGCCACAATCCGAAGGATGTGGAGTCCGCTGCCTACTGCTCGGTAGTACCCGACATAAACCACTCGCTGCGAAATTCCTGCATCCACTACTTCGATACCGAACCCTTCGAACTCAGGGCCGGGGTAAAGACAGGTCTCAAAATCCGATACAAGAACCCCGCCGAGGTTGGCGCGGACAGAATTGCGGATGCCATCGGCGCCGTAAACCGCCATCCCAACACCAATCTCATCATAGTGGATTTCGGCACGGCGAGTACCGTGGAGGCAATAACGGCAAAGAGAGAGTATCTTGGTGGTGCCATCGCTCCGGGACTTCGAATTTCGATGGGGGCACTCGAAAAGGCCACTGCTCGCCTACCGAAGGTAGAAATCCTACGTCCGGACAATGCCTGCGGGCGCTCCACCGTCGAAAGCATACAATCGGGACTCTACTGGGGCCATCTCGGCATGCTGCGAGAGATAATAAGGCGATACCGCGGCGAGTGCTTCCCCAAGGGGCAAACATCGCTTGTAATCGCAACTGGCGGCTTCGCGGGCCTGTTCGCGGACTCGGGTCTCTTCGACGCGATCCATCCGAATTTAGTACTCGAGGGCATCCGACTGGCACAGGTTCTAAATCAACAATCAAAGCACTGACTTCCCCAATCAGAGAGGTTGAAATAAGAGGGAAGCAATGCATAGTACGCGATTCTCAATGAGATTCATTCCAGCCTCGCGGGAGAGCACTAGCTCCAACTGAGTCTGAAACTAAAAAAAACTTGCGCGGATAAAAAAACGCTTGTTGATCTTTGGCCAAGAGCGATAATTCATGCAGGTCATTCATTTTTGGAGGTTAATTGTGAAGAGACTATTATGGATTATGGCGGCGTTGGGAATACTGCTCGGCGCCTGCTCGAATGCGACGGACTCTGCTAGGGCAGCGGAGGACCCCTCGATTATCGTGGGACAGGGATTGGACTTGAACAACCTAAGTTCGCTTGATGATATCTTCTTCTCCAAGAGAGAGAATATCAACGTTAAGCTTGGATTGGTTGGCGCTCGCAGTCTTTCGATAGACCCATCAGGCAGCCTGCCATCGGGACTCTCGATGGATTCCACCGGTTTAATCACCGGCACAGCGGACGTAGTGGATGCTGACGCCACCGCGAACTTCACTGTTGTGTCCGATACCGGGGTTGAGAAGGCGATTACCTGGATAGTCAAGGCGCCTAGAACCCATACAATTACTGCAAATGGGGACTGGACGGCACCCAATGATCCAGGTGGCTACTCCACCAACAGTACAGTCTCCCTGCAGGTGCTTATAGCCGGTGGCGGAGGCGGATCCGGCATCTGTTTTGGTACTAGCCGAGGAGGAGGGGGAGGAGGAGGCCAGGTGATAGAAGGGGCTGTTCAGGCCGTGCCCGGCGAAACCATTTCAGTAACTATCGGCGGTGGAGGCAACGGAGGTTATCGAGTATATGACTATATCACAACACAGGGTGGTCCCGGCGGCACAACGAGTTTTGGTTCATATCTTAGCGCGGTAGGAGGGGGTGGAGGAGGATCCGTCGGTGGAAATGGAGAGCTTCCCGAGGGAGGAAATCCAGGTGGAAGTGGCGGGGGAAGCGATGGCACGGGCGCTAGCGGAGATAGCATACATGGCAAAACTTCCACCAACAAGTACAATGGACAGCTTATAACCCTGGGCGGTGGAGGAGCCGGCATAGCATATGGTGTTATTCATGCCTCTGGCGGCTCCGGAGGAGGAGGAGGCATAGTGAACAGCAGGGGATCCGCCGGCACTCCAAATACCGGCGGCGGGGGTGCAGGCACTTCTGTAGTCATTGACGGAAACCCCGGCGGCAGCGGCGTGGTTTATGTGAATTACTAGGGTCCTCGGCGAGCCTCAGGCTCGCCGGAGCCTCGACTAACAAATTCTCTGCCGCCCCGTCGGCAGTAGTTTTTCCAGTGCCTGGGAGGGTTTTAGAACCTTGGAGCTCAGTATCATGGCGGCAATAATGTAGGGCTTGTAGCTCGCTTCCCTGTACAGAGAAACGCGATGCTCGTTGAATACCTGAGCCTCAACCTCGCCCCGGGCGCAGCTTACCCCGCTGATGTCTGCAGGGAGGCAGTGCATGTAGAGGGCCTTTTGGGTTCCGGCCATAAGTGCCGCGCTGCACTCCCAATCTCCGTGCTCAGTGTTTTGAGCCAGTAATTCCCTTTCCAGGGCCCTTATCCCGGCCGAATCGCCCTCGGCGTAGAGTTCGGTGCGTTTTTCCATGGCGGCATAGGGCGCCCGGGACTTGGGGTAGACTATGTGCGCACCTTCAAAGGCCGCGCTCATGGAGTTGCTTCTCGTGAAGGAACCTCCACTGTTGGCGGCATTTTCCGCGGCAATCCGTTCCACCTCAGCCATCACCTCATAGCCCTCCGGATGAGCAAGATGCACCTCCATGCCTAGGCGGGTGAGAAGTCCGATAAGGCCCTGGGGCACCGACAAGGGCTTGCCGTAGGAGGGCGAGAAGGCCCAGGTAATGGCGATTTTCTTCCCCCTTAGTCTTTCAATTCCGCCAAAGTGCTCAATTAGGTGAAGGGCATCGGCCATGGTTTGGGTGGGATGATCAATGTCGCACTGAAGGTTCACCAGAGTGGGCCGCTGTTCCAGAATGCCCTCTCTATAGCCCTCCTCGACGGCCTTTGCCACCTCGCGCATATAGGCGTTGCCCCTGCCTATGTACATGTCGTCGCGTATTCCGATTACATCGGCCATAAAGCTTATCATGTTCGCTGTTTCGCGGACGGTTTCGCCATGGGCGATTTGACTCTTGCCCTCATCTAAATCCTGCACTTCGAGGCCAAGCATGTTGGCAGCGCCGGCGTAGCTGAAGCGGGTACGGGTGGAATTGTCGCGAAATAGGCTGATTGCCAGGCCCGAATCGAAGAGCCTAGCCGATATATTCCTTTCTCGAAAAGCGCGGAGTATCCGCGCTATTTTGAAAACGGATTGGATTTCCCGATCACTCTTTTCCCAGCTTAGAAGGAAATCCCTACGATACATCGAACTAACTTCGAGTTTTTCAAGTTCCGAGATAGCAGTGCTCAGTTTTTTGTCCATCTTGTTCTCCGAAAACTATATTTTCCCGAGGGCTCGTAGGACATTCTCGGGGCTAAATGGCCATTTACGAAGCCAGATTCCGCAGGCATCATGGATTGCGTTTGCCAGCGTGGGAGCCGCGCCGTTTACGGATATCTCCGCTATGGACTTGGCCCCAAAGGGGCCATGGGGATCGTTTACTTCCACCAGTTCCGCCCTGAAATCATCCGGAACATCGCCTATCATCGGCACTCCGTAACTCCTAAGATCGGCATTCAGGCAGCAGCCGTTCTCATCCAAGAGAAGCTCCTCGTACATGGCGTGGCCGATTGATTTCAGCACTCCACCGTAAATTTGCCCCTTCGCGTATCCGGGATTTACGGGCGTGCCGCAGTCCTGCAGGGCATAGTATTTCTGAATCTTCACCCTGCCCGTTCGGGTGTTTACAGCCACTTGGGCAAAGTGCGCCCCATACGGGAAAGAGGATTTCTCCGTGGTGAAGCTGGCGGTCGCCACGAGCTGTCCGCTACCCTCGCCACCTTGACTGTGCCAGGCCAGTTTTGCATAGTCGAGCTCGCCGGTCCTTCCGAGCACTTTGCCGGGGAATTCCAATCGGAGTTCATCCGGGCTGGTTTTCAGTATGGCGGCTGCCTCCTTGAGAATCATTTCCAGGAGCAACTTAGCGGCGTTCCGAGCGGCGCCGCCGGAAAAATAAGTGCCACTTGATGCGTATGCCCCAGTGTCGAATGGCGCCGCATCGGTATCGCCGGATTGAACTGTTACCTTGGAGATATCGGTTTTCAATACCTCGGCCACCATTTTCGCCGACACCGTGTCCAATCCACTTCCCAGATCGGCTCCACCCGATTGGACAACGAAGCTGCCATCGCCGAGCATTTTAACCGTGCAATTGGCCTGATCGATACCGGGAAGGCCGGAGCCTTGCTGGAGTATGCATAGCCCCTTGCCTATTCTGATGTCCGGATTCTCGGACTCCTCCTTCCTGCCCCAATCGATAAGCTTCAAGCCCCTCTCCAGAGCCTCACCCAGGCCGCAGCTATCCACGGGCTCTGCCTTCCCTTCCCTTCCCTCTCCAAGACATCGGAGAATTTCAAGCACCTCACCTTCTCGAACTCGATTCTTCTCCACGAGTTCGTAGTGGTCGATTTTCAGTTCCTCGGCAAGCTCCTTTACCGCTACCTGCAGGGCATAGTTAACCTTCGGAGCGCCATAGCCCTGATAGGCGCCGGTGGGCGGTATGTTCGAGTAGTAGGAGGTAACCGTGAAGCGAGCGTTTTCGCAGGGGAAAAGGGGTAGGCTCTTGGAAACGCCATTCATCGGCACTGTTAAGGTATGGGCGCCATAGGCACCCTGGTTGGATTCCACATCCATCTGCATGGCCGTGAACTTACCCTCCCGAGTCGCGCCGAGTTTCACTCTAACCCTCATTGGTTTGCGAGTGCTGCAGGAAATGAATTCCTCCCTTCGGGTATACTGATGAAAAACCGGCCTAGCACTTGTATAGGCCGCCCATGCGGCCAATTCATCCAGGAGTATGTCCTGCTTGGAGCCATAACCTCCTCCGACTCGTTCCTTGATAACCCTGATTTTGTTCTCGGGAATACCGAGTTGGCCGGCAACGATGCGTCTAAGATGGTAGGGCACCTGTGTGGAAGCGTGTATGGTAATCCTATCGCCCTCGGGTTTGACATAGGTGCTGTGCAATTCGAGGGGGGTGCACTGGATTTGAGTGGTTTGATAGGTTCTATCCAGAACTACATCCGCCGCCTCGAAGCCCTTCTCGACATCCCCTATACCCCCCTCCACATAGGAGGAAATGTTTCTCCTGGGGTTGCCGCCTATGGGAAATTGGTAGATGACGGGGGTTTCTCTCGGATTCGCCTCCTTGTTGAGTTCCTCCAGATCCTCCGGAGCCCCTTCGGCATAGATGATGGGACCATCATGAACAAGAACCGCCTCCTCGGCCTTCGCATCATCCCAATTCATGATGACGGGAAGGAGTTCGTATTCCACCTTGATTAGTTCGCAGCCGCGAACCGCGGTTTCCTCATCCTCCGCCAATACAGCAGCCACCCTGTCGCCGTGGTGGCGTACCTTTGTATCGAGCAGAACCCTATCGTAGGGCGAAGGCTCCGGAAAACCCTGGCCCGCCTGTCCGTATGGCCTATGTGGCACATTCTTGTGTGTGAATACCGCCACAACTCCCGGAAGGGCCTCGGCGGCGCTGGTGTCGATCGATCTGATATTGGCATGAGCGTGGGGGCTGCGTAGAACCTTCAATATGCAGGCATCTTCTTCCACGCGGTCTTCCACAAAGGCTCTCTCGCCCGCAACCAATTTCGTTGCATCGAGCTTACGATAACTTTTCCCCACATAGCGGGAAGAGCCGCCGAAACTGCCCGTATTCGCCGGTTCATAGGCTTGATTTTTCTTCTTGGCAACCGCGATTCGAACAGCATCGAAGAACTGCTCGTAGCCGGTTGCGCGATTGAACAGGCCCGAAAGGGCATCCTGCACATCGGCACGACTGGGAGAATCTATTCTCTCGATTAGATCGTGAATCATCAGCGCGGCGGCTGGAGCGTTATAACCAGACTGTACGCAGCAGGCTTCCACCATTGCTTCTTGCACTATCGAGAGGGTTCTGCCCTTCCGTAGCGAATTGATTGTTTTCACCTCCCGTCCATCCAACTGGGCCGCTATCAGTAAATTCGCGCCAACAATCTTCCCGTCGAGCAGTATTGTGTCCGAACCGGCAAAACCGAATCCGTCGTCGCTGTTTCTTACCGAATTCACGCCAAGTCGTTTTAGAAGTTTCCGTGCGCTCAGGCCGCATCTGGCCTCGATTGTTCTTTCCCTTCCATCCAATGTCAAATTGATAATCATGAGAATTCCTCCAAGCAGCGGAGTATAGCATCGGTCACTAGCACGGAATTGATGTGGGTTTTATACTCCGCGCTTCCCAAGATATCCGATCTGGGACTTATAGAAGCTCCGATTGCCTTTTCCATATCCTCGCGGTTTTTCAAAGTGCCGGACTCCAGCTCCCGTTCAACCACGCGCAGGCGAAGAGCCTTGGATGCTACACAGCCGAGGGCAACACGGGCGTGCAGCCTTTTGGAGCCGTCTCGTCTCAGTGAAACGGCCGCGCTAACCACGGGAGGAGCAATGTGAGAGCGAGATTCCTTTACAGCAACAACAGAGGCAGGCAGCTTCGGAAGGCGGATATCGTATATCAGTTCGCTGCTACTCTGCTCGAGATATTCCTCTATCTGCAGCCGGCCTCGAGCCGTGTCAAGGGTGGCCGACAACGCGAATAGGGTGGGTATTATATAGGAATCCGGACAGCCGGCTCCTATATTGCCTCCAATGCTCGCCTGATTGCGAATACTGCGGGTTGGTATGAATGCGGCCGCCTCCCTTAGCGCGGGGGGGAGCACCGCGTTATCGGCCACATCCTGCAGGGTGGCCATCGCGCCGATTACTATCTCGGATTCTTTCCCGGCAATTTCATTCGATAGAGCACCGCGAATATCTATTACAGTTTCCGGCATTTCCCAGTACATACTCTCCCTGTTTATCTGGGTGCCACCGGCAAGAAAAACGGCTTGTGGATGTGCCTTTTTCAAGGCGAGGGCATCGGCTGCATCCGAGGCCCTGTAATAATTCTGAATCATAATTCAGACCTCCTATATAGGCTGTTTACGGCTTCTGAAGCCTTGGTCACAAGTTCCTCCTCGACAATTCCCACAAGGCGCCCCCCCTCTACCACCACCCTGCCATTCACGATTGTATAGGTGGTTTTATGACTGCAACCGGCAAAAATCAGGGCCGCGACGGGATCGCTGAGAGCTCCCACATAGGGGATATCCATCACATCGAATATGGCAAGATCCGCGGCCCAGCCAGCCTCGATCCGTCCGATCTTCTCGAAGCCCAGCAAAGAGGCGCCATTTTCGCTCGCCATCTTCCATGCTTCTCGGGCATTCAACGCGGAGGCTCCCTTGGTGACTCGCTGGAGCAGCAGCGCCTGTCGAACCTCGCCCAGCATATCGGAGCTGTCGTTAGACGCCGAACCATCTATGGAGATTGAAACATTGACGTTCTTATCCAGCATCTCCCGCACTCGGCAGATTCCCGATCCCAGACGCATATTCGAACTTGGGCAATGAGCTATATGCGTCCCGGTGCTCGCCAGGTGGTCTAGCTCGGAATCATTGAAGAAAATGCCGTGGGCAAACCAAACATCCTCGCCAATGAAGTTACAGTCTTCCATGAGCTCTAGGGGTCGGCGCTTATAGATTTGCATGCAATAATCGTTTTCGTCCTTTGTCTCAGCAAGATGGGTATGCATGCGAACTTTGTATTCGCGCGCGAGGACCGCGGTTTGCTTCATGAGCTCCTCGGAGACTGAGAAGGGACTGCAGGGAGCCAGAGCAACCTTGCGCATGGCATGGGGGCGATCATCGTGAAATTCCTTGATAACCCGCTCGCTGTCGACAAGTATGGTCTCCTCGCTTTGAACCGTTGTATCGGGCGGCAGGCCGCCATCCTTTTTGGAGCGGCTCATCGAACCTCGAGTGGGGCAGAATCGGATGCCCACCCTGCTCGCCGCATCGAATTGGAGCGCCATGATATCCGCGCCAATCCCCTCCGGATACAGGTAGTGGTGATCGGAACTAGTGGTGCAGCCGGTTTTAAGTAGCTCGGCGGCGGCCAGCGCAGTAGACCACCAAATCGTATCCGCGTCCATGTGCTTCCAGATGTCGTATAAGTAGATTAGCCAGTCGAATAACTCGGCGTTTTGGACAGCCGGAAGATTTCGAGTAAAGGTTTGGTAAAAATGGTGATGTGCGTTTACCATGCCGGGAATCACCACCATCCCCGTGGCGTCGATTATTCTGGTGTCGGATTTTGATTCAGGCGAAGAAAGATTAGCCCCCACTTCGAGAATTCGACTGCCTTCGATAAGTATGTCACAGTTTTTTATCTGCCGAGCACCGCCACTCGGAAGAACCGATAAAGCGTTTTTTATATGAATCATCTCTTTATCGACAGCACTCTTTGATTGAATTCTTCTATCATTTTGTCCAACACCTTCCTCGATTTATATAACTCATCCCAGTAGTCCTTACGATACCATTGTTCACTTATCTCATCATAGGTTTTTCCCTGCTGCTCCACCCAAGTATAATACTTCAGATTATGAATTCGCCTCTTGTCCCGGTAGCTAAGTTCATGGGTATGATCGATTCCCACGCCGCGTAAGAGCTGGAAATCGGCAATGGCATTCTCATGGGTGTAGATGCCTCGCTCTTGGCGAAGTTCTTCCAGGCGTGAGGTATAGAGGGCCTCAGAATCGGTGAATACAGTTATAATAATATCTTCCTCGTCGAGTTCGTAATACTTCGCGAACTTGATGGCCGTAAGCATATTGCATATGCCGCTGATACCCAGCAAGTCGATTCTATCCACCGTGTCGTTAGAGACACCCTTGGCGGATAAATATTCTCTGCCTACCCCCTCGTTGAATAGCCTCAGGAGCCTGATGACATGCTCATCGTCAATCGCAATTACCATGTCTGTATCGCGCACATTGTGAACCCAAGGAACGTGCTTGTCTCCAATCCCCTCAATACGATGCGCTCCAAAACCATTGTTGGTAAGCGTTGGACACTGGAGGGCTTCGCTAACGGCAAGCTTGGAGCCGGGGAAGAGTTTCTTGATATAGGAAGCCGATCCCAGAGTGCCCGCGGAACCCGAGGAGAGGCAGATACCCGCCATACGACTCCGTGGACCAGAGAGCTTCTTAAAGAGTTTCTCCATTGCCACGCCCGTAACCTCATGGTGCCAGAGATGGTTGGGCATTTGGTCGAACTGATTGAAAATGAACACGGCCGCGCCACGTTCGGCTTCCAATTCATGGCATTTGTCGAATATCTCCTTTACATTGCTTTCAGAACCGGGTGTGGCTATGATTTCATCCGACATTTCTTCCAGCCAATCAAAGCGTTCGCGGGACATTTCCTCCGGCAGGATGGCAACGGATTTACAGGCCAGTAGGCGTGAAATATAGGCTCCACCACGGCAGTAATTGCCGGTGGAGGGCCAAACGGCCATGCTTTTCTCGGGATTAAACTGACCGCTAACCAGAGTTGGGGCTAAACAGCTGAATGCAGCACCCACCTTATGGGAGCCCGTGGGTAAGAATTTTCCCGACATTCCAACGATTCTAGCCCTAACGCCGGAAAGCTCGGGCGGAATTGACAGATGGTTTATGCCGGTGAATCCGCCGCCGGATTCCACCGGTTCATTTTCCCAGTTGACTCTAAAGAGATTTCTCGAATGTACTTCATCGCGTCCGATTTCTCTCAATTCCAGCTTGATTTTCTCCGGAATCGTGGATGGATTTGCCATTTGCGTGTAAGTTGGAAGTATAATCCCCCGTTCGGCGCAAATTTTCGCATTCTCCGCAATTCTGTCTTCATTTCTGCTTGGGTTTATCATATAGAAGCACCCCGTGTGATAAGCGACTCGATGGCATCGCCTACTAAATTCGAGGCTACAGTCCTGCGATACTTAGCGGTGGAACGCTGATCGTCTATCGGCGTAACCATTGTCGAGACAAGCCTTGCCGCCTTCGCGGCAACTTCCTTCAATTCCGCGGCAACTATCAGCTTATTCTGCAGCAATTTCTCGGCCTCGTGTGCCCGGACTACCCTGGGTCCAACAGCGCCAAGGGCAAGGGAGCAGCGTTCGATTTCGCCATCCTCGATCAGGGCGGCAGCCGCGAGGGAAACCTTGGTTAGAGCGTTCGTTCGCCTAGTTCCCACCTTACGCCAATAAGTCCAACTAGGCAGGGGGGCCGGTATGCAGATTGCGCGAATAATCTCATCTTTCCTGAGATCAATCTCTCCTGGTCCTAGGATGAATTCTTCAATGGGAATCGCGCGCTCGCCGCTTAGGGAAGTTAGAACAATTTCCGCGCGCAGTGCATACAGGGCGGCGATGCTGTCTCCCGCCGGTGATGCGTTTGCCAAATTGCCGCCGATGGTGGCCCTGTTCCTGAGAGCCGGCGCCCCCACCGCCGCGGCGGCAGCACTCAACACGCCGGGTATTGCCGCCAGTACCGCATCATCAGGAGCGGTGCCGGAGCTAAACTCCATACCGTCTTTATCGCCTGCCAGAATCGAGAAGGGCAAAGACGCGCCGATTATTAGGCCACCATTGTTCAAGCTGATTGTATTTAGTTCCGGGAGCGAATCCACAAAGAGTATGGGAAACTTGAAGGACGGCGCCATGCCATCTCTCGCCCGAAAACGAACCATCAAATCGGTGCCTCCGGCAAAGGGAATCGCATGTCTATCCGAACGTATTTCCAATGCCTCGGTAAGTGAGATCGGCTTGAAGGTTCCTACCATATGCCGGCCCCTCTCTCGGCGGCCAGTTGAACCGCATCGATAATCATATCGTAACCCGTGCAGCGACATATATTTCCCGCCAGCGCCTCCCTAATCTCCATCTCCGACGGTCTTCTCTTCCTGTGTAGCAGTTCCGCCGAAGCCATCATCATCCCCGGCGTACAGAAACCGCACTGCGCGCCGTGACATTCGGTAAAGCACTCCGCTAAGAGCCTTCCCGCCTCGGTTTCCGCCAAGCCCTCAGGCGTAAGAATATCGGCCCTATCAACCTGCGAAGCCGGTATCAGACAGCTATTGACAAGGGCGCCGTTCAGCATTACCGCGCAGGCTCCGCACTCGCCCTCTCCACAGCCTTCCTTTGTTCCCGTTAAACCGATATCCTCTCGTATAACATCCAGCAGGCGGCGGATAGGATGCGAAATTTCCACTTCCCGTTCCAAGCCATTGACGCGCAGCCTTATCACATCAAGCCTCCATTATTTCCATCAGGGTTTCGGGAACCAGAGGAATCACCGGGCAGCTTTTTCCACAGGCCTGCTCAACAGCGGCCGCGAAGGCGGCATGCCCCCCGTCGTGCACCATTTCCCCCATACCCTTGGCCCCAAAGGCCCCGTAAGGGTAGGGATTATCCACCGTGAGCGCCTCGGTTCTCGGGAAGTCCAAACTGGTGGGCACCATGTAATCCGCCATCGTTATCTGCCTAAATCGCCCCTGGCCGTCCACCTCCAATTTTTCCATTGCCCCATAACCCAGAGCCTGACTCATACCACCTTGAATCTGGCCATTGACAACCCGATGGTCCACCGCTCGTCCAACATCGAAGACAGCCCAGGCGCCGATAACACTGGTTTCCCAGGTTAGGGGATCTAACTCAACCTCGCAGACATTAACTCCCCATCCGTAGGTGGCATAGGAGTCACCACGCAGCCACTCCTGATCCCAACTCATGCCGGGCGGCATTTGGTACTTCTGTTCCACCAGCTGCTCCTCGCCGCTAACCCATATGGATTTCAGCTCCTCGGCAGCCTTCTGCAAAAGGTATCCAACAATCATGATTGTCCGGCTGGCCACCGTGGGACCGGAATCAGGTACGAGATCAGTATCGGGATAATTGAATATAACCGCCTTCGGTTCGATATCGAGCACTTCGGCCACTACCTTTCTGAATGTAGTTTGCGGACCCTGACCGAAATCCACCGCGGCACTGAGAATTTCCACTCCATCATCGCGGTGCTTTTTCAAGGCTACCCTGCTCTTGATTATCCTCTGCTCACCATCGCCGGTAAAGCCGCAACCATGAAGAATGAAGGACATACCTATGCCTCGGCCCTGGCCGTTGGCATATCGCGTACGCTTTCCCGTGTAGTCCGATAGGCGTTCAGCTTCCGCGACTAGTTTGTCCAGAATAACCTCATCTCTGAAGACTCCGCCGGTAACAGTGCTATCACCCTTTTTCAGGAAATGATCCTTCTTGTAATCGAGAACCTCGCACCTGTTCCGCCTTGCGATTTCTTCCATATGCATCTCTATTCCAAAGAGGGTCTGTGGCGCGCCGAAGCCTCTGAATGCTCCCGATGGAACAGTGTTAGTGGCTATGCCTCGCCCACGAATTCGGAAAACCGGTATTCTGTAGACCCCAAGTGAGTGGAACACCGCCCTCATCAAGACTATCTTGGTGTAGGTTTCGTATGCGCCACCGTCCAAATCGACTGTGGCATCGATAGCCAGTATTCTGCCCCTGCTATCGAGAGCGCTTCGGTAGGAGCATCTGGAGGGATGACGCTTGCTTGTAAAAGCCATATCCTCAACCCTATCCATCAGCATTCTTATCGGCTTCCCGCTCACCCAAGACGCCACCGCCAGCGGGGCGCCCATAATCTCCGGGTAATCCTCCTTTCCACCAAAGCCACCGCCTATCGTATCGGCAATCACCCTAACCTCATCATGTTTCAGGCCCAGCACATGGCTAACCGCATGATGAACATAGTAGGGACATTGCATCGAACCTCTAACCCCGCACCTGTTCCCGCTTCGCCAGGCAATCAGACCCTGCCCCTCCATATAGAACTGCTCCTGGAAGCCAGTTTCATAGATGCCCTCAACAACGGTTGCGGCACCTGAAAAAGCCGCATCGATATCTCCCTCGTCCAAATCCACCCTGCAAAAAATATTGTCCTCTCCATGGATGGCACCGCCCTTTAGAGCTAGGGCCTCATCGATGTCCTTGGCTACCGGTATTTCATCCACCTCCAGCTCTATCGCTCGAATCAATCGTTCAATCTCATAGGCATCGGGGCCTGCCACCAATGCGATAATCTGACCCGCATACCGTATTTCACTTTCGGCAAAGCAGGGCATATCCCTCGAGGCCGCCATTGGAGTCTCGTTTCTGCCGCCCCGTGGGATATCGGCGGCGCTGATTATATGATATCCGCTCGGACAATCCGGCAGCCGCAGACGGCGAATTCTGCCTCTCGGATATGGCGAACGGTAGAAACGGCCCAGAAGCATCTCTCTCGACAAACCCGACTCCGATCCGAGCGCCACGCCACCGTCGGCGCTCCGTTCGCCCTCGGCCCCATTGAACTTCAAATCGGCTACATAGAGCGCCGAGCCATCCGCCTTCGCCATGCCATCGGGCCTGGGAATTGATTGGTATTTCACGACTGCATTCCTTTCAAAGCCGTAGCGATATCCTTCAGACCGTTGCCGGTGAGGAGTATCACAACTAAATCGTCGGCCACGGGGCCGCTTCCGGAATCGATATCTGCCAGGAGACCCGCAAAGGCGGCGGCGGCGGCGGGTTCAGCGAAGAATCCGCTCGATGCGGAAAGGCGCCGCTGCGCGGCAAGAATGGCCTCATCACTCACCGTAACACAGCGCCCGCCATGCCTTTTCAAACGATTCAGCGCGAAAAAACCCCCACGAGGCACATTCACCAAAATGGAATCCGCAATAGTAGCGGCAGGATGAGCTAGTTTAAATTCCCCATCCTCATAAGCTCTTGAAATGGCCGCGCTACCCTTGGCCTGAACACACACCAGCGTTGGCACCGCATTCGTCAATCCCAGGGTAACCAAATCCTCAAAGCCCTTGTAAACACCCGAGAGAATTACGCCGTCCCCCGTGGGCACATAAACCAAGTCCGGCGTCCTTCCCCCAAGCTGCAGAAAAATCTCCAGTGAAACTGTCTTCTTACCCTCCACCGTTAGGGGATTATGCGCCGTATTTCTGGACAGTCCTCCCCCCTCCGTTACATAGGCGAGGGACATATCAAAGGCGGTGTCATAGCTGCCATCCACCCTGATAAGTTTCGCCCCATACTGCAGCGCCTGAATCATCTTCGCCTCGGGAGCCGAGGCCGGCAAATAAAGCCTTACGCAGAGATTCCCGGCCGCGCCAATACCCGCCATCGAACTCCCGGCATTGCCCGTGGAAGCCACGACTACATCCCTAAGTCCATGCTCAGCGGCAAAGCCGGCCACAAGGTAGCTAGCCCGATCCTTCAAGGATCCCGTTGGATTGGCTCCCTCATCCTTTAGAAACAGCCCGTCGAGTTCCAGATCCCTTCGGAGCCGAGTGGGAGCCCAAAGCGGAGTGTCTCCCACCGGGATTGAAGGCAGACAATCTTTTCTAACCGGCAACAGCGCCCTAACATCAGGACTAAGCGACGGCTCGGCGCGCCTGATGCTTGGAATCCTGCCGATTCGATCCGTACCGACATCGGGAAGGGGGATCTTTCCGCCGCGTTCGACAGCCATCCAATCTCCAGGCGAATCGCCGGAGAGGCGAACCTCAAGCAGACCTCTTAAGGGTTCATCCTTTCCCTGTGTAGAGGAGCAGTCATCACAGAGATAGCGCCCTACGGCAATGGGGTAGGAATTCCCACACTCTATGCAGGAATACTCGAAATTCAACGGCTAGGCTCCACGCCTTCAAGCGCATAAACCAAGCTCACGTAAAATGCGCTACATACTACTAGGTCCTCTATCCTATTAACCTCGTTAGGGGCATGGGCCTCCTCTTCATCCCCAGGGCCAAAGCCAATCCCCGGGATGCCGTGTCTACCGGAAGCCGATACCAGATTCGTGCTGAATGTCCACCTGCCCAGCACCGGTTCCTTAGCGAACAGCCCCCTGTAGGCTCGCACCCCGGCCTGAACCAAGGGATGGCTCTCATCGGTCTTCCAAGTAGGGAAATAAAGTTCCTGCGAGTATTCCGTTCCCTTCCAGCCGGTTTTCGCGTAGTTTGGCATCGCGCAGTCCACGCTGTCCACACCCAGCGCACTTCCAACTCTCTCCTTTACCTGGCCAATAGCCAGATCGGCATCCTCGCCCCAAGTAAGACGCCGATCCACATACAGGCGCGCCAAATCCGGAACCGCGCACTGACTTGGCCCCTTTACATCGATTTGACTGACAACAATTGTTCCTTTTCCTAAGAAACCCTCCTTGTCTGGTTCCAGTTCCTCATTCAATTCCTCCAGCGCTAGGGCCGCCCGCGCCGCCTTATACGCGGCCGAGTCACCCCTCTCCGGGGCGGAACCGTGCGCGGAAATGCCCCTCAAGTTCAATTCCATTTCCATCCTGCCCCTATGTCCCCGCGTCAATCGGCAGCTAGTGGGCTCCGTGGAGAGAATAAAGTCCGGAACCAAGCCCTCTTCCTCGATTAAGTATTTCCAACACATTCCATCGCAGTCCTCCTCCATTACCGTGAAGGCAAACCAAACCGTCCACTCCCCGTCATAACCCAAGTCCCTCAGAATCCTGCCCGCGCTCAGCATCGAGGCGGCCCCTCCCTTCTGATCCGACGAACCCCTGCCATGCACCAAACCCTTCTCGATATCGCCGCTGAAAGGATTCCGCTTCCATTGACTTGCATCACCAACTTCCACCGTATCGACATGTGCATCGATCGCTAGAATCTTCCTTCCACTTCCAATTCTCGCAAGCACCGAACCCAGCTTGTCAATCATCACCTCATCGAAGCCCAATCTCTCACAGAGTGAGGCGATATACCTGCAAATCTCCTCCTCCTGCCCGCTATACGATTTAATCTTTACCATATCCGAGAGAAATTTCGCCGTGTCATCCCGATAGGCCTCCGCCCTCTTCCGAATATCCCTTACTCTCCCATCAGAATTCATCCCTTCTCCTTTTCAAGACTGAAGAATCGCCAGCGCTCAAAGTCCTACTCCTTTCCGGCAATTCCACCTAGGGGGCAATCTCTTCCATTCGCTTCCAAAGCAAGGCGGCCTGTTCCCTAGCCCCGGCGGCAATCGCTTCCTGATCGATCTCATCATCGAATTCTCCATCCCTCAACACGATGCATCCATCGATTATAACGGTTCGTATAATCCCCGAGGAGAGGCCGAAAACGAAATGTCCCGCTAAGTTCTCGGCGCTAAGCGGAGTTGGAGGGCTGTATTGGGCTATAGCCAAATCCGCCATATATCCTGGCTCTATGCGTCCAAACCGAGTTCCAAAGCATCGTTCCAAAATCCGATTACCCGCCTGTAGGGCGGATAAAAACTCGCCCGGCCACCACGGTCCTCCACCATCCTTATGCTTGAAATACGCTGTTTGCAGCTCGGCAAACATATCCGCACCAATACCATCAGTACCCAGGGCAAGATTTCGCAGTTTAGGCAGAAATTTGTTATAACCCACGTTGTTGTTCATATTCGAACGAACGTTATGCACCAGAAAACCGTCTCGCTCATTGAGCAGTTCTATCTCCTCCTCAGTCAAATGCACACCGTGAATCAGAATTGTTTTCTCATCTAGCAGGCCATGTCGGTCCAGGCGCCTTACAATGTCCTCTCCATAGGCAATGTGGGACTGGGAAACATCATATCTGTCTTCCGCGACATGGAGATGCAGACCCCTGCCTGTTTCGCGCATAACATCACCCATGCGTTCATAGGCCTCTTCGGGGAGAGTGCAGGGAGCATGTCCCCCTACATGCGCCTCAACAAGTTGCGCTCCGGCACTCTTCTCTCGCTCAATAGCAAATCGTCGATTCTCCTCAATGCCCGCATGCATTCCCTCTTCTCCATGCCTATCAGTTACCTCGTAGCAGGTGGTTCCCCGCAGGCCAACAAGCTCCATACCCTCTTTAATCACATCCAACGACCCCTCGATGAAGGAGGGAGATGCATGATGATCGATAATTGCAGTTGCACCGCAGCGAATTGCATCGAGCGACGCAACAAGCGTGCTGAAGTGGAGCGCATCCCTATCTATCGCCCTATCAAGGCGCCACCAAAGATTCTTGAGTATCGAGACAAAATCGTTCGTTGGCCCAATTGGCGCCAAAATCCCTCGGCTTAGGGCCGAATAAATGTGGTGGTGAGAGCAGACAATGCCCGGAAACACAATCTTCCCCCTGCCATCGATTAGCTCACAGTTATCATACTCGCGCGAGACACCCTCGTTCACCGAGACAATTCTATTACCTTCGATAAGCACATCCACACTCTCCCGAACACGCGGTGGATCGAATTCAACCGCGCAGGCTCCCTTTATAACTATTGCGCCATTTCCCGACGCTCTCTTGGTTTTCATACTTCCAGCTCCTCGGGACTATGCTCCTCGACTCTTCCAAACAGCGCCGGACGTTTCTCCAGCACCAGCTCGAAAAGTCGGAAAAACTTCTCCCCTCCCGCTGGAATCCCCTGAACACGTCCGTTGGATACTTCGTTCTCTCCCAATTTTTCATCCATGCGCCAAAGCAGCTTACCGCCGCCCTGCAGAAGCCAACCAGGGTTGGCGCTGTTATCAAAATCCATCCTGGTATTGAAAATCGTCGGCTTATCCTTATAAGGAACTCCACTAGTCCAAGGACAGAAATGTCCGCAATTACCGCACTCATTGCAGTAGGCGTCAATGTGAACTATCTGACCAGGATCGTTGAAGAGGGGTTCCACTTCGATATCTATCGGGATTGATATATTGGCTCGATTCGGGCAGACATCCACGCACTTATCGCAGATGTGGTTGCATTCCAGGCACCGCGCCAGCTCGGCCCCTGCATAGGCCTCGGGGTTCTTCCTGTCGTAGTGCCGTCCCAGGTGAGCCGTAATCTCACTCTTCTTAACCCGAATCTCATCGCGGCGCTCCCTAACCGACCAGTGCGGAACTTTCTCATCGTGGCGCCAGGACGGATCGACAGTCGCCATAATCGCATCCGCCACTCGGCGACCCTCAGCGATGCAGTTCACAATCGTGGATGAACCGATTCGTCCATCCCCAGCCAAGTAAACTCCTTTCTGTTCAATCATCTGATTCGCGTCGTGCACAACCCGTCCTCGCTCATCGGCTTTGACACCGAGCTCCGAGTAATCATCTACCTCAGGCATATCTCCAATCGCATATAGCAGAGTACCAACCTTCCAGGTTTCGGTTTTATCCGTTGGCACCGGGCGGCGTCTGCCGGATTCATCCTTCTCTCCAAGTTTCATCACCCTGGCGCTAAGAGCGCCATTTGAATCAAAGCGCTCGGGATTGCGCAAAAAGGCAAACTTAACACCCTCCGCGAGCGCATCCTCATATTCCTCCCGGCTGGCCGGCATCTGCTCAAAGGCACGCCTGTAGAGTATCCAGCTCTCCTTAACGCCCGGCACTCTTAGCGCCGAACGCGCCGAATCCATCGCGGTGTCACCCGCGCCAACTGTTATCACCGTTTCTCCCATTGCCTCCGGGAAAATTCCGTGATTGAAGTCATAAAGAAATTTAATGGATGGAATAACACTGGGATTGCTTCCCTTCACGGGCAGATCCGGGCTCTTCCATGTGCCAATTCCCAATATCACCTTATCAAATCCCCGCGCTTTGAGACTCGCCACGTTCAATTTTCTCTGATTGAACCTGAATTCCACTCCCATGGCGAGAATAACATCGATATCGCTTTCAATTGCCTCCCGACTGATTCGGAAATGGGGAACTACATAGCGTACAACCCCTCCCGCGTCGCTCTCCCGTTCAAAAACCGTAACTCTTATCCCCGCTCGTGCAAGGAAGAAGGCCGCGCTAAGTCCCGCGGGACCGGCGCCGACAACCGCCACCCTTGGGCTATCTCTCTTCTCGGCGGCCTTCCAGCGAGCGCGCCATTCTTCCATACCCCTCTCAACTGCCATCAGCTTGATTTCCCGAATGTTAACCGCCCCCTCATAATCCAAACGCGTACAGCGAATCTGACACTGATGGTCGCATATCGAACCCGTGATAGACGGCAGGGCATTGCGTTCATAGATAAGCTCGAGGGCGTCGGCATAGCGCTTCTCGCCCACCAGTCTTATGTACTCCGGTATGTGCTGCTCAATCGCGCAGGCGCTCACACAGGGAGCCACATAGCAATCGCTCTTTGGCAAGGCTCCCTCGTGCAGAACAACATCCTCTCCCCTAAATGCCTTCAACGAACTTTTCTCCCACACGGCGCGCTCAGCCAATCGAGTTAGCGCGGATACATCAACGCTTGGCAAATCCCATCCAAATGCATTCTCCAGTTTCTCGGCAATTTGCTTCTGCCGGCTATATCCACCCGGTTTGAGCATGTCGGAGCAGAGTGTGAGCGGCCTAATCCCCGTTGACAAAAGGTGTTCCGCGGTATGCACCGAAACGCCGCCGGAAAAGGAAATGGGCATGAGCCCATCGAACTCGTTGGAAATCATCGCGGCAACCGCCACCGTAATCGGGTAGAGCGCCCTACCAGACATATACATCTCTTCCCCGGGAAGCTCCTCCCTGTTGTTAACCGAGGCCAGGGTATTGGTTAGCTTCACACCGAAACGCCTATTTTTCTTCCGTGCCAATGTCATCAGGCGACCGAGCATCTCCTTCCCGTCTTCCCACTGCAAATCGTGAGCAAAGGAATCTTGAGTCAGTTTAACGCCCTTGAATCCAAGTCCATCCAAAATTCCCCTTACCCTATCATAGCCCAGTAAGGTGGGATTGAGTTTCACATAGGTATCTAATCCCTTTTCATCGATCATATAGCTGCAAATCGATTCAATCTCGGCCGGTAGACAGCCGTGCATGGTGGAAATCGAAGCGCTCTGAACAATTTCGCTCGGAATCGCATCCACCAGTCCATCAAGAGTCCCCTGCCGATGTTCCAGGCCCATTTCCTTCAGAAAAGACGGATCCGCCAATCTCTCCTCCAGCTGTGAAAGCCATTCCCCATATCTTTTCTCGGCTCCCGAGTTCTTCATCCGCTCTATGTAGCGATCCATAGGCGGCTGTTTAATGCCGGCCAAATCGTATCCTAACGAGATATTGAACACAAAGGATCGCTCCAGATTCGGCATACCCAGGTTGAAAAGTCGTTCGATTAAATGGAGCAGAATCCATGCCTTACTGTATTCCTCCCAGGCCTGACCCAGGGTAAGCTCCGTGGACCACTCGGTGTTGAATCCCTCGTCAGTCATATCAATACAGGGCTTATCTATTTCTAAACCGTCCAAAATCTGCACTGTCTTGAGTTCAATAAAACGGCTACCGGTAAGGTAGGAAGTGATGATATTCTGCGTGATTTGAGTTTGAGGACCTGCCGCGGGACCCAGTGGAACGGCAAGTTTCTGCCCGAAAACCTCGTAAATCCGCTTATCGCTCTTGCGATAAAAATCGCCCTCGGGGATTTCGAAAATGGACCGCGTGCCACGCCACTCCTCCACCATCCTATCGATCAAGCCATCAAACGGGATTAGTCGCATCTTATCACTCATATCTCAATCTCCTTATCCGTAAGGCAATTCACCGCTAGATAAATCTTCCGACCGCATCGCTTAGAAATCCAGAGCAATGGGAGACGCCTGGTTCCATCTGGCCGGCCCTTCAAGTGGGCAGTTAGCGAGAAGCGTACAAAAGGCACAGAGTTAAGTTGGCTCGACAGAAAAAATGCGCAAATGGCGCTACCTCAAAGGAGAGAGACAGGCTTTGGCATCAACTTCATCAGGCGCGTCAGCAAATTTCAACAACCCGGATATTTCTAATCTAAAACACCGTGAGTTAATTGTCAACGAACCTCCCCACGCAAAGGCGCAGGGAGGATGGCTCTGCTTAATAAACTTTAACTATCAGAGATAATACGAAGACAACTCCCACAATGTAGGTAACAACACTCAAATCCCTAACCTTGCCGGTGAGCAACTTCACGAGTATGTAGGCAAGCACACCCCATACGATACCTTCGGCAATGCTGTAAGTGAGAGGCATCAAGATTACCGCCAGAAAAGCGGGAAAAGCCTCCGTAACATCACCCCATTCGATGTCCCGCACGGGAGACATCATAAACAGACCAACTAGAATAAGGGCCGGCGCCGTGGCGGCGGATGGAATCAAGAGGAACAGGGGACCGAGTAAGATTGCTATTAAAAACAGGATTGCGGTAACCAGGGCTGTTAGGCCTGTTCGTCCGCCTTCTTCCACACCGGCAGCACTCTCGACATAGGTGGTAACCGTACTGGTTCCCAACATGGCTCCTACCGTGGTGCCAATCGCATCGGCGAAAAGAGCCTGCTTGACACGTGGAATCGAACCATCCGGGCGCAGGATGCCCGCCTTGGTAGAAACGCCAATCAGGGTGCCAACGGTATCAAACATGTCTACGAATAAGAAAGTGAAGAGCACAACCACCATATCCATTGAGAGAATTTGACTCCAATCGAATTCAAATTTAAGTAATACCGGCGACAAGGAAGGTAGCTTGGAGAAATCAAGGCCCTCCAGGTTAGTTATGTCCGCTGGAATACCAATCAATGTTACAACAACGATGCCTATAAGGAGTGCGCCCCTAACTTTGAAGGCAAGCAGTACAGCGATAACGATGAGCCCTACTAACGTCAGTATTACCGTTGGACTAGCCAGATTGCCAAGCTGAACCAGGGTGGCATCATCGCTCACGATGAGCCCGGCATTTTGCAAGCCAATAAAGGCGATGAAGAGTCCAATACCAACGCCGATCGCTTTTCTGATATTCGAGGGGATGGCATTGATGATTGCCTCCCGAACATTGAGTGCCGTTAGTATCAGGAAGATAATGCCCTCAAGGAATACAGCCGTGAGTGCAAACTGCCAGCTCTTGCCCATTCCCAACACAACCGTGAAGGCGAAAAAGGCGTTTAGTCCCATTCCCGGGGCTAGGGCAAAGGGAAGTCTGGCGACGAGGGCCATTACCAGCGTTGCAACGGCGGATGAAATGGCCGTTGCCATAAATACCGAATCCCTGGGCAACCCCGCCGCGGACAGAATATCCGGATTAACGGCCAGGATGTAGGCCATGGTAAGGAAGGTTGTGATGCCGGCCAGGATTTCGGTCCTAACGTTAGATCCGCTTTCCTTGATCGCGAAAAAACTTTTCATGAACACTCCTTTTTATATGAGTTTTGCTTAGCCATACTTATGGCATGGTAGTTATAACATGATAATCATAGTTTGTGTAACTCCAAAACGCCTAAATTTTATTTCCGGCCGAAGCCGTGGAGCAGCGCCACTGGAGAGCGAGTATTGACAACTCCCTTCCCCGGCCTGCCTCTATGAGAATGGCAGCCGTGACTACTGGGAGCCTACCTTCAAGAATGAGCCGGTGTTACGAAGACTTTGTCCTGGGGGCTTGACATAGGATGGATGGGAGGGCGATATTTTTTAGTAAAGGGGAAATTCCAGTTGTCAGCAATCTTTTGA
>Ga0056114_1000012_pt1 | contig 76275 bp, 70 predicted proteins | sample WorMetHERISLAND1_FD_77005 | JGI IMG/M metagenome (GOLD analysis project Ga0056114, IMG submission 77005) | Marine gutless worms symbiont microbial communities from Max Planck institute for Marine Microbiology, Germany - Olavius loisae HERON... ...
ACCTGTAGACGGAAAATGAGCCGTTCCCGGGCCAAGGGCACGAAATCAACGTCGAAAGCCGTGGCTGCCAATCCATCCAACATCAGACCGCCCCAGCCAGAACGTTTTTACACGGCCAAGACCAGTAGCGGCGCTTTCAGGCGTTTGATCTTCTCGCCGTTTTCAAATGCCTTTCCGGCCAAGGGCGCGGCGAATCCCAATCCCATTGCTGAGGCCTGGTCGCGGGCGCTGCTCAAGGGCGAAACCAGGATCAGGCCGGCGATGTCCCTGTCCTGGGCCAAGTCGGTGGCCACGGTCGAACCGATGGAGCGCCCGAGAATGTAAACCCGCGACGGAGGAATCCCCATCACCGCCGTTACGTGGTCGAAGGCCGCTTTCCCATCGCGATAGATCCCGGCTTCATGGGGCCAACCCTGGCTCTTGGCATAACCGCGGTAGCTGACGGCGAATACGTTGGTCCCCGATCGGCGCAGGTGCCGGTAGTCGCCCAGGCGGTGATAAATGTTGCCGGCGTTACCATGAAAATAGATGGTGATGGTCTCGGACGACGGGTTTCGAAGGTGCAAGGCCTGTATCGGCAAACCGTCTTCCTTTTCGAGGAAAATCTCGTCCGTGTCCGTTGGCAGGGCTTCCGATGGCAGTATGTAGGAGTCGTCGGGATGAAAGGCGAGAAGATCGGTCAGCGAACCACAGGCCGTCAGCAACAGGCTGGCAACGAGGAGTAATGGCAATCGGTGTCGCATGGGTCTGATGCCGACTTTGGATTCGCGGTCCCGGCGGCCATAGAGGTCTCGGACGGCGATCGCCCCGACGCTCAATCCCTTGCCGTTCATTCTCCCGCTTGAAAAACCAGGCTCTTCATCAACCCGTCGATCCGCTTCTTTGCCATTTCCGGGTCGTTGTAGAGGAACAACGTGTAGATATCCGCCTTGTTGTTCTTGTGAGCGCCGACCAAGAACCCGAGGCGGTAGTCGGGATCGATCTCAGGGTCGACATCGAAGGTTGTGGCGCTGGCCCAGTCGGCGTTGAAGCGCTTTTTCGCGGACGAGGCCGAGAATTGGCGCGACGAGGCGCGGCCGCCCGCCGAAAAGACGCCGGTCAGCGATTCGAAGATCAGAGGGAAGATATGGTTGGGATTGGGCGCCGAGTTGTGCGGGTCGTTGTATTCGATCTCGAGGCGCGCGATCGGACGAACGGCATATAGCACCTTCATGGCACCGCCTTTCTCGCGCATCGCCCGGTCGAAGGGGAAGCGCTCGATCGGCGGCACATCGACATCGTCGAAGCCGGCCGGCGGCGTGAACGAGACGCCGGATTCCGCGAGCAGGGTCTGAAACGTCGGCAGCGGCACTGCGGCCGTGCCCGCCACGGATCCCGTAGTCGTCCCAGCGAGGGCGAGGACGACGGCCAGGGCGATGGCAATCCGATGGACTCTCACCGCCTCACTCCTTCATCTTGCCCGATGGTTCGCCAGGTGTACTGCCGGGAGTTTCGGTGCCCGAAAGCTCGGCCAGCTTCTTCTCGGCGATATCGCGCCAATCCTCGGATTGGGCCAGTTCCAGGAATCGCTTGAGGTCGGCGATGGCGCCGCCCGTGTCGCCCAGCTGCTCGCGGGTCATGGCGAGATTGAAGTAGGGCGGCGGGGCATGCGGGTCGACGGCGATGCAGCGCTCGAAGTCGATCAGCGCCTGGTCGAAGCGCGACGCGTTGAAATGCATGGAGCCCCGGTTGAAACGCGCCGCCACGGAGTCCGGGTCGAGCTCGATGGCTTTGTCGAGATCGGCCATGGCCTTGCTCGTATTGCCGAAGCGGCGGTAGGCCTGGGCCCGGTTGATGTAGATGGACGGGTTGTCGGGCGCGGCCTTGGCCGCCTGTTCCAGATCGCTGAGCGCGTCGGCCGTGCGCCCCTGCTGCAACAGCAGGCTGCCGCGGATGGTCAGCATGTCGGGTTGCCCGGGATGGCGGATCAGACCGTCGGTCAGGGTATCGATGGCATGTTGCGCCCGGCCCTCGTCCAGGTGTTGCAGGGCAACCTGAATCAGGCGGTCGGGGCCGAGTTTCGCATGCGGGTCCTGCGGCCGATGGGCCCCCATCTTCTTGGGGTGTTTTCCGGTCAGGGCCTCAAGGGCCTTTTTGACCTTTTCCTTTTCCTTCGGGTCGGCGAATGGCGTCGGCTTGTCCTCTGCCGCCGATAGGGTGTTCGTCGTCAGACCCGGGATCGATAGCAGGAACGATAGGGCGACGAGAGCTGTAAACTGACGGATCATGGTTGAATTCTCACCCGATTTCGGCCCGACGGCAACGAAACTCGGCTCACTTGGTTGCTAAAAAAATCCGCTTCCGGCCGGAGCGCGGAAACGGATCAGTGGAACGGGGCGCCCGGAGAATCGGGCGCCCCACATTCCTGTCCTACTTCTTGGTCTTGGCGTAGGCCTGAATCATCTTGTTCATGAGCTCGATGTGCTGAGCGTCGCTGAGGACACCGGGCTCCGAGACCTTGGCCCACAGTTCCGCATTGGTCATCTCGCGGTGACAACCCATGCAGAGACCCGTGCGATCCATTCCGTCACGCATTTCCTTGGTCAGCGAACGCGACAGCGGCCAGTGGGTGCCGACGGTCTGGGTCTGCTGGCCGGTCTTGTCGATGATCGTCGACCAGTCGAAGTCCATGCCTTCGATCTTCGGAATCTGGATGACATGGCGGGCCGGAATGACCTTGCCGGTCTTCTGGTCGATCAGGTCCTCGACGATGTCTTCCGTGTAACGGGTCTGGAAGACGCCGCCGGAGATGCCGTAACCCTGAGCCTTGGGGTTGTTGTGGCAGCTCTCGCAGGTCCGCGCCTTGCGCTGGGCCGAGTGCGGCTGCACCGGCGCCATGTCGATGCCGAGCGGCACCCGGTCCTGGCCAAGCTGGCGGGCTTCGTCCGTCGACCGGCCAGTCTGGTTCAAGGCGATGGTCTTGCCCTTGCGGTCGATGACCGTGTAGACGACCTGGCAACCGGGCATCAGCGGAGTCACGCGGCCCTCGCCGTTGATGCCGAGCACCGGCTCTTCCCAACGGAGATAGGAGCGTGTTTCCGAGACCTTGCCAGGGCTCTTGATACCGTGCGTGCCGAGCGGTGATTCGGCGGTCTGGCCGTCGGGCGTGCGCTTCGATCCGCCGGCGATCCAGTCGGTGTCCATGAGCGGCTTGCCGTCCTTGCCCGGTCCGTAGTCGACCTTGACGTGACAGCCGTAGCACTGCGGCACCCAGGACGCGTGGCAGGCGTAGCACTCGAGGCTTTCGCCGTGCTTCTCAACACGGCTCATGGCGACCATGGCGTCCGCACTCTTCCAGGTATCGTCAATGCGGATCTGCTTCAGGACCGGCACCTCGAAATCGTTGCCGGTGGCCGAATGCAGGATCACCTTGTTGCCGTCCTTGACGACGTTGCCGAAGGGATTGCCGCGGGTCGTCAGCAGGTACCCTTCTCGCGGCTCATAGACGGTGGCGAAAGTCTCCGTTTCGTCGGAGAGCTCGTCCGAGAGGCCACGGGCATCCTGCGCAAGATCCCTGCCGAACTCTTCTGAGTAACCGATCGGCAGTTCCCAGGGGAACTTGTCGGTGGTGCCGTGGCAGTCCTGACACTCGATCTCGACCTGGGCCAGGGTGGTGCCGAAGATGTTGCCGTCACCATGCATGTCGATGGAGGTGTGGCAATCCTGACAGAGCAAGCCACCCTTCGGGTTGCCCGGACGGCTCTGGATCTGGTGGTGCAGGTCGTCCGAGATGAAGAGATATCGCTTGGTGTGCAGTTTCGGCTGTTTCTTGCCCTTGGCGTTGTAGGGGCTGCCGTAGGGGAATTCCATCAGGCCCTGGTAGGTGACGCCGATGCGCTTGCCGCGGTTGTGGCAAGAGTTGCAGGTCTCGACCGGGATGCCGCCGCCGGCTTTGCGCGTGCCGTGGATGCGGTGACGCAGCATGTGCCCCTTTTCGTTCTTGTCGATGGTCGGGTCGGAGCCTTCGTAATAACCCTCGTTGCCGTAAAGGATGTGGCAGGACGAGCAGCCCATGCCGCGGTAATCACCGCGCTTCTCGCGGCCCTTGATCGCGGTATGGCAGCGCTGGCACTGCTGGCGCTGGTAGGTGAAGCCGGACAGTTTGGGGTCCTTCTCGATCTCCTCGACCGTGGGCTGGGGAACCTGCTTCAGCGATTTCGGGAACTGATTGGGAAAGTTCCCGATCATTTCCGTCATGTACTTCTTGTATACGTCGGTACCGACGCTCGGCTCCGTGCCGTCCTCGTCGACGACATCGTAGTTGCCCCAGGGGACACGATGATTGAACACGGCCGGAATGCCAAAGGTATGCAGGTTGCCCTGTATCTTGCCGGCTTCCGTGTTCATCAGGGCCCGTTCCAGGCGATAGGCGTATTCGGCGTGGCACTGGCCGCAGGTGCGATCCGCGATCCAGATGCTGCCTGGGTCCGGATAGAACGTTTGCGGACCGTTGCCTTCGGCCAAGTCCGTGGGCGCCCCCTTATGTGCGTCCTCGGCGGTCAGGCCTTGCGGGTTGCCGCCGTGGCAGGCGACGCAACCGCCGGGATCGCCGTTGTCAGCGGAAATCTGTTTGACCTGGCTGAGCATTTCGCTGCCTTCCTCGCGGATATCCTCGATACCCTCGTGGCAGGAAACACAGCCTTTTTCCTTGGCGGCGGCGGCAGAGACCTTCTCCGGAACCGCAGCCTCGGCTTGAAATCCTGACCACAGAATCAGCGCCAATGCCGTAATAAAAATCCGCATCATGACGAAACTCCCCCTGACCGTGAGAAACGTTGAGCCCCTAAATATCACGCAATAGGCATGCCAAATTCGGCAGAATGCCGGCAGCGCCAAATCCATGAAAAAAATATGGGAATTCAGTGTGTTGGCATTGGCGCCGAATGTCATTCGTGCTGGCGATGCGGCGGCGAGTGAATGATCTGTCGAAATGCGGAAAGGCGGATTGAACGAATCGTTTAATCCGGTTTGAGCCCGAATTCCTGAATGTGGCGTTGCAGCTTGGGTCTGGAAATGCCGAGGATTTCGCAGGCCTGTCCCTTGTGCCAGTCGGTATGGTTCAGGACATGCAGGATATGGCGGCGTTCGATTTCCTTTAGTGAAGGGATCTCGCCGTCCTCTTCGTCGGCGAGGTCCGGCGGTCCCGAAAACTCGCGAATATCTTCAGGCAGGGACGGGACCGAAATCATGGCACCGCGCTCGAGGACCGCGGCTTTCATGAGCACGTTTTCCAGCTCGCGAACGTTGCCTGGCCACGGATAGGCCAGCAGACAGTCCATTGCGTCGGAGGTAACGCCCCTGATCCGCCGCTGCAGGTCTCGGTTGATACGCAACAACAGGTGATTGGTCAGCGGCGGCACACAGATTCGCCGGGCGCGCAAGGGCGGCGTGCGGATGAGCATGACTTTCAGCCGGTAATAGAGGTCCTCGCGAAACCGTCCCTCGGCGACCCGCTCGGTGAGATCGGCATTGGTCGCGGCGATGAGCCGGGCGTCGCTTTTCTTGGTTTCCGTGCTGCCGACCGGCGAATACTCGCGCCCCTCCAGGACCCGCAACAGTTTTCCTTGCATGGCCGGAGAAAGCTCGGCGACTTCGTCAAGAAACAGCGTCCCCGAGCCGGCCATCTCGATCTTTCCCTTGTGCGTCGAGACGGCTCCGGTGAAGGCGCCCCGGACGTGCCCGAACATCTCGCTTTCCAGTAGATCCTCGACCAGTGCGGCACAGTTCACGGCCATGAACGGCGACGAGCTGTTGGCGGAGGCCTGATGAATGGCGCGGGCCACCAGTTCCTTGCCGGTTCCGGACTCACCTTCGATGAGGACGGTTGCCCGGCTCTGCGAAACGAGGGCGATCTGCTTGAAGACGTTCTGCATGGCCGGGGAATGCCCGACGATCACGGTCGATCCATCGCTCGGTTTCAGGATCAGGGTGTTGTCGCTGTCGCCGTACCCTTCGGACGAGCACCCTTCGTGGCGGTTGAGGGCCTGTTCGAGAGCGGCATCCATTTCCGCGACTTTGATCGGTTTCGGCACGTAATCGACGGCGCCGCCCTGCATGGCCGAGACGGTGGTTTCCAGGTCGTGATAGGCGGTCATGATGATGACCGGCACTTCCGGGTAGGAACTGCGTATCCGCTTCAACAGCGAAAGCCCGTCCTCGTCGGGCATGCGGATGTCGGAGATCACGACGTTCGGTGGATCGGCGTCGACGACGTCGAAGGCCTCCTTGGCGTTGGCCGCCGTAACGATTTCGTGGCCCTGGGCCCGGTAGTGCAATTCCAGCGATCGGCGTATGGCGTCGTCGCCGTCCACACGGTCGACCAGACGACCCGGCTGTTGACCGAACAGTCCATCGATTCCGCCGAGCGCCAAGCGGATCGCGAGGCGTCGATACTGACCGAGCACGTGGACGCGGCGAAGTCCGACGCCTTGCTGCTCGCCAACGTCGATGCCGCGCGGCGCCTCTCAGAGGCGACGTCCGAGGACGATAAGGCGATGTATGGAGCGGAACTCGAACGCGTCTTCCAAACGGTGATGGCGGAGAAACCCTACTATACCCAGGTCCGCCTGATCGGTACCGCCGACCAGGGGCGGGAACTGGTGCGGGTCAATCAAGACAGGAACGGAATTCGCCCGGTGCCGGTCGACCGACTGCAGAGCAAGGCGGACCGTTACTATTTCCGCGAGACCGTGAGCCTCGGTGAGAACCAGACCTACGTATCGAAGCTCGATCTGAACCGGGAGCACGGAAGGATCGTCGAGCCGCACCAGCCGGTGTTGCGGATATCGACAACCGTTTTCAGCTCGCAGGGCGATTTGGTCGCGATCATCGTCATCAATATCGATATGAACGTTCTCCTCGGAGATATCGTCGCCGCGGGTCCCGGCGGATTCCCCGTATTGACCGACAGCGGCGGAGATTTCCTCTATCACCCCGATACCTCGCGGCCTATGCCTTCGAATTCGGACGCCATGACAGAATCCAGGACGAGTACGCCATCGAAAAGGAATGGGAGGAGTGGATGGGCGATCCAGGCAACCCTTCCGTTTTCTCTTTCGCCTCCAGCACCGATATCGTTTCGGTCGCCCGGGTCGACTTCCCTGGTGCTTGGGACGAGGAGGACGGCTTTCGCACCTTCGTGATCGGCAACGTGTTGCCGCAGACCCTGATCCGGAAATCGGGCGACGACCTGCGCGAACACTTGTACATCACCCTGCTTGGAATTTGCGCCTTCCTCGGTGTGTCCATCGGCGGGGCGACCGCTTTTCTGACGCGCCCGGTTACCCTGTTGACCCGGACGGCCGACAAGATCGCTGTCGGTGCCGAGGGGGTTGAGGTGTCGGTGGCCTCGAACGACGAAATCGGGACGCTGGCGAAAGCGTTGAAGCGCATGATCCAGTCACTCGAGGAGGCGGCGCGAACGAAGGAACTGGCAATCGTCGGCCGCATGGCGGCCATGGTCGCCCATGACCTGCGCAACGCCCTCTCTTCGGTCAAGGTCAACCTGCACACGCTCGAAAGCAGTTGCCGTCATCCGGGCCACCAGCGGGAACAGCAATGGGGCCTCGCCAACGACCAGATCGGATATATGGAAGCGGTATTGTCGGACATGCTGACCTTCGCGCACCCCGAAGAACCGAACTTCGACTGGCAGGACATGACCAGCATACTGAATGCCGCGGCGATTTCAGTGGAGTTGAAAGCCGCGGAAAAAAGCGTCGAGATCGGACCCGTGGCCCTGCCGCCCTTGCCTGCGGTTTGGGGAGATCGTACGCAACTGATACGCTTGTTTCGCAATCTGATCGAAAACGCTGTTCAGGCGATTAAGCCGGGCGGTTCGATCCGATTCGCGGCCTGGGTCGTTGCCTCCGACCTGGGAAACGAGGTTGTGGTCGAAGTGGTCGATGACGGCGAGGGCATACCGGCGGACAAACGGGAGCTCTTGTTCGAACCGTTCTTCACGACGCGGACCACTGGAACCGGCCTGGGGCTCGCGATCGTGAAGCGTATCGTCGATCAACATCGCGGCCGCGTCGATTTCCATTCACGGCTTGGCGAAGGCACGGTCTTTCTCGTTGCCTTGCCCACCGAACCGGCGCATTCCGCTTGATCCGGGATCGATGATCCGAAAGCGACGGTATACCGACCGTCGACGCGGTTTAACGGTTGTCGTTTAATTGTAATCGTTCGGAAATGCGCTGTACCGTCGCGCCATCCGCTCCTTGCCGGTAGACTGCAAACAGTGTCTCAGGCGTTCCCCCTTCACTGGGTCGTCATAAGGCGTTGAGTACCTGCGTCATGGATCTAATCAGAGTCAAAACACACCAGAGCCGCGATAATGGAACTGGTGAGAGGGGGCGGTATTTTGCAACGCAGCAAAAATAATGACTCAGGTCAATTACCGTACCCGGTCTGTTTGCTAGAATCATTTTGGTGCTGGATTGGCTCAATGGAGTACGGGCCATGCACTATCCGACGTTCTCAGGCGATAGAAGTCACCCTCTCGCGGGTTCTTGCGTACCTTGCCGCGTTCTCGACTGCGCCGTATTCAACGGCATGGCCCCCCGGACCGTCAGCGGCATGGGTGATGTGGTCATCCAGCGCGAGTTCCGCGCCGGAAGCCACTTGGAACTCAATGGTTTCTTGGCCGACCGTGTCGCCGTCGTTGCGGTTGGGTCGGTCCGCATTCAATGGACCCTCGACGACGGCCGCCGACAGGTGCTCGGTTTCTGTTTCAAGGGCGACGTCGTTCAGCTGCCGAGCCATGATCCGGGAGTCAAGGCCATCGCCATCACCAACGGAATACTCTATCTGGTCAAGCGCAGTTTCTTCGGGCGCTGCCGCGAGAAGAACCGGGGCGTCGATCAATGGGAACTCGCCGTGGCACGGGAAAACCTGGAAAGCATGACGGCGCAGGCGCTGCTGCTGGGGCGGTTGAGCGCCGAGGAACGGATGTGCCTATTCCTGCTCGACCTCGCCGAACGCATCGGCACCGCATCGGAATTCGGTGTCGCGTTCACGCTCCCCATGAATCGCGAAGACATCGCCGATCACTTGGGCCTCAAGTCGGAAACCGTGAGCCGGCAGTTCAGCCGTATGAAGACCGAAGGGTTGGTGCGCTTGCCGAAGCCGGGCCAGGTGACCATCCCCGACACTCGGAAATTGACCGACCGGGTCCCTTACGGGCTGTCGAGCGGGGTCTCACCGGCGTCGATTGTCAGAGGGGATCGCTCGGTCGCATAGACCGAGGGTATTTCTTGACTGGGATTACGTCAGTTTCTTTCTCAAAACCAGTTGCTGCGCCGGCTGGAAGCCGCTCTCTTCGAGAAAACCGAGGAGTTGGAAGTCGTTCCAGCGGGCCCGGGTGCGCGTGCTTTCCACATGCAGCGCGGCGAGGTTGGTGAACAACTGCGACAGCAGGGCTGATCCAATGCCGTGGTGCGTGAACGCCGGGTTGACGCCGAGGGTATCGATGACGGCGGCCGGCTCGGCACGGCCGAAATCGCCATAGTCGACACGGGCCATGACCAAACCGACGACATCGCCGTCGAGTTCGGCGACCAACGAAATCCGAACGCCGGTCTCGCCCATCACTTCGCGCATCTTCGCCTCGAAATAGTCGCGCCGCTCACGGCCGGTGATCTTGCGGTCTATGCGCAGGATGGCTTCGAGGTCGTCCGGAACGGCTGTGCGCAAGGGTACGCGGTCCCGCGACAAGGACTCGAAATCGTCACCGCCGGGATCGCTGTAATCGGGCATGTCGGCGTCCATGCGCGGGCCGCCGAAATCGGGTTCCGATGGATGGGTCATAACCTGTTCCTTCGTCGAATGAGCCGTTTGTGGGGCCGTCTGCAGGGCCGGTTACAAGGTACGCGTCGTCGGGCGTTCGAAGACCCGGTCGTGGGCTAGCGAAAAGCCGGCGCTCGAAAAGAAAGACAAAAGATCACGGTCCGCCCAGTCGACCTGGGTACGGATTTCATCGATGCCCCGTTTGCGGGCGTAATCGGAGATGCCGTCGAGCAGCATGCGGCCGATCCCGAGATTGTGCCGGGCCGGATGAACGCCGATGACGTCGACGACGGCGACACGGCCCTTGGCACCGAATTCTCCCGATTGCAGCCGCGCGATGGCGAAACCGGCGAACGTGCCGTCGTTTCCCTCGACAGCCACGGAGATGAACCCCTTTTCATCGCTGAGCGCCGCTTCCAGGCGTTTCTCGAAAAACATGCGTCGCTGTCGTCCGGTAATACGGCCATCGATGTCGACGACCATCTCCAGGTCGTCGGGCTTCAAGCCACGAAGCGTGTAATCGATCTCGGCGGGCATGGTGTCCTCCCCTGGCCGTGAGTGCCGTGCGAACGAGCCGTTGGATTAAATAAATAATTCGGTACTATAATGCGTAATTAATGCCGGGTCAATGCCAGGGTCGCTGTGGGGTTATTGAAAACCTCTGAAAACCCCCGGTCGGATCAGCCTTTTGGAGGCCGCAAGGCGTTCCCTTGGCATTTCCGGGCGGGATCTTATATTTCGGTCACAGAACCATGCCCTTGGCCGGGCCATCGCGAGAACGAAAATCGGGGAGAGTGAACAATGAACCAACAGGAATTTCAGAGCCTCATGATGCCGGTAATGGAGACCATTGCGGCCGGCGCCGTCGACCAAAACCTGGCCACCGTTCTGAACGACACCTATCCGCCGGACGGCGACGTTTTCAAAGGCATCGAACGGGCTTGTCACGCAGCCATTGAAGCCGGCTGGATGTGCAATCAAGGGCCCGACGGCCTGAAGTTCGGCCGCGTCATCGAACCCGGCCCGGACACCCACAATTTGAGCGTCGACGTCGTCCAGCTCCGTGACGTCGTTGGGCCCCATCACTCCCACCCCACGGGAGAGGTTTGCATGACCATGCCGATGACGCCTGACGCTAAGTTCGACGGCAATGGTGCCGGCTGGTGTGTCAACGATCCGGGTTCGGCCCATTCGCCGACGGTCACCGACGGCGAGGCCCTGGTCCTCTACCTGCTGCCGGAAGGCAAGATCGTCTTCACGAAGTAGTCTTCTCCTGTCGATTCACGCACCCTAACTCATCCCCCTTGTGGGGGAGGGGAGGGCTGATTGGGTAAGGACTCGTTCGGTGGCGGGGCGAACGGCAACCCGGCCGCCACCGGCCGGTCTTCAAATCCCCAAGTGCCGGACATGGATCTCCGGATCGTCGCGGAGTTCCTGGGCGCTGCCGCTGAAGACGACGCGCCCCTTGGCCAGGATCAGGCAGTCGTCGCAGACCGACAACAGGGCTTCCACGTCCTTGTCGACGATCAGGGTGGCGACACCGGCCTTCTTGATCTCGCGGACGACGGCCCAGATCTCCTTGCGGATCAGCGGCGCCAGGCCTTCCGTTGCCTCGTCGAGGATCAGCAGGTCCGGATTGGTCATCAGGGCGCGGCCGATGGACAGCATCTGCTGTTCGCCGCCCGAGAGCTGGTTGCCCATGCTGGTCAGGCGCTCGGCGAGCCTGGGGAAGGTTTCCAGCACCCGCTCGTAGGTCCAGTCGAGCCGCCCGTCCTTTCCCGGTCGCGCCGCCATTACCAGGTTCTCGCGGACACTGAGGTTGGGGAACACGCCTCGGCCTTCGGGGACCAGGGCGCAGCCCTTCTGGGCGATGGCCTCCGGTGCCAGGCCGGTGCAGTCCTCGCCGGCGATGCGGACAGCGCCACGGGCCGGCGGTGTCAGGCCGAAGATCGATCGGATCGTCGTCGTCTTACCCATGCCGTTGCGGCCCATCAGGCTGACCGAACGGTTGCGCCCGATGGTCAGGTCGATGCCGTGCAGAATGTGGCTGGCGCCATAATAGGTGTGCAGGCCTTCAGCCTGGAGGATCGGCGCCGCGGCGTTCATGGCTCACCCATACCGGCGTCCTCGCCGGTTCCCAGATAGGCCTCCTGGACGCTTTCGTTGTTGCGGATCTCGTCCGGCGTTCCGGTCGCCAGGACAGTGCCATTGACCATCACGGTCAGGGTCTCGGCGATGGCGAAGACCGCATCCATGTCGTGTTCGATAAGGATCAGGGTGTGATCCCGGGCCAACGCCCGGAGCAGCTCGATGACGTCACCAGATTCCTCGGTCCCCATGCCGGCCAGCGGTTCGTCGAGCAACAACAACTCCGGCTCCGTCGCCAGCATCATGCCGATCTCGAGCTGGCGTTGTTCGCCGTGGCTGATCTCGGCCGGCGGCGTGTCCCGGCGGTGGGTCAGGCCGCAGAGCTCGATGGCCCGTTCGGCCCGCTCGCGGACGTCCCCGTAGGTCCGGGCGCGGCGAAAAAAGCGCATCGACGTCGACAACCGCGATTGGGCACCGAGCCAGCAGTTCTCGAAACAGGTAAAGCGCGGGAAGATGTTGGTCTTCTGGTAGCTGCGCCCGATTCCGATCTGCGACACCTGGTCCGGCGGCAGCTTGGTGATGTCGCGGCCCTTGAAGGTGATCGACCCCTCGCTCGGCGGCAGGTCGCCGGACAACAGGTTTATCAACGTCGTCTTGCCGGCACCGTTGGGGCCGATGATGGCGTGCACGCGACCGGGCTTGAATTCGATGCTGGCGTTGTTGACGGCGGCCAAGGCGCCGAACAGCTTGCTTAAACCCCGGGTGGCGAGGATCGGTTCGTTCATGGCGAACGCTCCTGCGAACCGGCTTCGACCGAGGCCGTCTCGTCCGCTTCGACGTCTTTCGGTTGCGGTTCCTGATAGGCCCGCCCGGCCAGACGCGCGACCAATCCGGCGATGCCGTGCGGCAGGAAAAGGACCACGAGAATGACGAAAATGCCCTGCACCAGATGCCAGTATTCGGTGATGTCCTGCACTTGGTCGTGCAGGAGCCCGAGGACGAAGGCGCCCAGCACCGGCCCGTAAAGGGTGCCCATGCCGCCCAGGATGACCAGCATCATGACCAGGCCCGAGTGGTGCCAATTGAGGTGGGCGGGGCTGACGATGCCGGTCGAGACGGCCTCCAGATAACCGGCGAAACCGACCATGGTGCCGGCGATGACGAAGGCGACCAGCTTGTAGCGCCGGGTGTTGAAGCCGAGCGCCCGGGCCCGGTGTTCGTTGGCGCGCACCGCCTGGATGACCTGCCCAAAGGGCGACTGCAGGAGAACGCGGAGCAGCAGGTAGCAGACGACCAGGCTGGCGAGGACGAAATAGTAGACCGTCTGCGGACTGGCCAGATCGATGAGCTGGAAGCCGGCGATGGAAACGGAGGGCTTGGTGAAGATGAAGATGCCGTCAGAGCCCCCCAGGGCCGTGTTCTCATTGAAGTAGTAGAACATCATCTGGGCGAAGGCGAGGGTGATCATGATGAAGTAGATGCCGCTGGTGCGCACCGAGAACCAGCCGATGACGAGTGCCGCCAAGGCGGCGCCGGCGAGGCAGACGGGCAGCGAGAACCAAATGCTGACCGCGTCGGACTCGGGCGTCACGATGGCCAGGATATAGCCGGTGAAGCCGAAAAAAGCGGCATGTCCGAAACTGACCAGACCGGTGTATCCGATCAACAGGTCGAGGCTCATGGCGAAGATGCCCATGACCATCAGGTGTGTGAACAGCTCCGTGTAGAATTCGTCGCCGAAGGCGGGGAACACGCCGAGGCCGAGGACGCCGGCCAACAGCACGATGAGAACCGGTCGCGAGAGCGGTGCTTCCATGTTCTCAAGCCCTCCCGAACAGGCCTTGCGGCCGCCACAACAGGACCAAGGCCATCACCGCATAGACGACCATGGAGGCGAGGTCCGGGATCAAGACCTGGCCGAAGGTGTCGGCCAGCCCGATGATCATGGCGCCGACGAAGGCACCCTTAACGGAGCCGATGCCGCCGATGACGACGACGACGAAGGAAATGATCAGGATCTGATCACCCATTCCGGGAAAGACGGAACTGACCGGCGAGCCGACCATGCCGGAAAAGGCGGCCAAGGCGGCGCCCAGGCTGAAGACGATGGCGAACACGCGCCCGATGTTTATCCCTAAGGCCTGGGTCATCTCCCGGTTCGACGCGCCGGCCCGGATCATCATGCCGAGCTTGGTGCGCCCGATCAGGACGTACATGCTGGCGGCGATGATCATGCAGACCAGCGAGATGAACAGCCGGTAGACCGGATAGACCTGGGTCTCGGTCAGGCGGATCGAACCGCTGAGCACATCCGGCACCGGGACGCTGTAGAAATCGGATCCCCAGAGAATCTTCTGCAACTCGTTGAGGATCAGGATCAGCCCGTAGGTCAGCAGCACCTGATAGAGATGGTCGCGGTCATAGAGAAACGATATGGCCAATCGCTCGATGGCGTAGCCGACGATTAGCATGATCGGCAGCCCCAGAAGGATGGCGACGAAGAGGTTGCCGGTATAGCAGATCAGCCAATAGGTGATGTAGGCGCCGAGCATGTAGAAGGCGCCGTGGGCTAGATTGATGATGCCCATGATCCCAAAGATCAGGGTCAGCCCGCTGGCTACCAGAAACAGCAGGAAGCCGTACTGGACGCCGTTGAGCGCTTGGATGAGGAAGGAGGTCAAGTCCATGGTCGGGTAGGGAACGGCGGTGCGGCCTCGATAGGGCGCGGTGATCGTCTGGCCACGCCTCCCTTAAAAACCGCCCGGCGTTTCCATCGTGCCGGAAACGCCGGGCGTTTATGGTTCATGCCGATACCGGTCAGGCCATCTTGCAGCCGGCGCCGGGATCTTCGAGGCCCTTGGCGGCGACGCCGAGGACCAGGTTCTGACCACTCTTCACCTGACGCAGGTAGATGTCCTGGATCGGGTTATGGTTCTTCGACATCTTCCAGGCACCGCGCGGGCTGTCGATGATTTCCGCCGTTTCCATGGCGGCGATCAACTCCTGGGTCGCGCCGGTGTCACCCTTGACCAGGGCCATCGCCTGGCTCAGCAGCGTGCCGGTATCGTAACCCTGGACCGAGAACACGTTGGCGTCGCCGCCGAAGGCGTCCTTGTAGTCGGCCCTGAAGCGCTTGTTGACCGGGTTGTCGAGGTCGGCCGCGTAGTGCAGCGTCGTCTTGATGCCTTCGGCCGCGGCACCCTGGGCCTTGGAGACGCCCTCGGTTAGGAAGCCCGGACCGTAAAGCGGGATGTTGTCCTTGAGGCCGGCCGCCGCGTAGTCCTTGACGAACTTCACGGCGCCGCCGCCCGAGAAGAAGGCGAACACGCAATCGGGCTTGATCGACGCAATTTCGGACAGCGCCGCCTGGAACTCGACCTTCGGGAACGGAACCGGAATGTCCTTGACGACCTTGCCGCCGTTCTTCTCGAAGTTGTCCTTACCCGCCGCCATCATCTGGGCGCCGGCGGCGTATTTCCAGGCGATGGTGACGCAGGTCTTGTGGCCGTCGTCGGCCATGACCTTGCCGCCCGGGTAGGCCGGCTGCCAGTTCGAGAACGAGGTTCGGAAAATGTTCGATGCGCAAAGCCCACCGGTGATCGCGTTGTTGCCGGCATTCGGCACGATCATGATCGGGGCTTCCCGCGGGCCGATGATCTTGGCCATGGCCGCCGCGATGCCCGAGTGCACGGGACCGACGACGAAGTCGACCTTTTCCTTCTTGACCAGCTTGTTGGTGTTGGTCGGCGCCTTCGGCACCGACATTTCGCTGTCCAGCGCCACATATTCGACGGCGCGTCCGCCGAGTTTGCCGCCGGCCTGCTCGATGCGCATCTTGAAGGCGTTGGTGATCGAGTTGCCGAGCATGGCGTAGGTGCCCGAATAGGGCAGAAGGATGCCGACCCGGACCGGCGCCGTGGCGCCAATGGCGAAGCGGGTCGGAACGAAACTCGACGCGGCCGCCAGGCCTGCCGTTGCCGCCGCGCCCGAAATGAAACGGCGGCGTGATGTGTTGTTATCTTGCGTCATGAAACGTCTCCCTTTTTGATCTCCCCAGTGGGTTCGGTGGTTTCGCCGTTCGTTCGACGAGCGAGCCCTTGCAAAATATGGCAAAATCCTAAGCGAAACCTGGGCCTGCTGTCACCTATTGTATTGAAATTCATCGCCAAAATCCGTCCCGGTCGATGGTGTGAAGGGCGTCAATCTCGGCCTTGCTGGGCGGCGGGGTCTCTTCGACGCCGTCCAGAACCTTCAAGTTCCAGCCCGTATGCTCCCGGACCTCGTCGACCGTATGGCCCGGGTGAAAGGAGGCCAGATGCAGTTCATTGTCGTCGCCGTGCGGCCTGAGGACGGCGCGGTCCGTGATCACCGCCGACGGTCCGCCGCCCAATCCGAGCCGCTTTCGGGTCTCGCCGCCGTCAAGATAACCGGGCGACGTCACGTAATCGACGCGCTCGACGAGGCGCCGCTTCTCGTGGTTCATGATGGCGAGCAAGCGCTTCGACATGGCGGCGATGTCGGCGGCGCCGCCGGATCCGGGCAGCTTGACCTGCGGATTGGCGAAATCGCCGATGTAAGACGTGTTGATGTTGCCGTATTTGTCGACCTCGGCGCCGCCAATGAAACCGGCGTCGACGCGGCCTCTCTGTAAGAGGCTCATCACCTGCACCAGGCCGGTCGTCCACGCCGCGCCCAACTGGTTCGGCGGGTCGCCCATGGTGTAGAGCATGCCGTCGGCCGGTGCGTAGCGGACGACACCGCATTCGAACAGGCCGACCGCGTTGGGCGCATGGGTCAATCGCGCGACCCCGTAGGCGGTGATCGGCAGGCGCATGCCGACGAAGACCACTTCGCCGTCGCGGATCTCGCGGGCCGCGGCGACGATCATCAGTTCCTGGATCGAATAATCGGTCATGATCTCAGGCCGCCGCGAAGTTTGCCGGCGCCGAAGGCGCCTCGCCGTTGATGCGAAGCTGTTCGAACCGCTCGCCGAGCTTCGCACGGTAGGTGGCGTGATCGGGGACCCCAAGGACCCATTCGTCGATCCATTCGAGGAAACCGTCCCGGGTCCGCGAGCGCTTGTGATAGTCGTTGAAGAATTCGTTGTCGCGGCACCAGCGGCCGGTCTGCGGCGACGGATGCACGCCCCCCGGCACATGGCAGACGGCGATCACCAAAAAGCCGGGGATCATCACCCGGCTCGGATCGGACTGGATCACGTCCTCGCCGACGATCTCGTCGGCCAGCAGGATCACCTTTTCGGCGGCGAAGGCCGCTTCCTTGGCGACGCCGCTCGACCCCCAATGATGGCAATTGCCGTTCCGGTCGGCGCGCTGCACCGGCAACACGGCGACGTCGGGTTTCAAGGGCGGCACCAGGACGACCTTCTCGTGCTCGTCGAAAGGATTGACCTCGACGCGGAAGGCCGGGTTGGAGGCCAGGATATCGGAGCCCAGGATCGACCGCATGGCCGCATAGGGCATGCCGTAGGCGCCGGCCATCAGCGCCATGCCGAGCGAGAAGTTGGAATGGTCGTTAACGGTGATGGCGTGTGGCTCCGCTTTTTCGAAGGCGCGCCGGTAGTTGTGTCCGAGGCCGCCCGACACGTTGCCGACCCAGGCGCCGGTGACCTGCGTGCAGCATCCCATGCCGATCAGCATGTCTGTCGATGCGTCGGAGATGGGGGCGATGACGTTCAGGCCTTCGACGTCCTGGCGGATGATCTCGTGGGTGACGGCGAAGGGCACGTCCGGTTCCAGGCAGGCCCCGAGGACGATGCTGGAGCCGGGCAGAACGTGTTTGGTCACGGCGTCGCGGACATCGGTCAGTTTGTCGCTCATGTCCGTTCCCCCATCCGTCCCTCGTCCATCCGTCACGATCAACGCAGCTTGAAGCGCTGGATCTTGCCGGTCGCCGTTTTCGGCAGTTCCTCGACGAAATTGAACCAGCGCGGATACTTGTATTTGGCCAACCCCGTCTTGCAGTGCTGAAGCAGTTCATCGGCCGTTCCGTCGCCGGCGTCAGCGGCGTCGTTAAGGACGACGAAGGCTTCCGGCTTGACCAGATCGTCGTCGTCGGCCCGGCCGACCACCGCGGCCTCGAGGACCTTCGGATGTTCGATCAGCTTGGCTTCGATCTCGAAAGGCGAACACCAGATGCCGCCGACCTTGAGCATATCGTCGTTGCGCCCGCAGTAATGGTAGTAGCCGTCCTCGTCCTGGATGTAGGTATCGCCCGTGTCGAGCCAGCCGTCGACCATGGTGCTGGCCGTCTTTTGCGGGTTGTTCCAGTAATACTTGGCGGTCGAATCGCCCTTGATCATCAGCCGTCCGCTTTCGCCGACGGTGACGTCGCCGCCGGCCTCGTCGATGATGCGCGCCTCGTAGCCGGGCACGATGCGCCCGCTGGTGCCCGGATTGGTATCGTCGAGCGTGTTGGAGATGAAGATGTGCAGCGCTTCCGTGGAGCCGATGCCGTCGAGGATCTGGGTGCCGGTCTTCTCCTTCCAGCGGCGGTAGATGTCGGCGGGCAGGGCTTCGCCGGCCGAGACGCAGGCGCGCAGCGATGAGAGATCGGGCTCTTCCGTCTCCAGCGCCTTCAACTGCGCCGCATATAGGGTCGGCACGCCGAAGAAAATCGTCGGTTTCTCGGTCTCGATGGTGGCGAAGGTGCTGTCCGGTGTCGGCGGTCCCGGCAGCAGGACGGCCGAAGCCCCGACCCACAACGGAAAAGTCATGCCGTTGCCGAGGCCGTAGGCGAAGAACAACTTGGCGGCCGAGAAACAGACGTCGTCTTCCCGCAAGCCCAGGGTCGCTGCACCGTAGTGCTCGCTGGTCACCACCATGTCCCGGTGCAGGTGCACCGCACCTTTCGGCGTGCCGGTGGTGCCGGACGAATAGAGCCAGAAACAGTCGTCGTCGGATTTGGCGGGCGCGGCGTCGAGGGCCTGATCGGCAGCAGCCATCAGCGAGGCCAGGGTCTCGCCGTCGCCTTCCGTGGGCAACGCGTGGTCCGGTTTCCGTGATGCGGCTTCAAGGGCCGGTTCGACCTCGGCCGCGAACTCGGGCGAATAGATACACCCGGCGCAACCCGAATCTTCGATCATGAACTGGTAGTCCTTGGCGCGCAGCAGGGTGTTGATCGGCACCGGCACGACGCCGGCCTTGATGGCGCCCCAGAACAGCGAATAGAAGGCCGAGCTGTCCTTGACCATCATCAGGACACGATCACCCTGGCCGATGCCCAGACTCTTCAGCGCATTGCCGGCCCGGTTGACGTTTTCGGCGAGCTCCGCGTAGGTGACCGCGGTGCTGCCGACGGGGCGGATGACGACCTTTCCGGCGCGCCCTTCTTCCAGGTGCCGGTCGATGAAGGAAACGGCGACGTTGAAGTTCGGCGCGAAGGTCAATGTAGCAGGCGTCGTCGACCGGTCGACGGTGACGGTATGGTCGCGCATGGTGTCTCTCCTGGTTCCCTGCTCGGCAGCGGATGCCCTTAGGGGTCTTATCCGCCGTTTATGATTAATCCCTTTGGGCCATCTTCCTTGTCTCCAGCACCGGCGTCCAGTTAACCTTTTCTTGGGGCGACCTTAGTCGACGCCCTTAATTGAACCTGACGTATTTGAATTCGCGCGGCTGATCGTTGATGCCCTTGGCCGGCGGCGCGATCCAACCCGCCACCTTGCCCGGTTCCGTGACCGCTTCCATGAGCGAGGTCACGTAGGCCCGGTCCTCTTCCGTCGGCAGCCATTCGCTATGGCGGTGATCCCAGTCGGCCTCGGTGATGACCGTACCGTCGGGCGTCGCCTTGATCTCCGAGAAGGCACCGATGCCGCGGTGGAAGGCGCGGTGCGGAATCTTCAGTTCGAAATCGATGCCGGCCTCGCGGATGACCCGGTTCCACTTGTCGACGCCGCGCTGGCAGTCGCGGATGTAGTCGTCGCGCAGTCGCTCGTTGATGGCCGTGAGCGCGCTTTGATCGCCGAACACCACTTCGTCGCCACGGATTTCGGCAACCGAATAGGTGTTGTCTCCCAACAGGTGATCGTCGTCGATCTTGCTTTCCTGGAACCGTCCCTTGAGGCCCATGGTGTAATAGTTTGCGGCGTTGGTCGACAGTTCCTGGCCGAACAGGTCGACGGAGACCGAGAAGTGGAAGTTGAGGTACTTCTGGATGGTCGGCAGGTCGATGCCGCCATGCTTGCGCACGTCCTCGGTCTTGTATTCGTTCATGATCTCGCAGGCCCGCTGCACGACGCGCCCGACGCCGGTTTCGCCGACGAACATGTGGTGCGCTTCCTCGGTCAACATAAAGCGGCAGGTCCGCGATAACGGGTCGAAACCGGACTCGGCCAATGAGGCCAGCTGGTACTTGCCGTCCCTGTCGGTGAAGAAGGTGAACATGAAGAACGACAGCCAGTCCGGTGTCGGCTCGTTGAAGGCCTGCAGGATGCGCGGTTTGTCGGCGTCGCCCGAATGGCGTTCGAGCATGGCTTCCGCCTCTTCGCGGCCGTCGCGCCCGAAATGCGCATGCAGCAGGTAGACCATGGCCCACAGATGGCGGCCTTCCTCGACATTGACCTGGAACAGGTTGCGAAGATCGTAGAGCGACGGGCAGGTCAACCCCAGGTGCCGTTGCTGCTCGACGGAAGCCGGCTCCGTGTCGCCCTGGGTGACGATCAGCCGGCGCAGTTCGGCCCGGTACTCGCCCGGCACTTCCTGCCAGGCCGGGTCACCCTTGTGGGCCCCGAAGTTGACCAGCCGCCCTTCCTCGGCCGGCGATAGGAAAATGCCCCAGCGGTATTCCGGCATCTTCACGTAGCCGTAATTGGCCCAGCCGCCGGGTTCCACGCTGATGGCGGTCCGAAGGTAAACATCCATCTGGGCGCTCTCCTCGGGGCCCAGTTCGGCCCACCATTGCTGGTAGCCTGGCTGCCACTTTTCCAACGCGCGTTGCAGGCGCCGGTCTTCGGAAAGGTCGACGTTGTTGGGGATTTTCTCTTGATAATCGATGCTCATGATACGCTTCCAGCTCCGTTTGTCAGACCCGCTTGACGTCGTAGGACGTCTTCAACCCGGTGCCGAAGCGCTTGAGCGCGCCTTCTTCGCCGACCGCGTTGGGGCGTTGGAATATCCAGTTCTGCCAGGCGCTGAGGCGCCCGAAGATCTTCGTCTCAAGGGTTTCGGGCCCGGCGAAGCGCAGGCTCGCCTCCATGCCGGTCAAAGAGTCCGGCGAAAAGCTGCTGCGCTCCTCAATGGCGATGCGTACCTCGTCGTCCCAGTCGATGTCGTCGGGGATGAATGTGACGAGGCCCAGGTCTTCGGCCGCCTTGGCGTCCAGGTCGTTGCCAAGCTCGGCGCGGACGTCGTCGATACGTTCGCCGTCGTCGAGGAACCGCGTCTCCAGACGGGTAAGATCATTGCACATGGGGAAGGGGCCGAAATTCATGGCCGTCAGGCGAAGCGTTGCCGGCGGTCGGTTGTCGCCCTCGAAGGTGCCTTCCAGCATGTAACTGCGATCGGCGGCCAGCGCCAGCTCCAGGAGCGTGCCCGTGAAGCAGCTGCCCGGCTCAATCAGGGCGACGATGCTCCTCGACGTCACGTCGATGCGCTTGAGGACGCGCTTCAGGTAGAGCGTCACCTCACGGACGAACCAATTTTCCGCATTGGCGGCGAGCGCTTCGTCGGCGGCCACCGCAAGGTCGGCGTCTCCCGACGTGGTCAACACCCAGGTGCCGAGCTCCGTCTCGTTGGCGCGGAGATGGAGGATGGCGTCATCCAGCTCGCGAGCCACGGCCAGCGGCCAGAAGGCGGCCCCTTGGGCGAAGATTCCCTCGGCGTCGGCCGGCGGCGCTTCCGCAGGTGCCGAGACGTTGATCCTGGCGACCCGCGTATTGCGGTCGAGGCTGACGGTGACGTGGTCGTAGGTCACTGCATCATCGGCGATGGTGCGATTGAGCGGTGTCAACTCGACGCCCGTGGCGTCGTCGGGGCGGTCCGACTTACCGGCGAACTCGGCAGCGCGAGCGGCCACGGCTTCGTCGAGCTTGGACCGAGGCACCGTCTCGTCGACGAGGCGCCAGTCGACGGCCCGCTTGCCGCGGATACCCTCGGTCAGCGTGCAGAAGAAATCGGCGTGATCGCGGCGCACCCGGCGCTTGTCGACGACCCGGGTCAGGCCGCCGGTACCGGGCAGCACGGCGAGCAATGGCACCTCCGGCAGCGATACGGCGCTCGAGCCGTCGTCGATCAGCATGATGTGCTCGGCGGCAAGGGCCAGTTCGTAACCGCCGCCGGCGGCGGTGCCGTTGATGGCGCAGATGTAGGTCTGGCCGGAATGCTTCGACGCATCCTCAATGCCGTTGCGGGTCTCGTTGGTGAACTTGCAGAAATTCACTTTATGCGCGTGGCTCGATTGGCCGAGCATGGAGATGTTGGCACCGGAGCAGAAGACCCGATCCTTGGCCGACGTGATGACCACCGTCTTCACTGTCGGGTGCTCGAAGCGCAGACGCTGTACGGCGTCGTAAAGCTCGATATCAACGCCGAGATCGTAGGAGTTGAGCTTCAAGACATATCCCGGCTCGAGGCCGCCGTCCTCCTGGACGTCCATGGCCAGCGTCGCGACGGGACCGTCAATGTCCAGCTTCCAGTGACGGTACTGCTCGGGGTGGGTGGCGAAATCGATCATGTCGGTGACGGCGTTTCCCTGGGGTTTCCGGCATTTCCGTGCCGGTTCGGCGCACGGGTTTCCGCTTAAAACTTAAATAGGTACCAAAATACCTATTTACATTTAGATGATGGGGCGACATTCTGTCAAGGGCGATCAGGGTTGAACGGTCGCAAACGAAAACAAAGGTGAAAATCGCCATGCCTGAAACGGGGGGCATTGACGAATTGGGGGGCGATCTGACCATCCGTGAGGCGACGGCCGGCGATGTCGCCGCCGTCAGTTCCCTTGATACGCGCATCACCGGCATGACCAAGGCCGCCTATTGGGAAGACATGTTCGAGCGTTACGGCAAGCGCCCGAACCGCTTTTTCCTGATTGCCGAGGGCGGCCAAGGCAGTGTCGCCGGATTCATCATTGGCGAGGTTCGGGCCTGGGAATTCGGCTCGCCGCCGAGCGGTTGGATCTTCGCCCTCGGTGTCGATCCGGATACGCGGCTCAACAAGGTCGGCACCCGGCTGTTCGACGCCATGTGCAAGGCGCTCGCCGAAACCGGCGTCGATACGGTGCGCACCATGCTGGCTCGCGACGACGAGTTGAACATGGCCTTCTTCCGTTCCCAGGGAATGATGGGCGGGCCGTTCATCCAATTGGAGATGCCGCTCGACGGACCCTCCCTTAATGCGGCCGGAGGCGATTGAGATGAGGCTGCAGAAGGCGACCCGTTGCGCGCTCTTCGCCGTCCTCGAACTGGCGCAGGATCCGGACCGCCAGGTTTCGGCCGCCGACATCGCCGAAAAGTACGATCTGTCGGCCAACCACCTGGCCAAGGTGCTGCGCGACCTGGCCCGGTCCGGGCTCGTCGAATCCATGCGCGGCGCCGGCGGCGGATACCGGTTTTCCGGCAACGCCAAGCGGATCACGCTTTTTGAGATCGTCGACATGTTCGAAGACGTCAGCGGCGGCGGCCGCCCCGAGGCGGGCGACCAATCCGACATCGGCCGGGCGCTGGGCCGGGTGACGACGGAGATCGACCAGATCGCCGTGTCGACGTTGAAGTCGATCACCCTGACGACGCTCCTCAAGCTGATGCACCGGGACGCGGCCCGCCAGGCGGCGAGCGATCCGGTGGCGACGGTATCAGCCTAGCCGTCCCAGGTTCCGCGATCGGCGGCTTCCTTGAGTGCCGCCGGAGGTGACCACCAACGTGGTCCGAAGCGCTCGGCTAACCCTTCGATTTTCCTGAAGACTTCAGTGAGCCCCATTTGCTGGGCGTAAAACATGGGACCGCCCCGGTAGCGCGGAAAACCGTAGCCGTTGGCGTAGACGACGTCGATATCGGCGGCCCGGTAGGCGATGCCTTCTTCGTAGAGCCGCGCCCCTTCGTTGACCATGGCGAGGATGCAGCGCTCGACGATCTCCTCGTCACCGACGCCGCGCCGCTCGAACCCCTCCTCGGCGGCGATGTTGCCGATCAGGTTCGCGGTGACCTCGTCTTCCAGCGGCGTCCGCGAGCCCTCCTGGTATCGGTAGAACCCAGCACCCGTCTTCTGGCCCAAACGGCCCATGTCGACCAGGCGCTCGTGTACGCGGAAGGCGCGCACCTCGTATTGTTCGGGCTCCAGCGAGCGGCGCATGCGGACACCGCTATCGATGCCGGTGAGGTCGGCGAGGGCAAAGGGGCCCATGGGCATGCCGAAGTCGTAGAGCGCCTGGTCGATGCGCGCCGGCTCGACCCCCTCCAACAGCAGTAATCCGGCTTCGCGCTGGTAGCACTGGTACATGCGGTTGCCGATGAAGCCCAAACAGACGCCGGCGACGACACCGGTCTTGCCAAGCCGTTTGGAAAGCTTCATGGCGGTGGCCAGGACCTCCGGCGCCGTCTCGGCGCCGCGCACCACTTCGAGCAGCTTCATGACATGGGCCGGGCTGAAGAAGTGAAGCCCGACCACGTCTTCCGGTCGCTCTGTAACCTTGGCGATGGCGTCGACGTCGAGGTAAGACGTGTTGGTCGCCAGGACCGCACCCGGTTTGCAGACGGCGTCCAGTTTTTTGAACACCTCGGTCTTGACGGTGAAATCCTCGAACACCGCCTCGATGACGACGTCTTTATCGGCGACATCGGCGTAATCGGTGCTCGTAGAAACGAGCGCTAGTCTTTGATCCATGGCCTCGGCGTCGAGGCGCCCCTTTTTGACGGTCGCCTCGTAGTTCCCGCGGATGGTCGCCAGGCCCTTGTCGAGCGCACCCTGCGACACCTCCAGCAGGGTCACCGGGATGCCGGCGTTGGCCAGCGCCATGGCGATGCCGCCGCCCATGGTGCCGGCACCGATGACGGCGGCGCTGTCGATGGGCCGTACTGGTGTTTCCTTGCCGATGCCGGGAATGCGCCCGGCCTCGCGTTCGGCGAAAAAGAGATGGCGCATGGCGCCCGACTGCTCCGACTCGCGGCGCTCGAGAAAGAGCGCCCGTTCCCTTTGGATACCCTCGGTGAAGGGCAGGGCGACGGCCGCGGCGACGGCGTTGACCGCCGCCGGTTGTGCCTCGAACCCGCGATGGCGTTTTTCCATGTCACGGCGCCAGGCGTTGAAGTCGACGTCGTCCCCATGGATGGCCGTATGGCAGGCCAGGCACCGCTCGGTCGGGTCGGAACCAGCGACGCCCTCGGCGAAGGCAAATGCGCCTTCCGACAGGTCGACCGGGCTGATCATGTCGAGGATGCCGAGGGCCTTCGCTTTTTTGGCGCCGACCGGCTTGCCGGATGTGATCATCCTGAGCGCTTCCCCAGTGTCGATCAGGCGCGGCAGGCGCTGGGTGCCGCCGGCGCCCGGGATCAAACCCAGATTGACTTCCGGCAGGCCGACCTTGGCCGCGGCGACGGCGATGCGGTAGTGGCAGCCGAGCGCGATCTCGAACCCGCCGCCGAGCGCCTGGCCATGGATGGCGGCGATCACCGGTTTGTCTGAGTTTTCGATGGCCGCGATGACGGCCGGCAGGGTCGGGTCCACCGGCGGCTTGCCGAACTCGCGGACGTCGGCACCGGCCATGAAGGTGCGTCCGGCACAGATGAGGACGATGGCGTCGACGGTATCGTCAGCACCGGCCTTGTCGATGGCGTCGACCAGGCCCTGGCGGACGGCGGCCGAAATGGCGTTGACCGGCGGGTTGTCGACGGTGACGACGGCGACGTTCCCCTGGACTTCATAGCTGACGACGCTCATTTCAGCCTCACGCGTTGTTTTCGGCGGCGGCCAATACGCCGCGGGCGATGACCAGCTGCTGGATCTGCGACGTGCCCTCGTAGAGCCTGAGCAGGCGGACGTCCCGGTAGAAGCGCTCGACGGCATAATCCGTGATGTACCCCGATCCGCCATGGATCTGCACGGCCCGATCAGCGATGCGCCCGACCGCCTCTGTCGTAAACAGCTTGCAGCAGGACGCATCGGTCGACACGCGTTCACCGGCATCGAAGCGCGCCGCCGTCGCCTCGACCAGGGCCTTGCCGGCGAGATATTCCGTCTGGCTGTCGGCGATCATCGCCTGGATCAATTGGAAGTCGGCGATGGCCTGGCCGAACTGCTTGCGCTCCCTTGCGTAACCGACGCTTTCGTCGATGAGCCGTTTGGCCATGCCGGTGGCGACCGACGACATGTGGAGCCGCCCGCGGTCGAGCACCTTCATGGCCGTCTTGAAACCCTGACCCTCGCGGCCGCCGATGATCTGGCTTTCGGGGACCCGCGCATCATTGAAGATGACATCGCAGCAATGCGCCCCCTTGAGGCCCATCTTCTTTTCCGGCGGGCCCAGTTCGATCCCCGGCGTATCGGCCTCGACCAGGAAGGCGGTGACGCCGCGGCCCCTGTCCTCGGCGCTGCCGGTCCGCGCCATCAGGGTAAAGAGGCCGGCCGAGGGCGCGTTGGTGATGAAGCGCTTGGTGCCGTTGATGACGAACTCCTCGCCGTCCCGTTCGGCCCGGCACTGCACCGAAGCGGCATCCGAGCCGACGTCGGGTTCGGTCAACGCAAACGACCCGATGATCTCGCCCGATGCCAGTTTTGGCAGGTAGCGCTGCTTCTGCTCCTCGGTGCCGTCGATCAGAATTCCCTGCGAGCCGATGCCGACGTTGGTGCCGAAGGTGGTGCGGAAGGCGGGCGAGGTGTAACCCAGTTCCTGGGCGACACGGACCTCTTCCGACATTGTCAGGCCGAGGCCGCCGTGGGCTTCCGGGATCGACAGGCCGAACAGCCCGAGCGCCTTCATCTCGTCGATGACCTCGGCCGGCATGTGATCGGTCTCGTCGACCTGGCGCTCGAGCGGCATCAGGCGTTCGCGGACGAACCGCCCGACCGTGTCGATCAATGCCTCGAAGGTTTCTGCGTCCAGCGCCATCGATCCTTCCTTTTTTGAGTTCTAGGCCGCGATGTCGGCATCGGGGTTGTTGCGGGCCTGGTCGAGTAGGCGGTCGATGTCGCGGCTCAGGCCCTCCGCATCCTCTTTGAGGCGGCGCTCCCAGCCTTCAAGGGTTTTCTCGAGCCGCTCGAGACCGCGTTCGCGCACGCCGCCGTAGCCGCGGGCCAGCACCGCCAGTTCGGCGGGCGATGTCGGGATCGGTATCGAGGGCGGCGCCGACGGCGGCGAGCCATATCTCGATGACTACCTGCTCGCGGGCGTAGCGGTAGGTCTTCGGGCGCCAGGGTTTGAGCCGGGTGAGCAGTCTGAGCATGCCGAAGGCGAAGGGCCGTGACGTCGCCAGGCGCAGCTTCATGCCGCCCGGACCGCCTTTCGACGGGATCTTCATCAACAGACCGCCGAGGCCCGGCGGCAGCAGGCTGGCGACCTCCTCGCGGCCCGGTTTGAGGAAGTCGATGAGCCGGAAGCGGTCGTCGCCCCCGAGGCCCAGGTTGCCGCGGATGCCGGCGAGGCGGCCAGGGCGCGTCTTCAGCTGGGCGACGCGGATGACGTCCTCGTAACTCATCCAGGCGGCGAGGCGCCGGGCGGTCTCGCCGATCGCGTCGACCTGGGCGCCGTCCATTCCGTCCGGATCCAATCCGGGCAGGGCGGTGAGGCGTTTGCCGTAGAGGCGTGCGTAATCACTGTCCTGGTAGTCGGCGAGCCTGGCGAAACCATGACCGACGATCGGGCGCAGGGCCTTCAGGAATTTCTGCAGGTCGGCTTCCAGGTCTTCCGGCGCTTCGTCATAGGCGAGCCCATCGATCGCTTCCGCCTCGCGGGCGCCGCCGCCGCGGGCTGCCATAAGTCCGGCCTCGAAGTCGGCCAGGTTGGTCGGCACGGCGACGCCCTTGGCGCGGATTGCCTGGCGGCAGTCGTCGTCGGTGAACGGCAATACGCCGCTCGCCTGGATGGCGCCGAGGAGGGCGGCGTTGCCCTGGCCGCCGGGGCGGCCGACGACGCTTTCCATGTTCAGCGCCACCACGTCCTTGGCGGCGCGCCGGAGGGGTTCGATCAGAGCATCGGACTTGACCGCACCGTCGCCGGCGACGCTTTTCTCGGCCGTCGAATAGATGCGTTTGTCTGCCGTAATCACGGTCGTCCGTTCGCTGATCAGGCCCAAATTCAATGCCCGGGCCGCTTCCATGGGTTCGAGCGCCGCCATCAGGTCGAGGCCGTCCTCGTCGGGGAACAGGCAGAACACCGGCTTGCCGTCCGGCGCCTTGTCCGGGAACACTTCCAGATAGTAGGTGGTGGCGCCGGTGCGCTGGGCGACGCCGGGGATCGAGGTGACCTGGGCCGGGTAGCCGGCGATGTCGGCGGCGTCGGCCAGCCATTCGGCCAAGACGCCGCCGCCCTGGCCGCCCAAGGCGGCGATCTGCACGCAGATGGGCTCAAGCGTGCTCACGACGCCCCCATCAGGTCCATGAGGCGGCGGTTGACCTTTTCAACCCAGCGGTCCCAGAGGCTGGCGTTGGAGATGCCGGAAGCCTTATAGAAAGACGGGCAGAGCTGCGCCGCCTGGGCCACCTCGCCGCAGAGATTACACGCCGCGCAGTCATCGGCGACATGGGCCGTCGGCCCGTCCTTGAGGGGATCGGTGGCCGGCTTCAAGGTCAGCGACGGGCAACCACTGAGACGGATGCAGGAATGATCCCCGGTGCAGACCTCGGCGTCGACGCCGTAGCGCGAGATCTTGACCGGCTGGCCGCTCTCGCGGGCCCGGACCTTGTGCCGGTTGCCGCGGCGCTTCTTGGCCAGCATGCATTCGTTGTCGGAGATGATGACGCGCAGTTCCTTGCCCCGTGCGTCGAGCGCGTCGCGCAGGGCCATCAGGGTCTCTTCCATGTCGTAGGAATCGACCCGGCGGATCCACTTAACGCCGATACCGCGGAGCGATTTCTCGATGGAGACCTGGACCGGGCGGCCGACCGGCGTCGAGCCCGTCGACGGCACATGGTGCTGTCCGGTGGCCGATGCGTAGCCGTTCTCGAGGATCACCAGCACCGCGTCCATGCCCTGCCATTGGGCATTGATGGCGCCGGTGGTCAGCCCGTTGTGCCAGAAGCCGCCGTCGCCCATGACGGCGACCGTCGGCTGGCTCAGGTTGTCAGCGATGGCGCCGCCGCTGGCCAGACTGAGGCCGTACCCCAAGACCGTGTTGCCGATGTTGAAGGGCGGCAGGGTGGCGAAGGTGGAGCATCCGATGTCGGCGGAGATGTGCAGCGGCCCCCTCTCGCGCATGATCATCTTCAAGGCCGTGAAGATCGGCCGCTCCGGGCAGCCGGTGCAGAAGCCGGGCGGCCGCGGCGCCACCGGCGGCGCGCCGGCCGCTTCACGGGCCGTGGTGATGCGTTTCTTGATGGCGTTGTTGCGCCGCTTGGCCCGTCCCTTCAGCGTCTTCGGCGCGGCGGCGCCGAGATAGGCGGCGACGCCTTCGCGGACCATCGGCGTGATGTACTCGCCGGTGGTCGGCATCATGTCCTTGCCGTGGATCCGGCAGGCGACCCCGGCGTCATGGGCGATGGCGCGGACCTGGTCTTCGATGAAGGCGGGGTGCCCCTCCTCGACGACCAGCACGCTGTCCTTGTCCCTGATGAAATCGACGATCTCTTCCGGGACCAGGGGATGGATGACGTTGAGCACCAGGAGCGGGATTTCCGAATTACCATATGAATCGGCGGCGCCGAGGCGGTGCAGCGAGCGGGCGACGACCCCGTGGGTGCCGCCCTGCAGGATGATGCCGATCGAACCGCCGCCGCCGGGCATATGCTCGTTGAGGCCGTGTTCGCGGATGAAGTCCCTGGCCGCCGGCAGCCGGTTTTCGATCTTCGCTTTTTCCTGATTGTAGGTCGACGGCGGCAGCACGATCTTGCCGTAGTCGAACTCCGCCTCGAGCGGTGCATTGCGGCGGTTCTCGTCCGGTGGCCGGTTGTCCCTGCAGACGAAGCTGCCGGTCATGTGGCAGGCCCGGATCCTGAGCGACATGATCACCGGCAGGTTCGAGGCCTCGGACATGTCGAAGGCCTTCTCCGTCAGGTCGACGATCTTCGGCATGTCGTAGCGCGGGTCGATGAGGGGGATCGACGATTTCAGCGCCGTCGCATGGATCCGCTCCTGGATGACGCTGGCCCCCTCGCCATAGTCCTCGCCGACGACGATCAAGGCACCGCCCTTGACGCCGGCGGAGGCCAGGTTGGAAAGGGCGTCGGAGGCAACGTTGGTGCCGACGATGGACTTCCAGGTGACGGCGCCTCTCAGAGGATAATTGATCGAGGCACCGAGGAGGGCGGCCGCACCCGCCTCCGAGGCCGACTGTTCGAAGTAGATGCCCATGGGCTCGAGGACCGAGGCCCGCGCATCGGCCAGCACGTCGATCAGGTGCGACACCGGGGCGCCGGGATAACCGGCCACGTAGGAGACGCCCGACTGCAGCAGCGCCTTGGTGACGGCGAGGATGGCCTCGCCGTGGAAGACCTCGCCCTCGCCCAAGGTCAGTTTGGAAGCCTCGCGGGTAAAGGACCGTTCGCGGCTGGCGGCTTTGACGGTGACGTTCAAGACGGGCTCCACCCGGGTTTGGCGCCCGGGCCGGCCCCAGCGGGGCCGCGGTCCGGTGCGTGGTCGATGGCGAAACCCTGATTATAGGCTGCCCGGGTGACAATGACGAATTTGAAAAACCAGCCGCCCAAAGCCGTGGCGGCGCCGGCCCCGGCCAACAGCAGGTCGCCGATGGTCGGCTGGAAATAGGCGACGGCGATCAAGGCAAGCGGCACCACGTGACCGACCAGGAGCACCACCGGGTCGGCCTTTCTCAAGGCCTTGAGGGTGCCGGCCGGCGCCTGGTCCTTGAGGCCCTTGCGGTACTGGCCGTAGGCCCAGAAACGGACGGCGACGAGAAGGGCGAGGACGATGGATGACGCGTCGGCGAGGCCGCGGAACCCGGAGGCGTAACCCATGGCGATACCAATGGCGACGGCGAGGCCGAGCCCTTCGGCGAGCCCGGTCGCGAAGATCAGCGGCACGATCCTCGGGTGGCGCCAGGCCGGTATGCCCTTGGCGGCGTGCAGGATGCGGCCCTGGCAGAAAAGGAAACCGAGGCCGATCAGGGAGGCGAAGGCGATCATCCACGGCGAGCCGACCCAAAGGGCGAGCCCCATGGCCGGCAGCAGGAGGATGGCGACCATGGCCTCGCGGGTCATCCACGAAGTTTCCGGATGGAAGAAGACGTTCAGGGGCGCGCGCAGGGGCCGCCCGGTTTCGAGCCAGACCAGAAACAACCCGAGGGCGACGCCGAAAATACCGGCCAGACCGAACGGCCAGGCCGGCATGCCGGCGAAGGCGGCGATGGCGGTCGCCGCCAGCAAACCGGCGCCGCTGCCGCCGCCGATGAAGTTGCCGGCGGCCCGCCAGTCCCAGTGGAACTGCAGCCATGGGTCGGCGCCGCCGATGGAACCGGTGCCGCGCGACGCGGAGACCAGCGCCGCTTCGACCGCATCCGCCTTGGCGTTTTCGTCCGTACCTTTTCCCGACCACACGTAATGGAAGCCGGAGTCGGTGCCCAGTTCCTCGTGCATGCGGAAGCTGCGGTTCTCCTTGATCAGCGTTGACACGTTGCTGTCCGGATCGGCGAGATCGCCGAAATGGAGCGCGTCGGCGATGCAGGAATTGACGCAGGCCGGGGTCGCGTCCGGATCGATGCCCGGCGTCAATCCGTGGGCAAGGCCATAGTCGACGCGGTCTGAACAGAAGGTGCATTTCTGGGCGACGCCGAGCCGCGCCGGGTCTTCGCGCGCCGCCTCGCTCCGCATGCGCCGGTTGCCGCCGTAGGCGAAGCGCGGTTTGTCGACCTTGTAGCGGGCCTGATAAGGGCAGGCGACGGCGCAGTAGGCACAGCCGATGCAGAGGTCGTAGTCGATGGTGACGATGCCGTCATCGCGCTGGCCCGTCGCCGTCGACGGACAGACGTGCATGCAGGGCGGGTCGGCACAGTGCATGCAGCCGACCGGCACGAAGGCGCGGCTGACATTCGGGTATTCGCCGATCTCGAGATCGAGGACGCGGCGCCACTGCACCGAGGGCGGCGTCGCGTTGGTGTGCTTGCAGGCGGCCGTGCAGGTCTGGCAGCCGACGCAGCGCCGGAGGTCGGCGACCATGCCCCAGCGTGTCATCGGCGCTTCTCCAGGAGCGTGACCCGGGCCTTGACCAGGTCGGAACCGGAACCGGTCGAGTCGGTGAGGTCGAGCAGCATCGGCGTCAGCTTGTTCATGCTCGGCACGTCGAAGGTCTTGGCCAAGGGCGTCACCGTGTGTTCGAACTGGCCGATCATCACCAGCGTGTCCGGGCGGACGCCCTGGCGCAGGATGGCGAAGCCCTTGGTTGCGCTCAGCGGCGAGGCGATCTCAACGCGATCACCGTCCTCGATTCCCATCTCGCGGGCCCGGCCGGTGTTGATGATGACGCCGCCGTGCCCGGCGATGTTACCGGCCACTTCCTTGATCATCTGGATGTCGGCGTTGCCGCCCCAGGCGTATTGCATGGAGCGCGACGTGACCAGCCAGAAGGGGAAGTCCGAAATATCGACGTCGAAGTTGGATTCCAGGGCCCGCTCCCAGAGGCCGGGATAGTCCTTCCATTCGGGCAGCGGGTCGTATTCCTCCAACTGCTGGTCCCACCAGGAGATGCCGGCCTGGTGCAGGCGGTTGGCGAGTTGGCGGCCGACCCGGTGCAGGCGCTCCTGATAGGGCAGTTCGAAGCGCAGGCCCTGGTCGACCAATTCCGGATAGAGATACCAGTTGATGCGCTCGTAGGGCACCACGCGGAAGCCGTGTTCGCGGTAATAGTCGAGGCCTTCGGTCTCGCGGCCGTCGCTCATCTCGGCGGATGCGGCTCGGCACGACGCGTCCCAGATCTCTTCCAGGGAATGGGCCTGGTCCTCTGCCAGGCTGAAATCGTAATTCTCGCCGTGCAGGCGGACGCCGGCCGCACCCTTGTTGATGGCCTTGTTGTAGCCCTCCAGGAGGCCGGTGCGGCTGGCCAGTTCGGTGGCCACCCAGGTGAAGTCGCGGGCCTCGCCGACGCCGTCGACGGCCGGCTGACGGAGCGCGAACCCCTGATAGTCCCAGTACTGCTCGAAGTATTTGGTGCCGCCGATGCGGATCAGTTGCAGGCTCTCGAGATCCGTGCAGTCGGGCAGCAGCACGTCGGCCATGTCGTTGGTCTCGTCAGGCGTATAGGTGAAGCAGACGGTGAACGGGAAACGCGCGATGGTGTCGGCGATCTGTTCCGTGTCCCAGAACGAGATCACCGGATTGGTCCGGTAGACGAACCAGACGTCGGGTACCGTTGGCTGCGGCCAGTGGCCCGGGTTCTGGTTCTGCAGCATCCAGGCGAGATGGGTCGGCCCGAGGGCCTGGCTCCACGGCGAGTTGGCAACCAGCGGAATGAGGGTGCGGTTGGCGTTGCGCACGTCCGGCTTGGAGAGCCAGTTCTCCTTGTCGGTCGGGTTCATGGGATAATCCATGAAACCGTCATTGGTCGGCGTGATCGAGGCCTGGCGCGAGGTCGCCGGGCGGTTGAGGCGCACCGTCGTGCCCAGCGTGCCGCCCGGTACTTCGAGGCCGGCGACCAGACAGGCGAGGAGCGTCCGCGCCCAGCAACAGTCGAAACCGCCCCAGCCGTTGTTGACGGTCTTGCCGAGGACGACGGCGACCGGCCGGTAGGGGAGCTCGCGGCCGTCGATCTCGATGGTCTCGCCGATGCGCGCATGCTCCAGGTATTCGAGCGCGATGCGGCGGATGGTCTTGACGCCGACGTCGCAGACCTCGGAAGCCCACAGGGGCGAGTAGGGCTCCATGTGCTCGACCAGTTTTTCCCAGGCGGTCTGGCAACGTTCGTTGACGTGCTCCCAGACTTTGCCGTCGGCACCTTCCTCGACGCCGCGTTCCACCGTGATCGCCGCTTCCAGCGCCGGCACGGCACCGGGCGTGTCGAAAGGCACGGCGCGCTCGGAGATGCAGTCCCAGATCAGGGGTTTCCGGGTTTCCGGATCGCGTATGTAATAGCCGAAGCGACCCAAGAGATAGGGCGCGGACGTGTGGTCGCGCAGGAAATCGACGTCGAGGTTCTCACGCGGCTGTTCGTGCAGCAGGACGTGGATCATGGCAAACAGGAAGGCCGCGTCCGTCTTCGGCTTGATCGGCACCCATTCGGCGGAACACGCCCCGGTCACCGACAGGTGCGGCTCGACCTGGACCCGCTTCATGCCGCGGACGCGCGCATCGGCGTGGCGCTTGACCCCGCAGACGCCGCCCGAGGCCTCGACGTTGGAGCCGAAGGAAACCACGTATTCGCAAAGCGGCGTGTCGGGGGCCACGGTGAAGGCCCGGTGCCACAGTTCGCCGTAGAGGTGTTCCGAATGGTAGCACTTGACGCCCTGGCCCGAGCCGAAGCCGAAATCGACGGTGCCCCAGGCGCTGAGGAAGGCCGGGAAAGTGCCCATATAGGCGGTCGGCGTGCCCCCGCCGCCGAAGCTGGCAGCGACCCGCGGGTAGCCGGCCTCGTCGCTGAGGCCCTTGGCCCGGGCCTCGTTCAATTTGCCGGCGATGAGATCGAGCGCCTCGTCCCAGGAGATGGGCACGAACTTGGGATCGACGCCTTTCCCCTTCTCCGGGTTGGTCCGCTTCATGGGCGTGGTGATGCGGTTCGGGTTGTAGGTTTTCTGGATCAGCCCGTAGGCCTTGACGCAGACGCGGCCGGCCGCCGGATGGACGCCGGCCGAGGCGAAGTTGGGCTGCACCTCGGTCGCCGTGCCGTCCTCGACGCGCACGGTCAGGAAGTCGGGCCCGGCGACACACTGGTAACAATAGGTCGGGACGTCGCGGTCCTGAGAGGGGCGGTCCCCGACGGGCCCATTTTGATTCTGTTGTTTGGACGACATGCGATTCGCCGCCGTTCGAATTGTTTTATCCGTTCGCCTTGTCGGCCTTGGCCTTGAGGCGCTCTCCCAACTTGCCCTTGTGGACGATGAAGCGGCTGTGCTTGGCCGTCGCCACCTGTTCCAAGTCGTCCGATGCCGTCACCTCGAAGCTGACGGCGCGGCCCTCGACGGCAGAGATTGTCGCCGAGATGGTGACGTTCATGCCCAACAGCGTCGCTCCGGTATGGTCGATCTCGACCCGGGTACCGACCGAATCCTCGTCGTCATCCAGGTGTTCGAGCAGCATCTCCCGGCAGGTCACCTCGATATCGCGCACCAGCTCCGGCGTCGCATAAACCCGCAGTTCCTCGCCCATGAAATCGATGGTCCTCGGCTTGTCGACCTCGATCGAACGCGTCGTCGCGAGATCGGCGGATAGACTGTTTTTCATATGGGTTCCTCCCGTTCATTTTCCAGAACCTGCCCTGACGGGTCATTGACGCGCCCCTGTGTCCCCGAACGGCGCGTCGGGCCAATTTAGGTATTGGCGTACCAAAATACAAAATATTTCTTTTGACGGCGGCTTTGCCTTTGGCATTTTGACCAAACCGGATATTCAGGACTCGGCCAATTGCCGTCGCGGATCGTTTGATCCCGACTCAACCGCCGTGCCGCATCAGGAGCGATGTTGGAAATGCTGGAGAACGACGACGCAACGGGGCTGGCGCGCTGCCTTCTCACGTTCTTTGCGGATGCGGATGATCCCGCCTGCGCGCGGATCACCGATGCCTGGCCGTCGGAGCCCTATACGATCACGCCCAACCCGCCTTCGGCGCTGCCCGTCCTGGCCGACCTGCCGGTGGCACTGGCCGGCGTTCCGGCGGCCTTTGGCGACCTCGCCCCGGCCTTGCAGGCGACGGCGGATCGGTTGACGTGGCGGCAACCCGACATGAAACCCGACGGCGTGGCCAATGGCGTGCCGCTGGTATACTCGAAGGACTGACCGGGTTCCAGGACCGGTTGGTGCCCGACCACGCCATCACCCCGGATTTCCTGGGTCTTACCGGTCGAATCCGTGATCACCCAATGGCGCGTCAGCAACTGAACGACGGCCTCGCCGTTATTCTCCACTTCGACCCGATAGGCCCAGACGTAGTGGTCGTCAGACGGTTCCGACTGATCTTCGAGATAGAAGCTCTCGACCCGGACCGTAATCCCCTCGGTGGTTTCCTCAAACTGAGACATGGCTTTCCGTCTACTGTTGTACCAGTTAGATCAGACCCATTCGCCCGATCAGTCAATAGGTAGGGCGGCGCGGCCCTTTTTCAATCTCTGACACGGGTCTTCAGCCAGGCGGCAACACGGCCCGGCCAATGGTGCCGGCGTCGGTGCCGAACCAGACGACCTTGGCCTTCGCATCGTAGACCATGTGGCGGATGGAACCGCCACCTGACGGCACCGGTGTCAACGAGACGGTTTGGTCGCCTTCGGGCGAGAATCCGACGAAGACATTGGGCCGCTCGCCGGTTTCCACGTACCACACGCGGTCGGCGCCATCGACGGCCATGGCATAGGGTCCGGAGCCGCCGCCCGACGGTGCTACCCATTCGCTGGCATTGCCGGTTTTGGGATCGAGGCGCCCGAGGCTGCCCCGCGAATAGTCAGTGTAGTAGATGCGCCCGTCGCTGGTCGCCCCGATGCGCCGGGGCGCCGCATCCAATTCCGGTAGCTCGTGCTCGGTTAGCTTCAGGGTCTGGGGATTGACCGACGCCAGCTTGTTGGTGCCGAGAAGCGCGATCCACGGCCTGCCGTCGGGAGCGACGATGATGCCATAGGGCCGCGAATCCTCGGTCGGTACCGGGATCAGGTCGACCTTGCGATCTGCGAGCCTGAGCCGGCCGACGAAATTGCCCCATTGCACGGTAAACCAGATATGTTTCTCTCCCTGATCGAAGATCAGCGTGTGCGGATCGCGGGCCGCTTCATCCGGCATGCCTATCTTCTCGATCCTATCGGTCGTGGGATCGTAGCGACCGATGTAGCCGCGCCGGTTGCCGGCGTACCAGACGATGCCGTCGGAACCGACAATCAGGTTATGCGGCCCCGCTCCATCGCCGAGGTCACGCTGGGAAAACTTCTTGGTCTTCGGATCGAAGCGGGCCAGGTAACTGTTCTGTTGGCCGACGAACCAGACCGACCCGTCAGGCGCCACGTAGGGATCGCGTGGACGGCCCCTTTCGAAGGGCACCGGCCATTCCTCGATGGTGATGGGACTAACTGGCTCGGCCGCCGAGACAGGCACTACGAAGACCAGGAAAACGAAGAGGCTTGGCAACATCCGCATGGTTCTTCCTCCCAAACGTCTTCCACCGCCCCAATCGATGGGTTATTGCGCCGCTCTCATTCGCGGGTCCCCGGTACCACCGTCAGTTTAACGCGCTTGTTGCCACGGATGACCACCATTTCGGTCTTTTCACCGACCTTGAGACCGGACAGCAGCCCCATGAAGTCATGGATGGTCTCGATCTCGACGCCCGAGAGACCGACCAGCAGGTCACCGTTCTGAATGCCGGCTGCCTCGGCGGGCGCGCCCTTTACCGCGCCTTGCAGCTTGACGCCCTTCTGGTTCTCGTCCTGGCCGTAGGCCGGAATGGTGCCGAGATAGGCGCGAAGATGCTTGCGCTGCATGCCCCCTTTCTTGCGCTCGACCTCGACGTAATCGGGCGCGGTCTCAGTTCGGGCTAAGGATCGGGCGATGCCGGCCATCAGCTTGGTGATCTTGGCGATGCCCTTGTAATTGAGGTCCTCAGCCCGGTCCCTGGGCGTCGAGTAATCCTCATGCGCACCGGTGAAGACGTTCAGGACCGGCACGCCTTTCATATAGAACGGCGTCGAATCCGTCGGCAGGTAAGGATCGGCCTTGGTGCCTATGGAGAGACCGACCGGCACGTTGCGCCGTTCGATCTCTCGGGCCCAGATCGAACTCGGCCGGGGCGCCGGTGTCGAGGCGCGCGATGACGTTGCGACCGGAGCGCCTCTCCTTTTCGACGTCGATGGTGGCGGCCATGGTGACGCCGGGGATGGCGAAACCGGAGACCGCCTTGCCCCCGTCGAGCCCTTTCTGAACGGCCGCGATGTCCTTGCCGGCCGCTTTCAGGATCGCCGCGCCCAAGGTATCGCTGATGCTCACGCCGGCCAGTGAGCCGCCGCCGGCCGCCGCGTCGTAACTGAGCCTGACCAAACGCTCCTTCGCCTGGGCCGTCGGTCCGGTCATGACGATGAGGCCGATAGCGCCACTTCGCTTGGCGACACTGGCCTTGTAAGCGAGGTCGGAATATCGGACCAGATGACGGCGCCAGTCGGTCGGCACGTCTTCCGGCTGGAAGCGGAAGACCAGCACCCATTTGTCCTTCACATCGAGGTCGGCATAGCTGTCATAGTCGGGAATGTTGTCGATGCCGGGCGCCGTGATGCCGTATCCGGCGAAGACGACATCGGCTTCAGCGATGTCGCCGGTTCGCGAGAAGGCCAAGGGCCGCCATTCTTCGTCGAGATCAGGAGCCTTGTTCTCCGTTTCCATTTTGACGGTGAGGGAGTTGACGCCGCCGAGTTTGACACCCGCCGTAAATGGAAACTCCTGGAAATAGCTGCCGCCGTCACCGGCTGGCGTCAGGCCTAACTGATGGAAAACCGAAGCCACGTAAGCCGTCGCCTTGCGTTCTCCCGCGGTGCCGGTCAAGCGGCCTTCCATCTCGTCCGACGCCAGTCGCACGACGTGGCGCTCGGCATCCTCGGCGCGGATGGCCGCTGTCGTGGCGCCGATATCGGCCGTGACCGCCGGTTTCGCCGCCACTTGTTGATCGAGGCCGAGCAACCGCCGCGCCTCGGCATCGTCCCAGTCGGCCATGAAGATCTGGCTGGTCTTGTCGGCGCTCCGTTTCGACGTCCAGGATAGCTTGTTTCCTTTGGGGGCAAACACCGGCAAACCGTCGAAACCGTCCGTATAGGTGACCCGCACCGGCTCCCTGGTGCCGCCCGCATCGACGAGATAGAGCTCGAAATTGGCGAACCCCTCCTTGTTGGAGGCGAAGATCAGGTAGTCGCCGGAGGGGTGGAAGTAAGGCGCCCAGGACATGTGGCTCCAGCGGGTCAGCTGCCGCTTGCCGCTGCCGTCGGCGTTCATGGTGAAGATCTCGGCCGAAGCTCCGTCCTTGGAGAACCGCCGCCAGGTGATCCTTTTGCCATCCGAGCTGAAGAACGGACCGCCATCGTATCCAGGCGCTGCGGTCAGGCGCTGAACATCGGAGCCGTCCGCCCGCATGCGGTAGATGTCCATCATGAAGGATTTGTCGTGTTCGAAGGTCTTCGCTTCTTCTTCGGTCATTTCGCCCGAATAGGCGCGGCGATTGGAGGCGAAGACGATCCACTCGCCGTCCGGCGAATAGGCGCCCTCGGCGTCGTATCCCTTGGCATTGGTCAGATTGGTGCGATTACCCGTAGCGAGGTCGTGGGCGTAGATCTCGAACTCCTCGTCGTAATCCCAGGCATAACGCCGCTTCTTGCCCGAGGCGCGGAAGTCGAGTTCGGCCTGCATTTCCGCTTTCGCCGCCGGATCGTCGTGGGTCGAGGCGTAGAGCGCCAGATTATCCGACGGATGTACCCATGCGCAGGTGGTCTTGCCGATGCCCGGCGACAAACGCTCCACGTCACCCGTCTCCAAATCCATAAGGAAGATCTGGTAGAAAGGATTGTCGGCGTCCCGCTCCGACTGGAAGATCAGTTTGGTGGCGTCGGCATTGAAATAGCCCTCACCCGCCCGTTTGCCCTCGAACGTGAGCTGTCGGACACTGGAGAGCAAGGGCTCTTCGGCTGCTCGTCCGCTCCCCGCCGCCAGAACCAGCATAAAGACGCAAAGGAGGAAAGAAAGACGCATGGTTGGATCTCCCGGCCGCCGGCAGTGGTTGGCTATCAGGAGAAATGTGATTGCTGTACTCCTGGGAGACAAGGGGTTTGAACAGCGGGCGGAGAGACTACGACGGAACGTTCGTTTACATTGACCCGTATTCCCAGTCCGGGTTGCAACCTCGAAAGCGCCGTCAGGTATCGGGATCCAACAAGTTTATCGACCGCGACACATCGGCCATTTGGGTCGAAGGGGGTGAAAGGGGTCACCTACGAGACCCGGACCAGTCGCGTATTTTCGAGAACCGGCTCTACCAGCTTGTTGCACGCGTTGACGATCGTTGGCTATCTCAGCAACGATAGGACCTTCTCGATCTCCTCCTCCTTGCCACCGGCAAAAGACGCGAGATCGAACTCGCCGAGTACATGGTCGAGATGGGTTTCCCGAAACAGGGCGCGCAACCGATCGAGGTGTTCGGCGTTTCTATTCCGCCGCCATTCGTCGACCAGGTCGTCGATACGGGCTGAAACCGCGCGGTGCTCCCGGCGGTGTTTTTCCGCATTCGGATAGTCGCAGATTTCCATGATCATTTCCTCACGCCGGAAATGATACCGGGTAAAGGTCACGAGTTCCTCGACCGCAGAATTCGCGTCGCGGTCGTCACAGGTCGAGCGCATGATCCGGTTGATCAGCGACACGATCTTCTGATGGTCCTTGTCGATGGCATTGACACCGGTGCGCATCGCGTCCGTCCATATGACGGTGTCGCGGTTCGAGGCCAAGGGCAGTTCGATCCAGAACGTACTGCCGACACCCTCCTCGCTTTCGAGGCCGATATGACCGCCCATACGTTCGACCAGCAGTTTGCTCACGGTCAACCCGATCCCGGCACCCTCGCGCGCCAGCATCGGGTCGGCGCCGACACGGTGGAACATTTGGAAGACTCCATCTCGGTCAGCCTTTGAAATACCGGGTCCCGTATCAGCGACCGACAACCGCATGAACCCGTCCTTTGTTTCCCGGGCGCCAACAGTCACACGGCCCTCGCGGTGATTGAACTTTACCGCATTGGACAACAGGTTGATCAGGACTTGCTTAAGCCGCCGTTGGTCGGTTCGAACGGCGAGAACCGGCCGGTCTTCAACTTGATTGAGGATGGGGACCCCTTTCTGATCACCGAGGGGCGATACCAACTCGATGCAGTCGCCGACAATCGACTGAATGTCGACTTCGCCCAATGCCAAGTCGACCTGATCGGCTTCGACTCTGGCGAGGTCGAGTATCTCGTTGACCAGATCCAGGAGATGATTACCACCTTGGAGGATTTGCTCGACGTGTTCGGCCTGCGCTGAAGACAATGGGTTTTTGGGATCGAACTGCAGCATTTGTGCGAATCCCAGCACGGCATTCAGAGGCGTCCGCAATTCGTGGCTCATGCTGGCCAAGAATTGGGATTTCACCGCATTGGCGTTTTCTGCATCTTCCTTGGCCTCTCGCATCTGTGCTTCCGCCCGTTTGCGATCAGTGATGTCGATGACGGTGCTTTGAATCGCCTGTTGACCGTTCCAGTCAATAACGTTGCTGACCAACTCGAGCCAGATGCTCGATCCGTCAGCGCGCAGGAATTCCGCTTCCAAAAAGTCTTCTGCCCTCTCGCCCCTTTCCCTCGATTGTCTGATACTGCGCAAGCGTTGGCGCTCTTGGGGCGCAATGAGGTTTTCCATGGTGCCGACGTTAAGCAGATCATCGATCGAATCGTATCCGCAGATCCGCGCCATCGATTGATTGGCGAACAGAATTCGCCATTGACGGTGGATGATCACGCCCTGGATCGACCCTTCGACCAGGTTGCGGAACCGGGATTCACTGGCCTTGCGTTCCGTGATGTCGTGCATGACGGCGCTGAAATAGGTCTCTTCGCCTTGCCGCCATGTACCGAGGGAGAACTCGATGGGAAACTCCTCACCGTTTTTCCTGAGCCCGTGGAATTCGAGGCTCATGCCCATGAAACGGAATCCACGCCCATCGATGGCGCGGCGGAAACCCTCGAGATGGCCGGCACGATAACGTTCGGGCATGATTTCGGTGAGCGGGCGACCGGCGATTTCTTCCTTGCTGTATCCGAAGGCGCGTTCGGCGGCCGGGTTCCAATGCACGACGTTTCCTAGCCGGTCGACGACGATGACCATCGCCGCCGACGAGGTTTCGGAAATCGATCGGAACCGTTCCTCGCTTTCCCGCAAACGCTTCTCTCCCGAGTGGATGCGATAGACAACAAACGACGCGACAAGCCCCGACACAACAATGACGAGCGTCATGACCCCATAAAGCTGGGTACGGCTCGACTCGTGTTGGGCCTGGCTGTCGGCGAGGAACGCCGACGCCTTGCTGCGCGCGAACGCGATGAGATCATCCATGCGAGCACTCAGAAGCTCGACGTGCTCCGCGCCTTTACCCTTGGTAATGGCCGCCGCCTCGTCATAGCGCCCGGCCCGCGTCAATTCGATTACTTCGGAGCGGATTTCTCTCCATTCGGTGAAAGCGGTCCGGGCCGCCTCGATCTTCGACTTGTCCCCGAGAAACCGCTCGGAAACGGTATCGAAGCGTTGATAGACCTGCCTCTCTTCGGCGGCAACGCGGGCCACGGCCCGGTCCAGGTCCGCCGCATTGCGGGCGAGGGCAACGTCCTTCATATGGCGGTGCATGGAGACGATACGATTGTTCGCCTCGAGCACCGCATTGCTGACCGTCAGCGGGTGGCGATACATCTTAGTCGTCAGCTCCGCCAACGAATCCATCACCTGGATCGACCCTGTCTGGAGGACGAACATCAAGGCGATGACCAATAAGAAACCGCCAGCCAGCAGCCAGTACGCACCCTTTTTCTGTGTCATTCCGTCTCCGCGGGACTATCCGCGTGCCAATACCGATCACGATTTCCGGACGACCGGGACCGTCTACCGATTTCCGAACCTAAACCATCGCCATTAACCGGCGACAAACAAACACATCCCATTGTGTGAATGTATGTAAAACGACGTGACGGAAATGCCGGGTCACGGGACACGCCGCCGGACCCCGGCAGCGCCGTTCGTATCTGAACGTCGCACAGGCTGCCGGGAGCCGTGTTTCGGGAGGATGGCCTTGGTTTCGGTGTGGAGCCGGGTAAACCCTGCTGATCGGCGTTGCCGGTTACTCGGCGGCACCGGCAAATGGTTCGGCGAAATCCTGGGACCGGTTCTGTTCGATCAGGCGGCGCTGTTCGTCTTCACTGACCCGTTCGAACCAACCGTTTTCGACCAGCGCCGAGACCGAGATTGCCTGTAGGCGGCTGCCGTGAATCTCGGCGATCCTGACGTGCGGCGGCAGGCCCTGGGTATCGACGTGGGCGACCACCTGCCAGAGGATCGGCACCGCGCCCTTCTGGACACAGTAGTCCCCGATCTCGACAGTCTTTTTCTGATGAAACATCTCGAGCCCCCTTGCTCATACGATTCGCTCAAAATGTACGCGAGAAATGGTTAACAACCGGCAAAGGGCCTGAACGAAACACCTTATTCAATACTTAGTATCCGAGGCGCATGAAGGTCAGCGTCGGATCGAGATCACGCCGGAAAGAGTCCGGTGTGTTGGCGGCAAGGTAGCGGACGGCTTGGGCGCGGCGTTCCTGATCTGGTCTTTGAGCGGCGGGGCCGCTTTTCAGGAACGCCGATGCGTCGTCGAGGACCGGGGCCAGGCCGCTGAACAAGGGCGACAGTGCCAGGACCATCTCCCGGTGGCCGACGTCTGGGTAGACGCGGGCCTCGGCGGCGGCGCCCTCAATGGTCAGCAGGTTGGCCAGGGTCTCCGAGTTTTTCGGCGAAACGAGAGAATCGTCGGCACCGTGCAAAAGCAGCATGGGCGGTGCTTCTCCCCGTGCGAAGGTAACCGGGCGGGCCATCGCCTCTTCCGCCGCCGGCGGGAAGATGTCGGCGACGAAATCGATCCGCGAAGGATACATGCCGTAGGGGCCCGAAAGCCCGACCACGCGGCCGAGGTCGGCGGGCGTTAAATCGCGTCGCTCCAGGTACCGGGGATCGAGGGCGATCAAGGCCGCGATATGCGCCCCCGCCGAATGGCCCATCAGGTTGAGCGGGTCCGGCGCCAAACCGAAGCCACTGCGCTCCGACTGCAGCCAGGCCGCTGCCCGCGCCGCGTCGTCATTGAATTCCGGGAACCGCACCTCCGGATAGAGGCGGTAATCGGCGACGGCGACGGCGAAACCGCGCGACGCCAACCCGTAGCCGACGAAAGCGTAACGACCGCGCGAGCCCCATTTCCAGCTGCCGCCGTAGAGAAAGAGGACCACGGGCGTATCTGCCGAGGCCTTGTCGGGGATATAGAGATCGAGGCGGTGACGTTTGTGAGGTCCATAGGCGAGATCCTCATGGACCGTGACGTCGGTGGTCAGCTCGGCAACACCGCCCAACATGCGGGTGCAGCCACCGAGCCCAACGACGGCGGCGGACGCGGCGAGCCCACTGAGCACGGCACGGCGCGAAGCCAGGAAATTCGTCCGATCGATCATGTCGTGCATTATACGCGCAGGTGCGGTTGCTAGTTCACTCTTTCGAACGGCCGATATCGAAGATGTGATCGGCTCCTCGGGCAACAGCCATGGATACGCTTCCGTCGCTTACGGACTGTTCTTGAATCATCCCTTGTCGGGCCGATATAAAAACTGAACGGACGGTGAAGGCTGTGAGTGAGCGGTGACGGAATGTTCCGGCGCCCTTGGGGCACCACAGGTGGGGGAATTCGCAGATGTCCTACCCGATCCCGGACAACGAGAACGAACGGTTGGCCGCGCTTGCCACCTATCAGGTGATGGACACGCCTCCCGAGTTCGAACAGGACGCATTGACGGAGATCGCGGCCGAGATTTGCGGCTATCCGGTCGCCTTGATCACGCTATTGGATGAGCGACGCCAGTGGTTCAAGTCCAATTACGGTATCCCCGACATCACCGAGTGCCCGCGCGAGGTGACGGTCTGCTCAACGACCATCTGCGCCAACGAATTGCTCTATGTTCCCGACCTGACGGCCGACCCGCGGTTCAAGGATTCGCCGATCGTCGCCGGGGAGCCGCATCTCCGGGCCTATTGCGGCATGCCGCTCGTCAACCCGGAGGGGTTTGCCATCGGAACGCTCTGCATCATGGACTTCGAAACCCACGAGCTGACGCCGTCACAGCGTGAGGCGGTCCGCCGCCTGGCGCAACAGGCCATGGCGCTTCTTGAACTGCGCCGCCAACTGCTGAACCGCGATTCCATCATGAAGGAGCTCGACGATGCCAGAAGAGAGGCCGACGAGGCGCGCCGCAAATCGGACGCCGTCATCAACAGCCTGTTCCCCGCCTCGATCGCCGAGGAACTGAAGGCGGCGGGATCGGTCGAGCCCCGGTACTATGAACTGGCGACGGTGATGTTCGCCGACTTCAAGGACTTCACCCTGCTGACCGAGGGTATGGAGCCGGCACGACTCATCGAACAGCTCAGCGACGCTTTCGCCCGCATGGACCAGATCGCCGCCGCCAACCGGCTGGTCACGCTACGCACCGAGGGCGACGGATATCTCTGCGCCGCCGGCCTGCCGGAAAAGAACCGCACCCACGCCATCGACGCTTGCCTGACGGCGCTGCAGTTCCAGAAGTTCGTCGGTGAGGGCAACCGCCAGCGGGAACTGCTGCGTCTGAAACCGTGGCGCCAGCGCATCGGCATCAATACCGGATCGTTGATCGCGGGCGTCGTCGGCACCCAGCGCTTCACCTATGACGTCTGGGGCAGCGCCGTCAACGCCGCGGCGCGCCTCGAACAGGCCTGCGAACCGGAGCGTATCAACATCTCGGCGAGTACGCTCCACTATGTTGGCGGTCTTTTCGAAACGGAGCCCCGCGGCAGTATCGAGGTTAAGAACTTGGGCGCTATCGACATGCATTTCCTCAACCGAATCCGCCCGGAGTTTTCGGAGGACGCCGACGGCTCAATACCCAACACCGCTTTTTGGGAATCCGCTGGCGCGGAGTCCACGACCATGGGCCTTTGATCTTGTGCTTTCTGCGCCTTGCGCTTCCACCTCTGTACTTGAGACCGACCTTGGGCCAAGGTGATGACCTCGTGAAAGAGTACTGGGATCGGGTCACGCCATGAGCGAACGTCTCAACGTTCTTTTGTTCATGACCGACAACCAGCCGGCCGAGCTGCTAGGGTGTTACGGCAACGACGAGGTCCGCACGCCGCATATCGACGCCCTGGCCGCCGAAGGCACCGTCTTCGACAACGCCTTTTGCGTCAACGGCATGTGTTCGCCTTGCCGGGCTTCCGTAATGACCGGCTTGATGCCGTCGCAGCACGGCATCCATACCTGGATCGATGACCGTTTGCGGGACCAGTGGCCGGACAACTGGAACGCCATCGGCGAGTTCAAGACCCTGCCACAAACTCTCGCCGACACTGGCTACCGGACGGCGCTCATCGGCAAGTACCACCTGGGCGCGCCGGAAACGGCGCAGAACGGTTTCCAGCACTGGGTGACCAACCCGCATGGCCACGTGCGCGACTTCTGGGACGGCACCTATATCGTTGACGGCGAGGAAGTGGCGGAACCGGGGCACAGTGTCGATTTCTTTACGGAGAAAACTATCGAGTATCTATCGAACGTCGCTCGCAACGACGCGCCGTTTTTCGCCTTCGTCCCCTACAACGCACCCTACGGCCACTGGCCGGCGCTGAAGGGGCGGGCGCGGAACCGCTTCCGCGCTGACTACGACGACGCCGATATGCACACGGTGCCGCGCGAGGGTCTGCACCCGGACGCCCTGGTCCGCTTTTTGAAGAAAGCCGTCGACAGCTACGGCGGGGTCGATCACAGCTCGGAACTGCTGATCCCCAACGACCTGGAGACGCTGCGCAACTACTATTCGGAGATGGCCATGGTCGACGATGGTGTCGGACGCGTGCTCGCCGCCCTCACCGATCTCGGCCTTGCCGAAAACACTCTCGTCGTCTACACGGCCGATCACGGCTTTTCCCTCGGCCATCACGGTATTTGGGGGCACAGCCAGGCGACGCTGCCCGCCAACGCCTTTCGCGCCACCTTCTCGATCCCGTTGATCTTCCGTCTGCCCAGGCGCATCGCCACCGGACGTGACGATGGTCTGATCAGCCAGATCGACCTCTTCGTCACCCTGCTCGATTTCCTGGGCATTGACACTGACGACCTTAATCCGAACTCTCCGGCCCTCGGTTTCGCGGACACCTTGAGGACGGGTGCAACGGCGCCGCGTGATGCCGTATTCATGGAGCAGGAAGAAACACGGGCCATCCGTACGCGCATGTGGCTTTTCAAAAGGCGATTCCCTCTCGCGCCGACGCCACCCTACCCTGACGAGCTCTACGACCTCATCGCTGATCCGGCTGAACGGATCGATTTGGCTGGCGACGGCGCTCATGCCGACACGATCCACACCCTCACCGAACAGATCGACAGGTTCTTCGAACAATATTCCGACCCCACCTACGATCTGTGGCGGGGCGGGGCGCCGAAATCCAAATCCGACAAGCCGTGGCTATGGCAGGAAGCCTGGGGCGACGATTGGAAGGCCGGTTACGGGCCGGGCTAACGGCCTGGCACGACCCATCGCTTGGTCACTGCCGCCGAAAAACCCTTGACTTTAAAGCGTCTTGCACGCCTTAGTGCGCCAGCGACATCCCCAGAAGGTCGGATCGTGATCGCTCGCCAGCCCTGACTCAACATCGGGCCGGCCGGTTTTTCATCGACAGATGCGGACGTTTCGTTAGGCGGGTCCCGGCTTGTGAGCCGACCCCGTCATCAAGGCCTGCATGGTGCAGGCGGATCCACCCGTCTCAATTCGGACCGGCGGGTCAAGACCAAGAATAAAGAAAGTACGTTAATCAATGACCACGTTTTCGGGCCTCAAGCTGGCCCAACCCATCCTTCGCGCCATCGACGCCGAAGGTTACAAACATCCCTCGCCGATCCAGGCGAAAGCCATTCCGACGCTGCTCGCTGGGCGCGACCTGTTGGGCATCGCCCAGACCGGCACCGGCAAGACGGCGGCCTTCGCATTGCCGCTGCTGCACCGCCTGGCGTCGACGCCCGGCAAGGCGCGGCCCAAAAGCACCCGCGCCTTGATCCTGGCGCCAACCCGCGAACTGGCCGGTCAGATCGGCGACAGTCTCAAGGCCTATGGCCGTCATCTTCACCTGCGCATCGCCACCGTCTTCGGCGGCGCCTCGATCCGCCCGCAGATCCAGGTCCTGAACCGGGGCGTCCACGTCCTGGTCGCGACTCCGGGCCGCCTCATCGACCTGATGAATCAGGGCCACCTTTCGCTCGACGCCGTCGACGTCTTTGTCCTCGACGAGGCCGACCGCATGCTCGACATGGGCTTCATCCCCGATGTCCGCCGGATCGCCGCCAAATTGCCGGAGAGCCGCCAGACGGCACTCTTTTCGGCGACCATGCCCGGGTCCATCCAGGGCCTCGCCGCCAGTTTGTTCGACGAGCCCGAACGCGTCGAAGTGGCGCCGGCGGCGACTACGGCCGACAGGGTCGACCAGCGCGTCCTCTACGTCGCCAAGGACAAGAAACGCGCCCTCCTCGGTGAACTCATGGACGACCGGGACATCCACCGCGCGCTCATCTTCACGCGGACAAAACACGGCGCCAACCGGGTCGCCCGGCACCTGGGCGAGCGCGGCATCCGCGCCGACGCCATCCACGGCAACAAGTCGCAGAACGCACGACAACGGGCATTGGAAGATTTCCGCAAAGGACGCATCCGCGCCCTCGTGGCCACCGACATCGCGGCCCGCGGCATCGACGTCGACGGTGTCAGCCACGTCATCAACTTCGAACTGCCCAACGACCCGGAAAGCTACGTGCACCGAATCGGCCGCACGGCCCGGGCCGGCGCCGCCGGCGTCGCCATCTCGTTTTGCGACCACGCCGAACGGGCCAGCCTGCGTGACATCGAAAAGACGATCCGCCGCAACGTCACCGTGATCGACGACCATCCCTATCACGCCCCTGAAATCGCCGAGGACGACGGCAGCGACTCGGGCCCTGCCCGGAGCGGATCAAGTCGAAGGCGCCGCGGCCCCCGGCAACCCGAACGACGGGGCAGTGCGCCGGAGGTCGCCAATCGGAATAAAAAGACATCTGCCGGACGGCGCCGACGGGGGCAACGTCGCCCACCGCGGAAAGCGGCCTGATCGCCGCATCTGTACAGATCGCCCACGATCGGCGAAGCTGGCGGCATCTCTCGGGGAGCTCGCCATGGAAGCCCCGCTGAAAGCCGAACAGGCCGTCGCCATCGCCGACGTTTACGTGCCGGTCAAACGCAAGAAGACGCTGGAGCCGGACAAGGTCGAGGCGATCGCCGAGAGCATCCTGGAAGAGGGTCAGAAAACGCCGATCCAGGTGCGCCAGGGCCAGGGCCGTTTGGTCCTGGTCGAAGGCCTGCATCGGCTCGAGGCCTGCAAGGCGCTCGGCGAGGAGACCATCCGGGCGATTTTCGTACAGGCCCGATCGCGATAGATCGTTCATCCGCACCGAAAGGCCAATGCTGTCCAAGGCGGCCAGCGATCGGTAGGCTGGCTGCATGACGATCAGTGACCAAGACGAGCCTGGCACCGCAATTGAAATTCTCATCGAAAGTGCCGCCAAGGCTTTCGGAGATCATCGGGTACTGAAGGGTGTTGACCTTGCCATCAAGCGAGGCGACGTCATCGCCGTTGTTGGCGGCTCGGGTTGTGGAAAGACGGTGCTGATGAACCTGATCCTCAACCAACTGGAGCCGGACGCCGGCCGGGTGTTGGTGCGGGACTATGAACTCGACGGTTCGCCGCTGGTCGATCTCAGGGACATCGACGGCGGCGAAATGGACCGCATTCACCAACATTGGGGCGTCGTCTTCCAGCAGAACGCCCTGTTCTCGGGCAGCGTCTTCGACAACATCGCGCTATGGCTGCGCGAGGTGAAGAACCTGGAGGACGGCGCCATCGAAACCATCGCCCGGCGGGTTCTCACCGCCGTCGACCTGCCGGCCGACGACGCCTTCCTCGATCACGACACGGATCGGTTGTCGGGCGGCATGGCCAAACGCCTCGCCGTCGCCCGGGCGCTATCCATGAACCCCATCGTCGTCATCTACGACGAACCGACGACCGGCCTCGATCCGACCAGCTCGGCCCACGTTCACGACCTCATCCACGCCACCCATTTGGAGAACCGGCCCGGCGAGCCGAAACGGACCAGCGTCATCATCACCCACGACAAGGATCTGCTGAAACGCCTGAAACCGCGGATCGCCATGATCCACGACGGCCGCATCTTCTTTGACGGAACCCTCGACGATTTCGAGGCCAGCAATGCGCCCGAAGTTCGTCCCTATTTCGAACTGATGCCGATGCTGCACGGCCAACCGCCGGGCGGTTATTAGGGACGTCGCTTAACGCCCCTTTCTCTCCCCCGGAGGCGTATAATAGAAGAGTGGTCATGGAACACTTTCAGGTCATCCAGCAGGGCGGGCGGCCCATCAAGGCCTGGATCGACGGGGTCGATCTCGATGACGCCGCGCGCCAGCAACTGATCAACGTCGCCTCACTGCCATTCATCCACGAACACATCGCTGCTATGCCGGACGTCCACTGGGGATTGGGCGCCACCATCGGTTCGGTCATCCCGACATCGGGTGCCATCATTCCAGCCGCTGTCGGCGTGGATATTGGCTGTGGCATGATGGCCGTCCAAACGACGCTCAAGGCCGATCAGTTGCCGGACAATCTTTCAGCCGTCAGGGCCGACATCGAACGTGCCGTGCCGCACGGGCGCACCGACAACGGCGGCAAGAACGATCGTGGCGCCTGGGGCGACAGAATTCCCGAGACGGCGACGGAACGCTGGTGCGATTTGGCCGGACGCTACCAGGCCATCGTCGACAAGCACCCAAAGGCCTTTTCCGATAACAACCACCGCCACTTAGGGACCCTCGGAACCGGCAACCATTTCATCGAGGCCTGCCTCGACGAGAGAGACCGGGTCTGGGTGATGCTGCATTCCGGTTCTCGCGGCTGCGGCAATAAACTCGGCACCTATTTCATTGCCCAGGCCAAGAAGGAGATGGAACGCTGGTTCATCCGGTTGCCGGACAAGAACCTCGCCTACCTGGTCGAGGGCTCTGACCTTTTCGATGATTATGTGGAAGCCGTCGGCTGGGCCCAGGACTACGCCGCCGAGAACCGCCGCGAAATGATGGTGGCGACACTCAACGCCATGCTTCAAACCCTGCCCGACTTCGACGTCACCGACATGGCCGTCAATTGCCATCACAACTACGTCGCCAAGGAACACCACTTCGGCGCCAATGTCTGGTTGACCCGCAAGGGTGCGGTGCGGGCGAGAGAGGGTGACCTCGGGATCATCCCTGGCTCCATGGGCGCTCGAAGCTATATCGTCCGCGGCAAGGGCAATATCCAATCTTTCTGTTCCTGCGCCCACGGCGCCGGGCGCGCTTATTCTCGGACCCAAGCCAAGAAGACTTTCACGGTCGAAGACCATGCGCAAGCGACCCGAGGCGTCGAATGCCGCAAGGACTCCGGCGTCCTCGATGAAACACCTGGCGCCTACAAGGATATCGACGCGGTCATGGCGGCGCAGGGCGATTTGGTTGAGATCGTGCACACCCTGAAACAGGTGGTTTGCGTCAAGGGATAGGCGCCCGGCGGGGCGGCTCGATAGCGTCTCCATGACCCAGATCATGGCCGTAACAGCCTGAAAGACGTACCGTTTTCCATTGACCGGGATTCTACCCAAATATCCACATTTTTCTTGCGGCTTTATTGAAAACCGCACTAAGGACGCGCCCCATCCCGCGGCGCGGAGGAGGATGTTATGAAAGGCAAGATTACCATCGCGGTCGTCAGCTTTGTGGCGGCCGTCGCCCTGACCATGGGCAGCGCCAACGCTGAAAAACTGCGCCTGCTGACCTGGGGCGGCTACGCACCGGAGAATGTGATCAAGATGTTCAAGGCCGAGACCGGCATCGACGTCGAGGTCACCAAATCCAACAACGAAGACATGATCTCGAAACTGCGCGCCACCGGAGGGTCCGGCTTCGATCTGGCGCAACCGAGCCAGGACCGGGTGACCAGCGCACAGGCCGACTTCAACATCTACAAACCCCTCGATCTCTCGAAGGTCGACGCCGGCCAGATGATCGCCTCGATGCTGGAGGCGACCAAAAAAAGCACAATGCTTGATGGCAAGGTCTATGGCGTGCCGCATGTCTGGGGCACCAGCGGCCTGATCGTGCACAAGAGCGTCGCCGGCAAGATCAAGGACTATGTCGATCTCTGCGGTCCTGGCCTCGACGGCAAGGTCACCTACCGGGTCAAACGGCCGACCCTGATCGGCTTCGCCTTCTCAATGGGCATGGACCCGTTCGCCGCTTACAACAACAAGGCCAAATATCAGGAGATCCTCGGCAAGGTCGAAGCCAAGCTGATCGGCTGCAAGAAGAACGTCAAAGCCTATTGGTCGGGCGGAGACGCCATGCTCAACCTGATGCGCTCCGGCGAGGCGGTGGCGGCCATGGCCTGGGATGCCGGCGGCTGGAAACTCAACAAGGAGAACGCCGACATCAAGTTCATCGCGCCGAAATCGGGTGCCTTGGGCTGGATCGACACCTTCGTCCTGCCGCGCAAGACCGAGAACGAGGCGGCCGCCTATAAATGGATCAACTTCGTCATGCGCCCGAAGATCGCATCGATGATCACGTCCGCGGCCGGCAACTTCACGGCCTCGAAAGGCGGTGACGCCTTCGTCGAACCGAAGCTGAAAGCGCAATATCAAGAGAGCTTCCCGCAAGCGGACATCGACAACATCAAATGGTATCCGCCGGTTCCGGCGGGTCTTGAGGACATGGAAGGCAAAGTCCTCGACCGGGTGAAGGCGGCCAAGTCCGGCTGAACCCGTTTCCTTGATGATGGGCCGCCGCTCTCGACAGGGCGGCGGCTTGTCGGCAATCGGTTAACAGACACAAATCGGGAGACACCATGTCCGACGCCGGCCAGTTGCCCGCCACAGACTTGGAATGCCAAGCCTTGGTCAAGTGCTTCGACGACTTCATCGCCGTCGACGACGTGTCCTTTTCCATTCCGACCGGCGCCTTTTTCTCCATTTTGGGTCCGTCTGAATGCGGCAAGACAACCTTGCTGCGCATGATCGCCGGGTTCCACGCCCCCGACGCCGGCAACATCACGATCAAGGGCACATCGGTTCTCAGCGTACCACCCAATCGCCGGCCGGTCAACATGATCTTCCAGCACTTGGCCCTGTTCCCCATGATGACGGTGGCCGAGAACATCGCCTACGGCCTCAAGCGCCGTCACACGCCAAAGGACGAGATCGCCCGCAAGGTCGGGGAAGCCCTTGAACGGGTCGCCCTGCCGGACGCCGGCAACAAGCGCATCAACCAGCTTTCCGGCGGCCAGATGCAGCGCATCGCCATCGCCCGTTGTCTCGTCCTCGATCCGGCCCTGCTCTTGCTCGACGAACCTCTGGGCGCGCTCGATCTCAAGCTTCGCGAGCAAATGAAGGTCGAACTGAAGCAGTTGCAGAGCGAGATCGGCACCACCTTCGTCTATATCACCCACGACCAGTCAGAGGCCCTGGTCATGTCGGACCAAGTGGCGGTGATGAACGAAGGGCGTTTCGAACAGGTCGGCACACCCCAAGAACTCTACTACGATCCCAAGACCCGTTTTGTCGCCGAATTCGTCGGCGATTCCAACCTGTGGTTCGGCCGGGTCGACGACATCGCCGACGGCCGGCTCCAGGTCACGACGGAAGACGGCCTGCCGTTTTTGGCCGTCGCCGCCGAAGGGCAGGTCCTGGCTGTGGGTGAGCTTACCGAAATCTTTGTCCGTCCCGAGTCCGTTCATCTGTCCCGCGGGACCAAGGGTATCGAAGGCTACGACAACTCTCTCAGCGGACGCGTCGACAACGTCTTTTTCAACGGTGCCAACAGCGCCGTCCTGGTCCGCGACCAAAGAACCGGCGGCGAGATATTGGTGGCGCTGCCGCAGACCGGCGAGTTCGCCGATGTCGCGAAGGGCCAGGACCTACATCTGGCCTGGAACGCCGACCAGGCGAAGTGCTTCCCCGCCCGGGAAACGGCCCGCCAACTGGAGGCCGCAGTATGAAAACGGCGTCACGGCTTGGTCTGTTTTTGTTGCTGGCGCCGATCATCCTGTGGCTGGCCTGCTTGGTCATCCTGCCGCACGTCGACATGCTGGTGATTTCCCTACGCATCCGCGTGGCGCCCAGGGTCTACGAGCCGAGTTTCGCCAACTACATCGAGTTCTTCACGGAGCCGCTTTACTGGAACACCTTCATGCGCACGGCGGTGATGTCGGTAACGGCGACATTACTGACGCTGATCGTCGCCTTTCCGGTCTCCTACTACATCGCCAAGGTGCTGCGCGGACGCATCAAGAATTTCTTGTTCATGCTGTGCTTGATTCCGTTCTGGGTCAGCGAACTGATCCGCACCTTCGGATGGATGATCCTGCTCCGCGAAACCGGCGTGGTCAGCAACACCCTGCAATGGCTGGGCCTCGTCGATGGACCGATCGAGATGCTTTATAACGACGCCGCCATCATGGTCGGCCTCGTCTACACGTCTATGCTGTTCATGGTGGTGCCGCTGGTCACCGTGCTCGATAGCCTTGATGACAGCCTCATCGAGGCCGGTTACGACCTCGGCGGCAACAGCTTTACGGTCATGCGCGAGATTGTCGTGCCGCACGCCATGCCGGGCATCGCTTCCGGCTGCATCGTCGTCTTCATGCTGACTCTCGGCAACTACCTGACGCCGACCCTGCTCGGCGGCAAGGACAGCCTGTGGTTCACCGAACAGATCTACAACCAGTTCATCACGCGCTTCAATTGGGAGCTTGGCTCCGCCTTCGGCTTCCTGCTTCTGGTATTGTCTTCGATCATCGTCTGGCTCGGTCTCAGGATGTCGGGCCAAACCCTGTCGCAGGCGATCCGGTGAGGGGCGGGCGATGATTCCATCGATCCCCCAGCCCAAAGCGCTCCGCGGCTTTTATACTGCCTATGTGATCGTCTTCTTCATCTATCTGATCGTACCATTGGTTGTGGTCGCGGTCTTCGCTTTCAACGACTCCCTGTTTCCTTCATTACCGTGGAACGGCTTCACGCTCGACTGGTTCACCAACGACACGGAACCGCGGTTAGGGCTGCTGCACGATCACGCGCTCACCGACAGCATCGGCACGTCGGCCATCGTCGCCTTCTGGGTGACGGTTTTGGCGCTCACCGTCGGCACCTGCAATGCCTTCCTGTTCGAACGCGAGACGTTTCCCTTCAAGGATTTTCTCTACATGCTGATGCTGGCGCCGCTGGTGATCCCTGGCGTCATCCTCGGCATCTCGATCCTCGTCTTCTCCAACTCCGTGATCAACAGTGTCGATGGACTTACCGGAATCGAACTCGATGCCATGCGCCCCGGCCTGCTGCTCGTCGTCGTTGGCCAGTTCGCCTTCATTACCACCATCGTGACCCTGGTCATTTCGGCCCGGCTACGCAAGTTCGACCCGACCCTCGAGGAAGCGGCCTTGAACCTCGGCGCGACCAGGCTGGTCGCTGTCGGCACCGTTACGCTACCCTATCTGAAGCCGGCCCTGATCGGCGCCGGGATCGTCGCCTTCCTGATGTCGTTCGAGAACTTCAACACAACACTGATGCTGGTCGGCTCGGACGCGCCCTTGACCATCGAGATGTACGACCGGCTGCGCGAAGGGTCGACACCCGTGCTAAACGCCGTTTCGATACTCTTGATGGTTGGTTCGGGAATCCTGGCGCTGCTAAGCGTTTTCGTGCAGCGTGATCCCGAAAAGGCATAACAACGGCCGGTCCCATTTCGATTCCCACATAAATACGGAGAAGGTCGCCCCAAAAGGCGAATTGGAATTGTCCCAATGGGGTTGAAAACTGGCTAGCATAAGAGCCACATAATGCCATCAGGCTGTAACAGGGAGTTTTCTATGATCAGAGGTTTGTTCCAGGCGGCGCTCGGCGCCGCTCTGTTGATCGGTGTCGGCGCCAGCGGCGCGGTGGCCGCCGTCAAGTCGGAGACGGTCACTTACAAGATCGGCAACCAGGAATTCACGGGTCACCTTTCCTACGACGATGCGGTCGCCGGCAAGCGTCCGGGCGTCATCGTCGTCCATGAATGGTGGGGCCACGACGCTTATGCCCGCAAGCGCGCCGACATGTTGGCGGCGCGGGGCTACACGGCGCTGGCGCTAGACATGTACGGTACCGGAAAACTGGCTGAGCACCCGAAAGACGCCAAGTCTTTCATGATGGAGGCGATCAAGTCGGCCGACACCATGCAGGCCCGCTTCCGCGCCGCCTACGATGTCTTGAAGGGACATGACACTGTCGACGCCTCGAAGACGGCCGCCATCGGTTACTGTTTCGGCGGCAAGGTGGTCCTCGACATGGCCCGCGCCGGGGTCGATCTCGACGGCGTGGTTAGCTATCACGGTAACCTGACGCCGAGTGTCAAGCCGAGACCGGGCGGCATCAAGGCCAAAGTCCGTGCCTTCAACGGCGCTGACGATCCGTTCGTCAAACAGGAGTCGATCGACGCCTTCAAGGCGGAAATGGAAACGGCGGGCGCCGATTACGAGTTCGTCAACTATCCGGGCGCCGTGCACAGCTTCACCAGCCCTGGCGCAACGGCGAAAGGCCAAAAATTCAAGCTACCGCTCGCCTATAACGCCAAGGCCGACGGTGATTCCTGGCGCCAAACCATGCATTTCTTCAACACGATCTTTAAGTAAGATCGAAACTTGCCGGGGCGCGGCTGCCCCACGGGCATCACCCGCCTCGGCACCTTGCGTTCCCTTTGGCGCCGGTTAATGGAGCGGCATCTTTGATGAGCCGGCAGATTTCACACGCATGAACAAGAATAACGCGATAGCTTTCGACGTCGCCGTCATCGGTGGCGGTATCATCGGCGTTACGGCCGCGTTCTATTTGGTCCGGCGCGGCAAGACCGTCGTCCTTCTCGAGCGGGACCGGCTGGCACGGGGGACGACCGGCAACAGCTTCGCCTGGATCAACGCCAGTTCCAAGGCGGCTGAGGCCGACTACCACCGCCTGAACGCCCGGGGCCTGGCCGAATATAACCTGCTCGCTTCCGAGTTCGGCGAACATGCCCTCGGCCTTACCGCCTGCGGCGAACTTTCGGTGGCGCCGACCGCGGACCAGACCCGTCACACGGCTCTACGTAAACAATGGCGATTGCTGCAAGACCTCGAATATCCCGCCGCCTGGGTCGAAGGTGAGGCGCTGTCAACCCTGGAACCGTGTATCGACTTCGACGGGGATTATGCGGGGCTCCTGAACTCCGCTGAACTGTCTCTGGAGGCGCCGCGTTTCGTGAACTTCATTGCCGGACAAACGTCTTCGCTCGGTGCCCAGATCCTGGAGGGGAGAACAGCCCTGTCGCTGGAGTTGGGTGACAGCGGCGAAATCCTGGGCGTGGAAACCAGCGCCGGCACTATTGCCGCCCACAACGTGCTTCTGGCCGCCGGTCCGGACAGTGCGGAAGAACTGGCGCGGCTGACCGGCTTCGACGGGTTCGCGACACGGTTTCCCGTTCGCCGTTCGCCCGGCCTGCTCCTGACGACCCCCGACCTGTCGCCGCGGCACCTGCTTCGCCGTGTCGTCTATTGGGACGAAACGCCGGACCTGCATGTCCTGCCTCACTTTTCCGGCGGCTTGAGAATGGGTGCCGAAGATACCGACGGCATGGTCGCGGAAAACGATGACGAGGCGGCGCGGCGGGCGGGCGGCGAGAAGTTGCTGCAACGGGCCCGCGAGCGGATCGCCGGATTTCCGGAAGACCTGGGTGTCGATGATTGCCACCTCGGTCTTGGCGTCCGGGCGATGCCCGAGGACGGGCGCAGCATCGCCGACGCCCTGCCCGGCGCCGAGGGCCTCTATGTCGTCGCCACGCATAGCGGGATCACCTTGGCACCGATCCTCGGCCGCCTGATGGCCGAATTCATCGACAGCGGCGAGCGCCCGGAGCTTTTGACACCCTACGCGTTGAGCCGGTTTCCCGGGTTTTCCACCTGATCAAGAGACCGGTCAGCTGATTTTCTGCTGGCAGCGGGTCCAATCCTCGACCTGGTCCAGTTTCGAACTGACCGTCATCTGCATCAATTCGTCGTGGACCTGCCACATGACGACGGTATCCCCGGCACCCGCCTCGCCGCTGGGAACGACATATCGGAAACCGTGACGGTCGTATTCTCCGGTCATCCGGGTTCCGCCGGGCGTCACGATACTTGGACCATCGATATAAAGATGGCGCAAGCCGCGGCACCAATTGCCGTCGATCTGATCGGCCAAAGCTTCCGTCGAAAACAAGACCGCCGAAACCGCGATCGCCAACAAAGCTTTCGATCGTTTGCCCATTGCGGTTCCTCCCCCCGGCCTGTGCCTCAACAAATACGCGGCAACTGCTCGCCGGAAAGCCAGTCGACCATGCGCTCGCCGCCGAAGGTGGTCTTCATGCTGACGAAATGGCGGTCGTCGGCGATGACATCACCGATAACGGCGGCGGCGGCGCCGAGTTCGTTACCACGCATGGCGGCGACAAGTGCGTCGGCAGCATCGGCGGCGACGATGGCGATCAGCTTACCTTCATTTGCAACGTTCAGGGGATCAAGGCCTAGGAGTTCGCAGGCTGCCTCGACCTGCGGCTTGACCGGGATCGAGGCCTCGTCCAGGCGGATACCGACACCCGATTGACCGGCCAGTTCGTTGAGCGTGGCGGCAAGGCCGCCCCGGGTCGGGTCGCGCATGCAGCGGATCGACGCACCGGCCGTCTCGACCATGGTCGCGACCAGGGTATGGAGTGCGGCGGAATCGGACAGGATCTCCGTTTCGAAAGTGAGGTTTTCCCGTTTCGACATGACGGCGACACCATGATCGCCGAGCGAGCCGCTGAGCACCACTTTGTCGCCGGGCTGCGCCCGGTCGCCGGAGAAGTCGAGGCCCGGAGGCACGATGCCGACACCGGCCGTCGAGATGAAGACACCGTCGGCCTTGCCGCGTTCGACAACCTTGGTATCGCCGGTGACAACGGGCACGCCGGCGTCCTTGGAGGCCGCGGCCATGCTCCTGGCGATGCGGTCGAGATCGGCGAGCGGAAACCCCTCCTCGACAATGAAAGTGGCGGAAAGATAGAGCGGCTTCGCACCGCCGACGGTGAGGTCGTTGATGGTGCCGTGCACGGACAAAGACCCAATGTCGCCGCCCGGGAAAAACAGAGGCGAGATGACATAACCGTCGGTGGTCATGACCATTCGGCCGCCTTCGATATCGAAGGCGGCCTGGTCGTTGCCCTGGGCCAGGTATTCGTTGTCGAGCGCCGCCGCGAACAGATCATCGATCAATTGCGCCATGGCGCGGCCGCCGGAGCCGTGGCTCATGTCGACGCGGCCCTCTTTCAGGTCGAGTTTGCGCTTGATTGTCTTTGCCGGCCGCGACGTCCTGTCGTCCATGTCAGACGCTCATCTGCTGGTCACGGAAACGGCCATAGGTCCAGTGGGCCGCGCAGGCTCCCTCGGCCGAAACCATGCACGAGCCCATCGGCGTGTCGGGCGTGCAGGTGGTACCGAATAGCTTGCAGTCCTGAGGTTTCTTGACGCCCCTGAGGATGGCGCCGCAGTCACAGGCCGGGTTGTCGGGAGCCGGTTCGTAATGGATGTCGAAGCGGCGTTCGGCGTCGAACTCGGCGTAGGCGGCCTTGACCCTGAGCGCGCTGTAGGGCACCTCGCCGAGACCCCGCCACTCGAAGCTCTCGCGCAGTTCGAAGACGTCCGCCACTTCCGCCTTGGCCTTGATATTCCCTTCACGTGTAACGGCCCGGCTGTATTCGTTCTCGACCTCGAAGCGCCCCTCGTTGACCTGGCGGACCAGCATCAGGATGGCCTGCACCACATCCAAGGGCTCAAAGCCGGCGATGACCACAGGCTTCTCGAATTCCTCAGCGAAGAACTCGTAGGGCGCCGTACCGATCACCGTGCTGACATGGGCCGGGCCAATGAACCCTTCCAGCGGCAGCGTGCCGAGTTCGCGGACGTCCGGACTTTCCAGAATATTCTGGATGGCGGCCGGGGTCAGCACATGGTTGCAGAAGACGGTGAAATTGGTGAGGCCTTTGGCCTTGGCAGCCTTGACGGCGAGGGCCGTCGGAGGCGTCGTCGTCTCGAAACCGATTGCGAAGAAGACGACCTGGCGCTCCGGTTCGTCTTCCGCGATCTTCAAGGCATCGAGTGTCGAATAGACCATGCGGATGTCCGCACCTTCAGCCTTGGCGGTCATCAGGCTGGTGCGATCGGAAGCCGGGACACGCATCAGGTCGGCATAGGTGCAGAGCGTTACGCCCTCCATACGCGCCAGTCGGATGGCGCTGTCGATCTGGCCGACCGGCAGCACACAGACGGGGCAGCCGGGGCCGTGGATCATGCGCACGTTGTCGGGCAGCATGTCGGAAATGCCGTAGCGCGAGATGGCGTGGGTGTGACCGCCGCAGAACTCCATGAAATGGTAGCCGCGCCCGGACTCGACCGCCCGTTCGATTGCGGCGGCAATCTTCCGGGCCTTGTCGCCATCCCGATATTCCGTGATGTATTTCACGGCGTGACCTCGAGGCCCATGGCCTCATCCATCTCTGCGAACAGCGCCAGGGTCTTCTCGGCCTCCTCGGCATCGACTTTGGACAGCGCGTAACCCACATGGACGATGACATACTCGCCGACGGCCGGTTCCTCGATCAGAGCGATCGACACATCCTTGGTGACGCCGCCGAGATTGACCCGGGCCATACCGTCATCCAGCAGTTCAACGATTTCGGCGGGAATAGCCAGGCACATCTCATGAGTTCCTTTTGTTGGCGGCGGTCTCGGCGGCGATCTCAGCGGCGATCAGAGCCTGGCCGACGCTGACGGCCGGGTCGCCCGGCGACAGGCTCTCCGGGAAGTAGGCATCGAGACCACCATCGGCAAGGCCGTCGGCCATCAGGCGGCAGAGGACCTTGTTGAGGAAGCAACCGCCACCAAGGGCCACCCGTTCCGCGCCGGTCTCCTCCGATGCCCAACGTGCCCATTGGACGAGGGCCGCGGCGAGCGTCCCGTGAAATAGGTCGGCGCCTTCTTGCGCTTCACAATCGGCGAGACGGGCCAGCAAGGGATCGAAACCAAGAACACCTGCGTCATCCAGCGTCCAGCCGCTATCGAGTGCTTTCGGATCTTGAACCAGGCCTTCTAGTTCCATCGGTGCCTGACCTTCGAACTCGGCGATAGTGCGGACACCCAAAAGGCCGCAGGCGGCGTCGAACAGGCGCCCGCAACTGGACGTCTCCGGCGAGTTGAGGCCCTTGCTCATGATCTGGTCGAGCATGGTGGCGGCCTTGTGGTCGGCGAAGCGCTCGGCGATTTCGCCGCCGCGGCCGAGCGAATGCAGCGCCGCCGCTCCCATACGCCAGGGCTCGCGGGCCGCCACGTCGCCGCCCGGCTGGGCCAAGCGTTTGAGGTGGCCCAGTCGACGGCATTCGGCACCGTCCACCCACAACAGCTCGCCGCCCCAGGATTCGTTGGCGGGACCGAGGCCGAAGCCGTCGAGCGCCAAACCGATGACCGGACCCGTCAACCGGTGTTCGGCCATCAGTGCCGCGATATGCGCATGGTGGTGCTGAACGGGGAGCGTCGGCACGCCGAAAGTGGCGGCATGGCGGCTCGAATAGAAATCCGGGTGCAAGTCATGGGCGATGAGGACGGGCTCGGCGCCGATTTCCGCCAACAAACTTGAAGCACGCTTTTCAAACTCGGCGATGGCCTCGGGACTGTCGAGGTCGCTGGCGGCGTGAGAAAGATAGGCCGTGTCGCCGTCGATGACACAAACCGTGTTCTTGAGGAAGGCGCCGAATGCCAGCACCGGCGGATAGGAACGCGCCAGGTGCACCCGAAGGGCGACGGCCGCCCCCTCCTCCGACACCGTGTTGGCAACAGCGACGGTCATGCGGCGGCCCGGGCCTTCGCCGCCGTTTCCTCGATCCAACCGTACCATGCCTCCGTGCCTTCGCCGGTGGTCGCCGACAGTTGGAAACAGAGGATGTCCGGGTTGACCCGCCGCGCGAACTCAAGACAGCGCTCCACGTCGAACTCCACATAGGGCAGCAAATCCGTCTTGTTGAGGATCATGACGTCGGCGGCGGCGAACATGTCCGGGTACTTGATCGGCTTGTCGTCGCCTTCGGTAACCGACAGGATCGCCACCTTGTGGGCCTCGCCCAAATCGAAACCGGCCGGACAGACGAGATTGCCCACGTTCTCGATGAACAGGATGCCGGCGTCCTTGAGCTCAATGCTATCGAAAGCGTGGCCGACCATATGGGCGTCCAGGTGACAGCCCTTGCCGGTGTTGACCTGCACGGCCGGCACGCCGGTCTCTCGGATGCGGTCGGCGTCGTTGGCGGTCTGCTGGTCACCCTCGATGACGGCGATGGGATAACGGCCTTCAAGGTCGGTGATTGATCGCACAAGTAGCGTCGTCTTGCCGGCACCGGGGCTCGAGACCAGGTTGAGGGCCAGCGTTCCGGTCTGAGCCAGGCGTTCCCGGTTGGCCGCCGCATAAGCGTCGTTCTTGGATAGGATGTCGCGCTCGATCTGCACGACGCGTTGCTGACTCATGCCGGGAATCGTGATACCGGCCGCGCCCTCTCCGAAATGAATGTCACCGCCCTCGCCGTGGTGATGGTGATGTCCATGGTCGTGGCTGTGGGAATGGGTATGGGTATGATCGTGCCCGTGCGTATGGCCGTGGCTGTGGTCGTGCCCTTGGCCATGATCGTGTGCCGGCGGTCCGTCCGGCTTTCCGCAGCCGCATACCATGCACATCATGCCACCTCCAGTTCCTTGATTCGCATTTCGTCGCCGCCGGTCATCTGCAGCTGATAGCCGCCGCAATCCGGGCAGGCATCGAAGCGTTCGGTCACGTCGACCGGCTTCGAACAATTCATACACCACGCCCGGCCCGGGATTTCAACAATCTCCAGGCGGGCGCCCTCGGCGATCGTGTCCTTGATCACCACGTCGAAACAAAACCGCAATGCCTCTGGTTCGACGTGCGACAGCTTACCGATTTCCAGCCACACCGCCTTGACTTGGGTAAAGTTTTGGCGCGCCGATTCCTCTTCGAGGATCGACACCACACTCTGCATCAAGGACATCTCATGCATCGGAACGATACCGGAATACTGCAGCGGCCAGTGACTATAGACCCGATGAATATCGCGGATGACGGCGAAATCAAGGGCGGCGCTTCGGAAGCGGCACCGATGGCGGTCCTAGACCCAGCGGAAGACGCAGAACCCGTAGACCAGCGAAATGCCAAGCGCCCCCCAAAGCGGCGTACCGACGAGGCCGAGCCAGGCCAGGAAAATAAAGGCGCTGCCGAGAAGCGTAATGAACAGGCGGTCGCCCCGTGTCGTGTCCAGGGTCAGGATTCCCTTGCGCGGCGATCCGCCGGGCGAGCGCCATTCCCACAGCGCCATGGTCGTCAAAGCGGCGACAATGAACAGGAAGAAAGCCGCCGTCGGCCAGGTCCAGGCCATCCACGAGAGTCCCATAACCGCCTCCTAACCTTGCCTACACGCGCCCCAGGGCAAAGCCCTTGGCGATGTAGTTCCTGACGAAGTAGATGACGAAGGCACCGGGGACGATGGTCAAACACCCGGCCGCCGCCAGCAAGCCGAGTTCGTAGCCCGATGTGCTGGCCGTACGCGTCATGGTCGCCGCGATCGGCTTGGCGGCCACCGAGGTCAGGGTTTTGGCCAGCAGCAGTTCGACCCAGGAGAACATGAAACAGAAGAAGGCGGCGACACCGATGCCGGCGGCGATGGTCGGGATGAAGATCTTCACGAAGAACCGCCAGAAGGGATAACCATCGACGTAGGCCGTCTCGTCCAGTTCCTTCGGAACCCCCGACATGAAACCTTCCAGGATCCAGACGGCGAGCGGGATGTTGAATAGGCAGTGTGCCAGGGCCACGGCGATATGGGTGTCGAACAGACCGACCGCCGAATAGAGCTGGAAGAACGGCAGCGCGAACACGGCCGGCGGCGCCATGCGGTTGGTCAGGAGCCAGAAAAAGAGGTGCTTGTCGCCGAGGAACCGGTAGCGCGAGAAGGCATAGGCCGCCGGCAGGGCGACGGTCACCGAGATCGCTGTGTTCATGACGACGTAGCTGATCGAGTTGAAGTAGCCCGTATACCAGGTCGCGTCGGTGAAGATCTTGATGTAATTCTCCAGCGTGAAGTCGACGGGCCACAACGTGAAGGTGCCGAGAATTTCGTTGGTGGTCTTGAACGACATGTTCAAGAGCCAGTAGATCGGCAGCATGAGGAAGATGATGTAGAGCGTCGGCGCCAGCCAAGTCGGTTTTCTCATCAGAATTCCTCGTTCTTCATCATCAGCGTGTAGAACACCCAGCAGAGCAGCAGCACGATCAGGAAGAAGATCAGCGACATGGCCGCCGCCGGCCCCAGGTCGAACTGGCCGAGGGCCACCTTGACGAGGTCGATCGAAAGGAACGTGGTCGTGTTGCCCGGTCCGCCGCCGGTGAGCACGAAGGGTTCGGTGTAGATCATGAAACTGTCCATGAACCTGAGCAGGATGGCGATGGTCAGGACCCGCTTCAGCTTCGGCAGCTGGATATGGCGGAACACGGCCCAGCCGCGGGCTCCGTCGATCTTCGCCGCCTGATAGTAGGCGTCGGGGATCGAACGGAGACCCGCATAGGCCAGCAGCACCACCAGCGATGTCCAGTGCCAAACGTCCATCAGGATCGTCGTGAACCAGGCTGCGCCCGGCTGTTGGGTAAAGTTGTAGTCGATACCCATGCCGTTGATCATGCGACCCAGGAGCCCGATCTCAGGCAGGGCGAATATGTTCCACATGGCGCCGACCACGTTCCACGGAATGAGAAGCGGCAGCGCCATCAGAACCAGGCAGACGGAAACCCAGATGCCTTTCCTCGGCATGGTCAGTGCAATGGCGACGCCGAGCGGCACCTCGATCAAAAGGATTATCGAGGTGAAGACCAACTGACGCCCGAGCGAGGCGTGGAAGCGGTCCGAATGCAGGACCTGCTCGAACCACTTGACGCCTTCCCAGAAAAAGACGTTGTCGCCGAAGGTTTCCTGGACCGAGTAGTTGACCACCGTCATCAGCGGGATCAGGGCGTTGAAGGCGACGAGGGCGACGACCGGAAGGACGAAGAACCAAGCCTTGGGGTTTACGGTTTTACGAGCCATCTCGATACCTCAACTCACCATCCAGCCGTCTGCATAGACCTGGGTCCGCGTCGGGTCGAAATGAAGCCGCGCGTTCTCCGAACTGAGCGGCCGCCTCGACGACTGGATGACGGCACGGGCGGCCGGTTGACTCGCGGTCCGTCGACCGAACAAGAGGGGGATCATGTCATGTCGCAATACATCCTTGCTATCGATCAGGGAACGACGTCGTCGCGGGCCATTCTTTTCGACAAGGACTACGCGGTAAAAGCGGTTTCCCAGCAGGAATTCACTCAGCACTTCCCGCATTCCGGATGGGTCGAACACGATGCGCAAGAAATTTGGGAGTCGGTCCTGTCGACCTGTCGCGAGGCCATGCAGAAGGCCGGTGCTAAGGCCGCCGACATTGCCGCAATCGGTATCACCAACCAGCGCGAGACCGTCGTCATCTGGGACCGGGAGACAGGCGAACCGATCCACCGGGCCATCGTCTGGCAAGACCGGCGGACGGCCGACTATTGCGCGTCCCTGAAAACCGACGGCCACGAAGCGGAATTCACCGCCAAGACCGGCCTGCTCATCGACCCCTATTTTTCCGGAACCAAGGTGCCCTGGCTCCTCGACAACGTGGAGGGCGCGCGAGCCCGCGCCGAGCGCGGTGAACTCGCCTTCGGCACCATCGACACGTTCCTGATCTGGCGGCTGACCGGCGGCCGGGTCCATGTCACGGATGCGACCAACGCATCCAGGACTTTGCTCTACGACATCCATCGCGGCGATTGGGACGACAGCCTTCTGGAGATCCTGCGCGTACCGCGCGGTATCCTGCCAGAAGTCCTGGATAGTGCCGCCGAATTCGGCGATGCCGACCCCGGCCTGTTCGGCAGCTCGATCGCCATACGCGGCGTCGCCGGCGACCAACAGGCCGCCACCGTTGGCCAGGCCTGCTTCCAGCCCGGCATGTTCAAGTCGACTTACGGCACCGGCTGCTTCGCCGTGCTCAACACCGGCGACCAACCGGTTCGCTCGCAAAACCGTCTATTGACGACGATCGCCTATCGGCTCGACGGCAAGACAACCTACGCACTCGAGGGTTCGATATTCGTCGCCGGCGCCGCCGTCCAGTGGTTGCGCGACGGCCTCGGCATCATCGGCAGCGCCCCGGAAACCGGTTCCATGGCGGCCGATTCCGATCCCGGCCAGTCGGTCTATCTGGTCCCCGCCTTCGTCGGTCTCGGCGCCCCGTACTGGGACGCCAACGCGCGCGGCGCATTGTTTGGTTTGACGAGGGCCACGGGGCCCAATGAACTGGCCCGCGCCGCCCTCGAATCGGTCTGTTACCAGACTCGCGATCTGCTGGAAGCGATGCAGGGCGATTGGCCCCATTCGGTCGATCTCGATACGGTGCTGCGCGTCGACGGTGGCATGGTCGGCAGCGACTGGACCATGCAGTACCTGGCCGACATCCTGGCCGCCCCCGTCGACCGGCCGCAGGTCTTGGAGACCACCGCCCTGGGTGCCGCCTATCTGGCCGGCATGAAAACCGGGTTCTACCCCGGGCTCGACGAATTCGCCGGAGCCTGGCGCCTGGAGAAGCGCTTCGAACCAGCAATGGAAGAGGCGACGCGTGAGTCGAAGTACGCGGGCTGGAAGGATGCCGTAAAGAGGACCCTGAGCGACTAGTCCAGGTTTCCGATCACCGCCTCGGCGATCGCCGCCGTACCGTCGGTGCCACCGAACTCGCAAGGCAGAAGGCCACCTTCGGCGAAGGTACGGTCGACGGCGCGATCCAGGCGGTCGGCGGCGTTTTTACACTCATCGACCCCGTGCTGGTCGCCAAGCCATTCCAGCATCATCGCCGCCGACAGGAACATGGCCGTCGGGTTGGCTTTGCCGGTGCCGGCGATATCCGGCGCACTGCCGTGGGCCGGCTGGAAGAGGCCATGGGTCTCGCCGATCTCGGCGCACGGGGCCAACCCCATGCTGCCGACAATACCGGCACCGAGGTCGGACAGAATGTCGCCGTACATGTTCTCGGTGACGATGACATCGAAATCCCAAGGGTTGCGGACCATGTTGAGCGCTGCCGCATCGACGTAGAGATGGTTGATCTCGATATCCGTTGCCGTCGCCGCCCGCTCATCGAAGATCTTGCGGAAAAAAGCCATCGCCGAGAACACGTTGGCCTTGTCGACACAGGTGACATGTCCGGATTTCCCCTTCGTCTTTCGTGACCGGGCGAGTGCGAAGGTCATGTCGAAAAGCGGCTCGCAGACGTCGCGGGTAATGACCAGTGTTTCCGTCGCCCGCCTGTCGTCTTCGACCGTCCCCTTGCCCACCGACGCGAAGAGACCCTCCGTCGACTCGCGAACGATGACGAAGTCGATGTCGGCGGCACGCGGATCGCCGAGCGGCGTCGGGATGCTCGGATAGGTCTTGATCGGCCGCAAACCGGCAATCAGGTTGTAGGCCGTCCGCAAACGCAGATGCGGTGAGATTTCGGTACCATCGGGATAGCGGATCGCCGGATCGCCGATGGCGCCCAAGAGGATGGCGTCGGCCTCCCCGGCCTTGGCGAAGGCCTCCGCCGACATGTCCTCGCCGGTGTCGCGGTAACAATTGGCGCCAGCTTCGAGCTTTTCGGGCCGCAACCGGAATCCTCCGGTCTTCGCCTCCACGGCCTGCAACACGTCGAGGCAGGCATCCATGATCTCGACGCCGATGCCGTCCCCGGGAATCACCGCAATATGGAACTCGCGTATATTCGTCGTCATCGTGGCCGGATCCGTTTAGTGGCTCTCGCGCGGCACGTCGGCACCGCTCGCACCGACGAGAAAATCCATATCGCAACCGGTGTCGGCCTGGGTCACATGACGGTAGTGCATGGACTGGTAACCCCGCTCGAAAGGCGGCGGCGGCGGTGACCATTCGGCCCGACGGCGCTCCATTTCCGCGTCGTCGACGTCGAGATGAAGGCGCCGGCCCTCCACATCGAGCTCGATCATGTCCCCGTTCCGGACCAAGGCCAGGGTGCCGCCGGCGGCGGCTTCCGGCGCCGTGTGCAGGACCACGGTTCCATAGGCGGTGCCGCTCATGCGGGCGTCCGAAATGCGCACCATGTCCTCGATACCCTTTTTCAGGATTTTCGCTGGCAGCGCCATGTTGCCGACCTCGGCCATACCCGGATAGCCCCGCGGACCGCAATTCTTGAGCACCATGACGCAGGTCTCGTCGATGTCGAGGTCCGGATCGTCGACCCGCGCGTGGTAATCCTCGATATCCTCGAAGACGACGGCGCGGCCGCGGTGCTGCATCAGTTCCGGGGTCGCCGCCGATGGTTTCAACACCGCACCGGACGGCGCCAGATTGCCCTTGAGAACGACGATGCCGCCCTTGTCCTTGAACGGCTTTTCGATCGGGAAGATGACGTCCCGATTGAAACACTCGGCGTCTTCGACATTCTCCCAGATGGTGCGGCCATTGACGGTCAGCGCATCCTTGTGGAGAAAACCATGGTCGCCCAGTTCCTTGAGCACCATGGGCAGGCCGCCCGCATAGAAGAAGTCTTCCATCAGGTATTCCCCGGACGGCATCAGGTTGACGATACAGGGGACGTCGCAGCCGAGGCGATCCCAATCATCGAGGCTCAGATTGATCCCGATGCGTCCGGCGATTGCCATCAGATGCAACACGGCGTTGGTCGATCCGCCGATGGCACCGTTGGTGCGGATGGCGTTCTCGAAGGCCTCGCGGGTCAGGATTTTCGACAACCGCAAATCCTCTCGGACCATCTCGACGACGCGACGGCCGGCCAATTGGGCCAGCGTCTTGCGCCTTGAATCTGCGGCCGGGATGGCGGCATTGGAGGGCATTCCGGTACCCAACGCCTCGACCATGCTGGCCATTGTCGAGGCCGTGCCCATGGTCATGCAATGGCCTGGTGATCGCGCGTTGGCCGCCTCGGCGGACATGAAATCGGCCAGCGTCATCTCTCCGGCCTTGACCATGGCGTCGAATTTCCAGACATGGGTGCCGGACCCGATGCGTTCACCGTGGTAATAGCCGTTCAGCATCGGTCCGCCGGAGAGGGTCAGGGTCGGCAGATCGCAACTCGCCGCACCCATCATCAGCGCCGGCGTCGTCTTATCGCAACCGACCAACAACACGACCCCGTCGATCGGATTGGCACGAATCGACTCCTCGACGTCCATGCTGACCAAATTCCGGTACAACATCGTCGTCGGCCGCATAATCGTCTCGCCCAGGGACATCACCGGAAACTCGAGGGGAAAGCCGCCGGCTTCCAGGACGCCTTGTTTGACTTTCTCGGCGATATCGCGGAAATGCGCGTTGCACGGCGTCAATTCCGACCAGGTGTTGCAGATTCCGATGACCGGCCGCCCGTCGAACTGGTCATCGGGAATACCCTGGTTTTTCATCCAACTACGGTGGGCGTAGCCGTCTTTGTTGATCTGCCCGAACCATTCGGCGCTGCGGAATTTCTGTTTCTTGTCACCCATCTATCGATCTCCTACTGCGGCGGCTTATTTGACCAGCCCGCTATTCCTCCAAATAATCCTCAATGAAGTACCGGATAATCTCGTCCAGGTTTTCTTCACTGGGAAAACCCAAATTTCCGGCCCTCTCCGACAGGCAGACCGTCGGCCAGGTGTCGACGACATTTCCGATGAAAGGATCCGGCTCAACGGCGATACGGCCCAACCGGCGCGTTCCTACAACACGCCTCAACGCCTCGATCATCTCGCTGACGGTGACCGTCAGGCTCGGCAAGCCGACCGCCCGGTCGTCACCGAGGCGATCGCCGTCAAGTTCATGCAGGTGCACAATGCCGTCGACAATGGCCCGGTAACCGAGCACCGCAACCGACGTCGTTTCCGGGACCGGAAGGGCGAAGTCGATCCCGTTCAACGGTTCGCGAATGACACCGCTGACAAACGAGGAGGCTGCCGCATTCGGCTTACCGGGCCGCACGATCACCGTCGGCAGGCGCGCCGATCGGCCGTCCAGATATCCCTTGCGCGAATAGTCGTTGACCAGCAACTCGAGAACAGTCTTGGTGATTCCATAGGTCGTTTGCGGTGTTTGCTTGGTCCTGTCGCCGACCGCCGTCGGCATTGCCGCGCCGCCAAAAACGGCGAGGGAGCTGGCGAACACCAAACGCGGCTTCCCGTCCCGCGCGCGCACCGCTTCCAGCAGATGGCGGCCGCCGTCCAGGTTGACGCGCATGGCCAGATCGAAATCCTTCTCGCCGCCGCCGCTGACGACCGATGCCAGATGGAAGACCGAAACGTCGTCCCGGTCGATCAGGCCAAAAACGGTGTCGCGATCACCGATGTCGCCCGTGATGGTTCGCACTGCGACACCATCGGCTGAAATCGCCTCCGGCGACTCTCCCACATCGAAGAGGACGATTTCATCGATCGGCTCGGATGTTCCCGACGGTGCCGTCAGGCGACCTCTTTCCAATAAGCGCCGGGACAAGCGCCGGCCCAGGAAACCGGCACCCCCGGTAATGACAACCTTCATGGCTGAACCACCATCCTCCAGTCTTCCGATCCGCCGTTTACGGTGGCCATCGGCAAGGGCGGACCGACCAGCGGTCGTTTTAACCCGTGTTTTCTCTCGGCCCCCAAAGAAAGGCGGAACGAATGGCGCGTTATCGCGTGCCTTCGAGCCGAACTGCTTTTTACCATTTAACAGGCATCGACATTAATGTATACTTCAATTAATACATTAATGTCGGATTTGTGAATTTCCTGTCTTACTAAACCGCTGGAAAGGGCTGCTGGCAATGGTGTTTGTAAACCCAGCCGGCGAACCCCGGCATATGGAACCGATCATCGATACGAGGATGACATGATCCGCCTGGGATGCATAGCCGACGATTTCACAGGCGGGACCGATTTGGCAAACACGCTGGTCGGCCAGGGCATGCGAACGGTACAGTTGATCGATGTGCCCGACCACGATGCGGACATCGGTGAAGCCGAGGCCGTGGTCATCGCCTTGAAATCCCGGACATCGTCGCCCGCGGACGCCATCGCCGAGTCCCTGCGCGCACTCGAGTGGCTGAAGAGACGCGGCGCCAACCAGTTTTTCTTCAAGTATTGCTCGACCTTCGATTCGACGGATCAAGGGAACATCGGCCCTGTTGCCGATGCCCTGATCGATGCCCTCGGCGCCGATTTCACCATCGCCTGCCCGGCCTTTCCGACGAATAATCGAACCATATACAAAGGTCACCTGTTCGTCGGCGATCAGTTGATTTCGGATTCCAGCATGAAGGACCATCCGCTGACGCCGATGCGTGACCCCGACCTGGTCTCCGTCCTGGCGCGTCAGACCCCGCACGGTGTCGGCCTCGTCGAGCATAGAGTCGTCGGTGCCGGTAGCACGGCAATCCGCCAAAGGTACGAGGAGCTCAGATCATCGGGACACCGCTTCGCCATTGTCGATGCCATCGACGACAGGGACCTGATCGAGATCGGCACGGCATCAGCCGAATTGAAACTGGTGACCGGCGGCTCCGGCGTCGCTCTCGGTTTGCCGGAGAACTTCCGCCGGGCCGGCGCCCTCGGTGAACCGGCGCGACCGGAACTGCCTCGTTTCGGCGGCCGCCGTGCCGTCATTGCCGGAAGCTGTTCGACGGCGACACGCGGCCAGATTGCATTGGCGTCGAAGAACTGGCCGACCTACCGGATCGATCCGCGCCGTCTCACGCCCGGCCACGGCGTCGTTTCGGAAGTCGTCGCTTGGGCCGGCGAGAACGGCGCCGACAGGCCGGTATTGATCTATTCGTCGGCGGACCCAGACGAAGTCGCCAGCATTCAGGAGGACTTCGGAAGAGAAGTAGCCGGCGCCATGGTCGAGGACACCATGGGCCGGATTGCCGATCGTCTCGTGGAGAGCGGCGTCCGCGAGTTGATCGTCGCTGGCGGCGAAACGTCCGGTGCCGTGGTTCAGGCACTTTGCATATCGGCCCTGCGAATCGGACCGGAAATCGATCCCGGCGTCCCGTGGACCGAAGGGCTGGGCAGCCCGAGATTAGCCCTCGCCCTGAAGTCGGGTAACTTCGGCACCGAAGACTTCTTCCCCAAGGCCTTCCGGATGTTGTCATGAGCGAGACGAAGATCCGCGAGGCCATCGCCAGGTTGGCCAAATCCATGTTCGACCGCGGCCTTACCTTCGGATCGTCCGGCAACATCAGCGTACGCACGGAAGACGGCTGGCTGATGACACCGACCGGTTCGACCATGGGCGATCTCGACCCGGCGCGCATATCCAAACTGAATGCCGAGGGTGCCCACGTGTCGGGTGACAAACCGACCAAGGAAAGTTTCCTGCATGTCGCCATGTACGAGGAACGGCCGGCGACGGGCGCCGTCGTGCACCTCCATTCAACGCATTCGGTCGCCGTCAGTTGCCTGGCCGACATCGACCCGACTAACGTTCTGCCGCCGATCACGGCCTATTACGTCATGAAGATCGGCACTCTGCCTCTGGTCTCCTACTTCCCGCCCGGCGATCTCGACCTAGCCCGCGCGGTCCGCGAGATGGCGTCCGACCATCACGCTGTCCTGCTCGCCAATCATGGCCCCGTGGTCGCCGGCAAATCACTGACCGATGCCGTCTACGCCACCGAGGAACTCGAGGAAACGGCGAAGCTTTTCCTGATGCTCAGGGGCGCCCGGACCCGGTTCCTCGATGACAGGCAGATCGCCGACCTGAAGACCCGATTCCCCAACTGACAGGTACCCTCATGTATGTCGTAACCGTCACCTTCGTCACCGTGCCTGAACACCGCGACGCTTTCGCCGAGGCGATGAACACCCAGGCGGAAAACTCACTCGAGCGGGAACCGGCCTGCCTCAGGTTCGACATTTGCCGCAACCCCGACGATCCCGACACCACCTTCCTTTACGAAATCTACGAGGACGAAGCGGCATTCCAGGTGCATTTGGCGAGTGACCACTTCAAGGAATTCGACGCTCTGGTCGCCGACTGGGTCGAATCGAAGACAGTGAATACATGGGACCTGGTCTACCCCGAGGATTGACCGGCCAGGACCATGATCGAATCGTCCGCTAGAGCTGAACGAGACCCAGGCTCTCGAGGATACTGACGAGCGTCTTTCCGGCCCTCTCCCGATGGGCTCGATGGATCCGCCGGGCCGCGTCGGGATCGCCGTGTTCGATGGCAGCGACGAGCTCGGCGTGATCGGCGTTGGATCTGAGCGGTTTCTCGCGCAGCTTGAGGGTCAGCATTCGAACCCGATGCGCCTGGCCCATAAAGGTCTCGACGAGAGATGTTAGGCGTTTGTTACCGCATAGGGCGACCAGCAGGTAATGGAACCGCTGGTCGGCCTCCGACCAGGCGATCAGGTCGTCATCTTCGAGTGCCTTTTCCATGTTGTCGACGGCCGCATGCAGTCCCTGCAACTCCTCTTCCGATAAGCCCCGTGCGGCAACAAGATAGGCTGCGGTCGCCTCGAGGCTGGTCAGGATCTCGTAGATTTCCTTCATGTCGTCGGCGGATACCGGCAATACCCGCATGCCGTGGCGCGGGCGCACTTCGACCAAACCCTCGCCGGCGAGGCGGATCAGGGCTTCCCGTACGGGCGTGCGGCTCATCTCGAGAAGGTCGGCAACCTCTTGTTCGGTCGCCTGGAAACCGGCCGGCAATTCGTTGTTGAAGATCCGTCGACGCAACTCGGCGAAGGCGACCTCCGAATACGGCGCTCGGGATTCCCGGCCTTCGCTCGATTCGTCGCCGCTGTTAACCGGTTTCGCCATCCTTACCCCCCGCGTCGCCTACGGACTTTCGGCTGAACGCCCAGCCCACCCCAATCGAATTCGGCATACGTTCACCCCGAAACACCCCTCGATAAATGAAACGCGCGCACAACTCTACGGAACTGGCGCGGATCAATCAATACGTTAACGTATTCACTGATCCGATTTTCTCTCGGGGAATCTCAGGCGATCGAGACATGGCAAGCGACACAAGGGTCCATAGCCGCGACAAACAGGCGGACGGTACGCTTCAAGTCGCCCTCGGGCATCGCTTGCACGCCGCGAAGACCGTCGACGAGCGCACCGTCAGGATGGAAGGACCACTCGGTCGGTGCCAGGATCCTGTAGTCGATGACCTTGCCGTCTCCAACACGAGCCCAGTGAACCAAACGCCCGCGGGCGCAGTCGACGCCGCCTGCCCCCTCGCCGGGGGAAGGCGAAAACCCCTCGGTGAGCGATGCCGCGACCGCCGGGTCCAGGGTTTCAACGAGGCGTCCAATGGTCGCCGGCAGGTCCGCCAATTCGACGATCCGCGCTGCCATGCGGGTCAGCAGACCGTTGCCGAACTCATCAAGCATCGCGTCGATCAGAGGATGTCGCGTCATGCGGCTGAGGGCGCCGGTTTCGAAGGTCTGCCCTGCGATCTCGGGTTGCGCCTGAAAGGTGCCGTCGGGATCAGCGGCGAGGCGTGCGCTCAAATCCCCCAGCGACGCTGTCAATGGTCGATATGACGAGCGCCCGAATTCCGCAGTACCCTGTTCCAGTACACGGGCGACGGCTCGGTGCGCCAAACCGTCGCCTTCGCTGGACCACGATTCCAGGTCCCCAACGGTCGTCAATCCGGCGGCGCTGTTATCGATGCCGATTTGGTTAAGGGCCGATGCCATTTCGTCGATGGCCGTACTGGCGGCATCGATATCGATGGCTACGCTGCTGTCATCGCCGACGCGTCGCCAGGCATTGGGGGGCAGCATGGCAGCAAGGAGATGTTCCCGAGCCGCCGTTGCCGTCAACAGGGCTTTTGGATCCAGCGGCTCATTAAGGAAGGCGGCCCATTCGACGACCATACCGCGCAAGGTCTCGACGATCGTCTCGGACAGAACGGCCGCCCGCCGAAGGGCCGTTCGGTCCGGATTTGCGGCGCAGGCGAGACCTTGCTCCAAGGCCTCGCAGGCAGCCACCGTCTGCGCTGTTCCACAGAGGCTGAAAATCAACGGCAACCGCTCGACCAGGGTCGCCGGTTCCTTTCCGCGAAAAAACCGCCCGAGGCCGGTGAGACGCTGCGACGTCAACCGCACGCCGACGACCGCTCTGCCGTCCGTCGCCAGTTCCAGGTCGAGTCCGCCGCCGAGGTCCGCCGTCCGCATCGGCCAACGCTAAACCACGAGCGGCGCCAATGCCAGATCAGGGCACGCCAGAGTCTTGAAGACCGCGTTGGGCGTTTTGCGCAAATCCGCATTCTGCTTCCCACGCAGATAAGCCTTGAAAACATCGCGGCTACACATCGAAATGTCCAATGACGAAAACTCGCCGCGAATCGTCGGTCGACGCAGGGAGAGCACCTTGGAACGTTTCGATGTCGCTGTAATCGGTGCCGGTATCGCGGGTGCATCACTCGCCTATTTCCTGGCGCCAGAGCGCCGTGTGGTCGTGCTGGAACAAGAGTCCGAGACCGGTTACCACACGACGGGCCGCTCGGCGGCGATCTTCGTTGAGAGTTACGGTAACGCGGTAATTCGGGCTTTGACCGCGGAGGGTCGCGACTTCTTCGGTGCCCCCCCGGCCGGGTTTTCAGACGCACCGTTGTGGCGGGACATCGATCTCTTTCTGATCGGTACCGCCGGACAGGAAGAGACCATCGCAGCGCGATACGAAGAGGTCCGGCACCAGGCCGTCGGGGTGGAGGTCGCTGACGGAACGCTCTTCGAGGCGCGCCATCCGCTCGCTCGAAAAGGGGTCGTCAAATCGGTCCTTTTCGATCGCGGTGCCAAGGAATTCGACGTCGCCGCGCTTCACCATGGGTTTCTCCTATGATGATTGTCCAGCGGGGATTGTTTCCCCGGCGATTTTGAAGGCCGGGAAGTCCTCGAAGACCCAGCCGTTCTTCAACGTGTCGTAGATGATCTTGAGCAGTTTGCGCGCGGTG
>Ga0056114_1000015_pt1 | contig 61681 bp, 50 predicted proteins | sample WorMetHERISLAND1_FD_77005 | JGI IMG/M metagenome (GOLD analysis project Ga0056114, IMG submission 77005) | Marine gutless worms symbiont microbial communities from Max Planck institute for Marine Microbiology, Germany - Olavius loisae HERON... ...
GTGGCCGTGGATTCGGATGGCAATGTCTATGTGGCGGATTCTAAAAACCACCGCATCCGGAAGTTGGAGTATAAGTTTCCTTAGGGAAGCGTATCAGGCTGGGCGATATCGGCGGCGAGCTCGCGCCAAAACTGGATGAACATGCCCGAGGTGGAAGTGAGAATCTCTTCTGCACTTTCTGTATCCCCAGGAGCCCGGGCAGTCGCGAGCTGTCTTTGTTCCGCGGCCCATAGGACTTGACGGATATGGGGGCTTATATAGTATTATCACCGAAGAACGATTTCAGCGAGGAAGCATATGGCGGTACCAAAATTCCGAACTTCAAAGGCTAGAAGCCGCCGGAGACGTTCAATAAACATGAGAATTTCAGTACCCAACCTTGTTAGTTGCTTTAACTGCGGAAACAAAATTGTGCGTCATCGTGTTTGTCCAAAATGCGGTTTTTATAAGGGCAATCAGATAGTCGAACCTAAAGTTGTAAGCTAAGGAGTAATGCATGAACACCGAACTGTTTGAAAAACTCAAGGAACTTATCGCCGATAGACTCGAGGTTGATAAGGACAAAATTGCCCTGGACTCCCGATTCCGTGAGGATCTCGGAGCCGATAGTTTAGATACTTATGAATTGCTTTATGCAATAGATTCGGAACTGGGTGTTTCCGTACCCGACGAGAAGGCGACTGAGTTCGAAAAGGTTCAGGATGCCTTGGCGTATATCGAGGAGCAGTTAAAAGCAAAAGAATAGTGCGAATTCCTTTACGAACTCCCGAGGTTTCGCACACGCGGCGCCGGGAATTGCTTTTTTTTCAGAAGAGGGCGGGGTTGAGGTTCAGGAGACTTGAGAATTTGGATCTCGCCTTTTGTCATCGATCCTTTGTTCATGAAACTTCCGCGGATATCAGTAATAATGAAACTCTCGAGTTTCTAGGGGATTCCATTATCGGCATGATTGTGGCCGACTATCTCATACGTTTGCTCCCAGACCGCTCCGAGGGAGATCTGGCTAGGATAAAGGCACATGTAGTTAGCGAGGACACGCTTGCCGAAATTGCCTTGAAACTGGGTATCGATTCGATTGTGCATCTTGGCAGAGGCGAAGAGGCATCCGGGGGCAGAAAGAAAAAAGCTCTGCTTTGTGATTGCTTAGAAGCCCTGGTTGGGGCCCTGTATTTGGATTCGGGCTATGGCAGGGTGGCAAAATTCGTTCTGAAAAACATACATAGTCCGATCGATTTAGTGCTTGCGGATAGGCATCGTAAGGACTATAAAACTCTTCTTCAAGAATTGGTTCAAAAACGCTTTCGCAGTTATCCCAAATATGTGCTGGAACGCAAGTCTGGGCCCGATCATCAAAAAACTTTCTGGATGACCGTGCAAATTAATGGCGAGAACTATGGACCCGGCAAAGGCGCGAACAAGAAATCCGCTGAGCAGGAGGCCGCGAGGCTAGCCTATGAGCAAATGTCTACGCGCCGCGGATAGCTCCCAAATTGCCGGTTCAGGGGTGCTCGTTCAGCCAGCTTCGGCTTCGCCGTAGCAGTTGGTTGTAGCTATTCTCTCTCGGGTTTTCCAGGACGCATTCCAAAAGGAATTGCAGTAGTTTCCCCAGTTTTGGCCCTGCTTCAATTCGGCACTTATCCATTATCTGATTGCCGTCTATTGCCAAATCGCCGATAGCTAGTGGATTGTTCGATTCGATTATCAACTTTACGCGCTCGCTTAGGTTTTGAAGCTGCTCTAAGTTCTCGGGTAAAGCCGCCCTGTTTGCCGAGTTCCCGTTGGGAACTGAGCTAACGGATGGAAACTTGGAAGATAGGCTAGCTCGGGCTATCGCCTGTTTCAGTTCCATAAGGTTATATACCTGCCCGGCACCGATACGGGAAACGAAGCGCCTTACCTCGGCATCGCTCCAATCCTCGGAGTATCGAAAATGCAGATTGCCGAGAAGATCGATTATCCTGCCGCTTTCGGACTTGGATGCCTTGTAGCGCCTTAGGATAGATAGGGCCATATCGACGCTTCGAGAAGGTGTATCCCTGCCTCTTGCCGGATGAGCAGAGAGGCCAAGCCCGTGGAAGAGAGCGGCCGCGCGCAGGGAGAAATCTTCCGGATTTGCCGAGTCGCATGCTCTTAGGCAGGTGGAAAAATCAGTTTCTCCCCCTGCTTCCAACGCGAATTCGGGGAACAGCACTTCAATTAGTCCGGTTTGCTTGAACAGCAGGAAAGACACGGATGGTTTCTCGGTTTGAAGAATCTTCTTGAACTCCTCCCAAATTCGCTCCACGGAAAGGGCTTCGATGCTTGAACGTGTTTCACTTATGGCTTCCAGAGTTGCCGGATGGATGTGAAATTTCAATTGCGAAGCGAGTCTGCATGCCCGTATGGATCTGAGTCCATCCTCCCGAAGTCGCTCTTGTGGATTGCCGATTGCCCTTATCAGTTCCTTCTTTAAATCTTCCCTGCCCCCGTGAGGGTCGAAGAATCTGCTGTTAACCAAATCCCAAGCCATGGCGTTTATGGTAAAATCTCGTCTGGCAAGATCGCCATCGATACTCTCGGAAAACGACACCCTATCGGGGCGTCTGCCATCCGAATAGGGTCCGTCTTGGCGGAAACTGGTGGTTTCGAATCGGTACTTTCCGAGCATGATAGACACGGTGCCGTGTTTTATTCCGGTGGGTATTGTTCTGCGGAAGAGCCTAATTACGTCCCCCGGAGCTGCATCGGTTGCCAGATCGTAGTCATACGATTCGCGGCCCAGTAATCCATCCCGAATGGCGCCTCCGACGAGCCAGCACTGAAAGGATGCGTCCGAGAGAATTCTCGCGGCCCTTTTCAGGGTGTCGGGTATGTGAATCGGCGCCAACTCCATGGTTTCAAAAACTAGTAGAGGGCTCCGGGAGGGTCAAGGGGAGGGGATTTTGGAATGCGCTACGATGCCTGCCGCGGTAAGTGAAAAACCCGGCCTTAGGGCCGGGTTTGGTTGCCATGGATGGGTGTGGCTCGCGGTTTTACTGCAGCAACTGGAGAACCAACTGGCCCTGCTGGTTGGCCTGGGCGAGCATTGCGTTGGATGCCTGATGCAGTATCTGATGCTTGGTTAGTTCCACGGTCTCCTCTGCCATATTCAAATCCCTGATACGGGATTCCGAGGCCTGCAAATTAACGGCCCCCACATCCAATCCCTTGATGGCATGCTCAAGGCGGTTTTGATAAGCTCCTAAATCGGCTCGTTGCTTATTGATTAGCGTTAGAGCCGCATCAACGATGCCGATGTTTCTGTTAGCCTGTTCGGGAGTGGATACGGTGATAATCTGTCCCGTGCCAAGCTGTCTTACACCAAGGGCTTCCGCGGTCATCGTTCCTATGAAAACTCTTTCTCTCTGGTCCATGTTAGCGCCGATATGAAGCCACATGGAGGCGGTAACCACATTGAGCCCGTCAAATCGGGCAAAGCGCCCGGTGAGCATGTTCATTCCGTTGAATTGGGCGTGTGATGCAACGCGGTCTATCTCATCGACAAGCTGAGAAACCTCAACTTGAATTTGCATCCTGTTTTCCGCGGAGTAAATTCCGTTCGAAGCCTGAATGGACAGCTCACGAATTCTCTGGAGAACGTCCGAGGATTCTTGTAGATATCCCTCGGTTGTTTGGATGAACGAGATACCGTCTGCCGCATTCTTACTTGCCTGCCGCAGTCCGCGTATCTGAGCCCTCATCTTCTCAGAAACGGCGAGTCCGGATGCATCATCTCCCGCTCGGTTAATGCGCAGTCCGGAAGAGAGTTTCTCCATGCTTTTCAGAGAGTTCGAATCGTTGATTTTGCTCCGATTCGTCGCAAAAATTGCGCTCATGTTGTGATTAATGATCATTACATCCTCCTTGATGTTGACCAGTTGTAAATTTGGTGGACATCCTTATCCACATATCACCCTTATCGGTGGAATCCGAGACGGTTTGAATTTTTAGAGGAGTTTAATTGCCTCGAGATGGCCCTTGGCTCGAGTTTGGGGATGCTCCGATGAAGATGCATTAAGGAGATATCGATGCCGCGTGGAGTTCTTTTCATAGGAGGAGCCGCACCCTCATTTGCACAGATTAAATGCATAATAAAACCGGACGACTTGGTTTGTGCGGCGGATTCGGGCCTGGATATGGCATTGCCGGCGGGCATTGAACCTCAGGGAATCGTTGGGGATATGGATTCAATATCTGATTCGAGGCTTCTCGATGGGTATCCCGTTGTCGAGACCGCAAAGAGAGATAAGGATGAATCTGATACCGAACTTGGAATTTCGTGGCTGATGGGGCGTGGGTGTGAAGCTATTGCACTAATCGGGGGCGGCGAGGGGAGACTGGACCATACCCTGGCTCTGGCAAGATTATTTTCCAGGGAGTGCCGCCTGAGTATCTGGTTTACTGCCAAGGATATGATTGAAAGCATCGGGGAAGATACAAGATTGGAGGGAGATGTCGGTTCCACGATATCATTTTTCCCTATCGGCAATGGGCCCTGGCTGATTCGATCGGAGGGGTTAACCTGGGAGCTGGATGCCGTGGATTGGGGTTCGGGCGCGTCAAGTTTGAGCAATCGTTTCAAGTCTGCCTCGGTTGAATTGATGGTGGAAGGCGGACGCTTTATTCTGATACGGCCTATTGAGCAGCTATTCTATCGTCGTTGGTAATATGGATTCGATGGGAACTCCCTCGAGTGCGAAAAATTCTATCAAAATGGGGTGCTCATCGAGAAGCTGCCCATAGCCCCTCAGCATCTTCAGCCGTATTTCTTGAGTGGTTTCAAATTCGGCGGTGAGATTTTCAACTTCGCTAATCACTGCCTGGCGCGCCTTCATTGTTTCGAGCATTAGGCGGCGGGCTTCAGCGTAGAGAGCCATATCGGGATATTTCCACCTAATAAGACTTGCCTCAATTACTTCTACCCTTTCATCGATCGAGCTGTTCCTTATGGACTTGGAGAACCAATCTTGCCCTCCCGCGGTCTCTTCGTTTAAACTGGTTGCCATGGCCCGGTTAACTATATCTAGTACAGCCGAGTTGAGCTTGGTTTCATAATCCTCGTAAAATAAGTTCAAATCGTCGAAACCACTCTCCACGAGTGATAATAGGCTATCCGGATTAACTCGGTAATTAATCCTTGCTTCGATTTCCCAGTTGAAATCGATGTTATCACCAACGATTGCCTTGTAGATTTTATCCGAGGGCAGAACGCCGCTTTGTCCTATATCCACGGATTGGGGTTTCAGATTGAATTTCTTGAGGGTTAGGTAGGTTGGAATCAGGGCCTCCCATCGCCATTCAAAATCTTCGCCTTTAATCAGTTCTGCCTCATAGCCGTGGGACTTCCTGTATATCACCGCGTATTCATTTTCTTCTAGGCGAAGCTGCATCCAGCCAACACCGAATACAACGCCGCCTGTTATCAGGAGTATCAGGAGAGTTGCAAAAAATCCCCCCGCGGAATTCTTCGATTTGTTTCTATTCGATTGTTCTCTTCTGCCGGCCATTTACTGCCTCCTTAGTATACTGAGCTCTGATAGTTTGGTGATTACCATGTCGGGTTCGATATCTGCCCCCGGGTTATTCTCTCGAAGTCTTAGTGAGCGTTTATCTCCCGCGAATAGCGCGGTTTTGCAGCCAACCCTGGATGCACTTGCTATGTCGTTTAACATGTCGTTTCCTATGTATAATACCTCATCCGCCCTTATTTGGTCTTTACCAAGTTGTGCCAACGGTGATTTGAATATGTTGGTAGAGGGTTTGGCCTCAGAGAGCTTGTACGACCAGGAGCACAGGTTTTCTTCGAATCCAATTTGAGAGATTGTTTTGCCGCATATCTCCTGGAGAACGAGGGGGGTGTAGAACTGGGCGTTGGAAACTATTCCAACTCTTAGTCCGATGTCGCGGAGCTCACGGATAATGCTTGGGAACCCGGGCATGGGCCACACTGGATTGGTGGCGAGTTCGTATTGCAGCGCCGGCAGGCCGGCGGAAGAAGGAGAGGGAGGCTCAAGGAGCATTTTGCCTTCCCACAGGGTGTTTAGGGTTTTCCTCCAGATATCGCGAATGTCCACTTCGGGGTGCTCTATGCCCTGGGCCTTTAGCTGCCCATGGCGTTCGATAATTTTCTGCCTTAGCGTGCCGCTCACTAAACGGGCGCTCAGTCGCTTTGAGGGCTTGTACCCGCAGTTCTTGAAGAGTTCATCGATTTTAACGCCCGCCCGATGTTCGGCGTAACTAATGCCACCCTTGCCGGAGATTAGTTTGGCGTGGCTTATATCGCCGCTACCGGATATCAGCAGTGTTCCATATATGTCGAATAGCACCGCGCGTATTGGCTTTGGAACATTCAGTTTTGGCTTGAGGTGAGTGGGTATGGGGCTTAGTTTGATTAGTTTCGACTTTATTTCGAATTTCTGCATTGCCGGCATTCTTTGGCATGATAGTATGGAGGGTGGTATTTAACAACTCGCGGGAGTTTTGAACTTGTGAGAAACCTGTTTTGAAAACCGGAACTGCTTGGCGCCCGCGGCGATTTTGGCTTCCCAGCATCTTCGGAAGGCTAACGGCCCTGTTGTTCGTTTTTTCCCTGCTGGTTCTGTATTTCTATATCGTTGGGAATCGCCAGAAATTTTCTGATAACACTCTGTTTGCCCTTATCGTAATTGAATCTTGGACACTGGCTATTTGCGCGATTTCAGGTTTGTTTTCTACTCTTGGCTATGCGATAACACTTCCATTTCGAACTGATTCGCGGATAAATCGAATCGTTATCTCGGGTTTGGTTACTATTCTTAGCATTCTTCTATACTTGGCCGTGGCTCTGCTTCGAGCCTTTTTGGAGCCCTATGGGTAGCTCCAAAGAAATCCGAACGCGGTAAAGCCCTTCCCCGCGACTCTCCGTTACGGTTCAGCCCGAGGCCCTCGGTTTCATCGATTCGGATGGTTTCATTGGAAGTAGCCGAGGCTCACATAGGCTTCGGCGTTCAGTATGGCTGCTCCGGCCGCGCCTCGAATCGTGTTGTGGCTCAATACAACCATCTTGATATGGCCGATAGGGCATTCTCGTATTCTACCTACACAGGCGGCCATGCCGTTTTCCAGCAGGATATCACGGGCCGGCTGGGGTCGGTTTTCTTCTTCAAACACTATGATGGGACTACTGGGAGCGGTTGGCAGCTTTTTTTTCTGCGGAAGCGATTTCCATGTGCCTAGGATATCCCTTACCTGCCTCGGACTCGGTTTTTCTTCGAATTTTATGCTTAGGTTGATGGTGTGGCCGTCTATCAAGGGAACCCTGTTGCACTGAGCGCTGACTATGAAATTCGCCGGTTCTATCACATCCCCATTTAGTTGGCCGAGTATTTTCTGCGATTCAGTTTCCACCTTGGATTCTTCTCCCTCGATAAAGGGCACTATGTTGCCCAGGATGTCGTAGGATGGCACCCCGGGATAACCGGCTCCGCTAACTGCCTGCATGGAAGAAAGCTGCACCCATTTAACCTTGAATACCCGGTGAAGCGGAGCGAGAACCATGGCCACGGGCATAATAGCGCAGTTGGAATTGGTGATTATTGCCCCTATGAATCGTTGTTTTTTCGTAATTTCAAAATGATCCGGATTAACCTCGGGTATTATGATTGGAACATCCGGGTCCATCCGATGATTCTTCGAATTGGATATCACGATATGCCCTCTTGAGGCGTAGTCCTCTTCAATTGGTCCGGCAACCGATGAGTCCATCCCGGAGAAGAGAATTCTACTCGACAACCTCGCGCCGGCTTCGAGAAGCGGCTTATCGCGCAGCAAACCCGGAATTGGCTTGTCTTGCTTCCAAGAGCAGGCATTTTTGTAAGCTTTGTTGGCTGAGCGGGGTGAGGCCGCGAGTTCGCTTATTTCGAACCAGGGATGATTCTGAAGCAGCAAAACGAATTTCTGGCCAACGGTTCCGGTGGCGCCGAGGATGGCAACTGGGATTTTCGATTCCATGCTGGTTGACTCCTTAATGGGTGGGAGACTTATGCGAGAAAATATCCCTTTGAAGCAGGTAGGTCAAGAATAGCTCGAGGCCGCTCGAGCCCAAGCTTATTGGGAATAACTCGCGTCTAAATTCTAAGTTCGGTAGGATTTCGCGAATGTAAACGATGGCACGCGAGGCCGGAATTCTTCGAGATAGTGGCCGCGACGCTGGGAATGTAAGTTAAAGATGGAGTTTTTGGAGAGCCACTTCCCCCTTTATCAGCGATGATAACCCATGGCCATGACTCTCTGACGCCTAACAGGGTAATATCGTTAGCTATGGATTTATCGACTTGTTTCATGGGGCTTCGAATGCCCAATCCCCTGATTGTATCCTCATCAGGTTTGAGCGCGAACCTGGAAGGAGTGAAGCAGGCGGTGGAGGCCGGTGCCGGCGCCGTTGTGCTCAAGTCTCTGTTCGAAGAAGACATTGCCGCCGCGGTAGAGCGGATGAGAACCGAGGTAAGTGAATCCCATCCCGAGGCGGAATCCTACCTGCGGCAAATGGGCATGATTCTCGAGCCGGATGAGTATCTTAGCCTAGTTGAGAGCAGCGTTCGATTGGCGGATGTGCCGATAATCGCCAGTTTGAACTGCTATTCCGCAAACTGGTGGGCAGATTATGCTCGGCGTATCGAGAAAGTCGGCGCAAACGCAATCGAGTTGAATATCGCGCCGCTGGCCACGGATTCGAAGATAGGGGCCTCTCGATTGGAGGATGAGCTGGCGGCCCTGGTAGAGCTTGCGCGTGGGGTAGTGAAGATACCCATAGCCGTAAAAATCGGTCAGTATTTCTCGGCGCTACCGCATCTTGTCCTAAGGTTACATCAGGCCGGCGCCGAGGGTCTAACCCTCTTCAATCGCTATTACAGACTCGATATCGACATCGAAAAGATTGAATTCAAACCCGGCAACCCCCTCTCTACTCGGGAGGAGCTCGCACCGGTTCTCAGGTGGATTGGAATTGTATCCAATCTCACCAATCTCGACATCGCCGCCTCTACCGGCATACATGGGGCCCCTGATGTAATAAAGACGTTACTGGTCGGCGGCGATGCGGTGCAGCTATGCAGTGTTCTATATCGAAGGGGCCTTGGTACACTGGCCGCGATCAGGGAAAACTTGGAAGCCTGGATGAAAGAGCATAACTACTCCAAAATTTCAGACTTCCAGGGCCTGCTCAGCTTCAAGAAGCGCGGCGCTTACTACCAACGCCTCCAATACGTTAAGGCATTGAAAGAGTTACCAACTTAGCCGCGTCCAAACAAAAGTTCCACACCTCCCAAGGGCAGGCACAACTCGAGCCGTCGACAAGACTATGGATGCGTTAGAGGCTGCTTCAATAAAAAAGGACCATCCGCTGGGAGGGCCCTTTTTACCGCGCAGGCGATTTTAGCTTACTATGGCCAAAATATCCGAAGACTTGACAATGAGGTGATCAACATCATCGATGCTGATTGCAGTACCGGCGTATTTGTCGTACATCACCTTGTCTCCAACCTTAACGGTAATCGACTCTTTATCGTCGCCGACGGCAATAACCGAACCGGTTTGTGTTTTTTCCTGGGCGGTGTCCGGGATGTAAATGCCTGAAGCGGTTTTCGTCTCCGCCTCCATCACCTTAATCAAGACCCGATCCTTCAAAGGTTTGACTGTCATCTTGAATCCTCACGAAATCAAATTATTGTAGCAACTCTTCTCTCCCGATAGATGGAGCTAAAAATCACCCGATGAAAATATACGGAATGGGAAGAGCGGGGGTCAAGTAGAAATGTCGGTGAATTCCGCTCCGGCCGGAGTTCCGGGAAGCTAGTTTTAACCCCATCGAATGAAATCTGTTTGATCCGATATAGAAGAGTCGGATATGTGGAGTGGGTCATTTTGTCGCGTAATACTTTCCGAAATCACGATATGGGTCAGTTTTACCCACAACTGCTCCTGAAGTGATGAGAACAGGCTTATCGCCGCTGCACAATCACGGCTGAAAATAGCTAATTATATATTATATAATATTTTATTCAGACATGGCACAATTATTGCTGGTGAAGGCTGGGAGACCTTATGAATCATGATGAAGAATCCACGCTTGCTACATATCTAAGGGAGATTAACAGAATCCCGCTTCTAACTCGGGAGCAGGAGGATGCGATATCCAGAAGGGCGATTGCCGGAGATAAGGATGCGCAGGCGCGGCTAGTGGAAGCTAATTTGAGATTTGTTATCAACGTGGCCAAGCAGTACCAAAACCAGGGACTGCCTTTGGAGGACATTGTTAGCGAGGGGAATATCGGATTGATGAACGCGGTTGAGCGTTACGATCCCGATAAGGGCTATCATTTTATTTCCTACGCGGTTTGGTGGATTAGGCAGAGCATATTGAAGGCGATATACGAAAAATCCAGAATGATTCGCCTTCCCCTGAATAGGGTGAACGAACTGGTTCAGATTGAAAAGATACGGAAGCTAATGCTTACTGAAACTGGAGACGATCCGAGTGATAGGGAGATTGCTGATATCACAGGCATAAAAGTTAAGGATGTAAGTAGTCTTCTAACGGTAAGTAGAGATCCGATTTCTTTAGAATTGCCGGCTTATGAGGAGGACGGCTCTTCCTCCTTGGGCGAGTTCATCGAAGATGATTTTCACGATAGCCCCGATAAACCGGCTTTGATGAGTTCGCTTTCGGATGATATCGAATCGATTCTCGATACGCTCGATGATAAGGAGGCGGAAATTATCAGGCATCGTTTCGGTCTTGGTGGGCGAGAACCGCTCTCGCTCAAGGACATCGGCAATTTCTATGGCCTTACCAAGGAGCGGATTAGGCAAATCGAGAAGAAAGCTCTAGATAGGTTGCGACACCCCTCTAGGCGTCAGTATTTGCAAGATTATATCGCGGCCTAGTAGAGGGCCGGGCCGATTCCCAGAGTTCTGAATTCATAACGCTGTCGACAAGCTCAGGTTCCAGTCGGGGGATGCAGGTAGGGGGGCCTGAACTCGAGCTGGAGCTTTCCGGCGCCGCTTCATTGACATAAGGGCAGTTCATCATCTAACGTTAAACATCCAATCCATATCGACTAGGCGAGGAAATTATGAGCAATCAGTATGTCTATTATTTCGGTGCCGGTAGGGCCGAGGGTAGGGCCGAGATGAAAGAGCTTCTAGGTGGTAAGGGCGCAAATTTGGCGGAAATGACCAATCTGAGTATTCCAGTTCCGCCGGGCTTCACTATTTCAACCGAGGTTTGCTCCCTGTATTACAAGAATAATCGAACTTACCCCAACGAGGTGAGGGCGCAAGTTGCGGAAAACCTCGGCCGCTTGGAACGGGAGATGGGGAAAAAACTTGGCGACCGGAACGATCCTCTTCTGGTGTCAGTCCGCTCGGGAGCAGCGGTTTCAATGCCGGGCATGATGGATACGGTATTGAATCTCGGATTGAACTCCTCGGCGGTGAAGGGAATTGCAGGCAACACTGGCAATGCACGTTTTGCATGGGATGCCTATCGACGCTTTATCCAAATGTACGGCGATGTAGTTATGGGCGTACCGCACGAGAATTTCGAGAACGCTCTCAACGCGATTAAGAAGGAAAGGGGTGTTGAGGCTGATACCGAATTGGATGCGGACGATTTGAGAAGGGTTGTCGAGAATTACCTGGCTGTCTATGAAAGAACGGTTAACAAGAGCTTCCCGCAGGATCCCATGGAACAGCTCTGGGGGACCATCGACGCGGTTTTCGGTTCGTGGAACAACGATAGGGCGCTCAAGTACCGCCGTATAAACAAGATTGGAGACCTTCTGGGAACCGCGGTGAATGTTCAGTCGATGGTTTATGGGAACTGGTCTGATTCCTCGGGTACCGGGGTGTGCTTCAGCAGGGATCCTTCAACCGGCGAGAATTATTTCTATGGTGAATATCTGATGAACGCCCAGGGCGAAGACGTTGTAGCGGGTATTCGTACGCCCGAGCCGCTAAGTTCGCTCGAAAGGGCCAATCCCAAGGTTTATCAGCAGCTCGTCGATGTCAAAGAGAGACTCGAGAGGCATTACAAGGATATGCAGGATATGGAATTCACCATCCAGGAAGGGCGGCTGTTTTTGCTCCAGACTCGAAACGGGAAGCGCACCGGAAGAGCCGCGGTGAAGGTGGCGGTGGATTTAGTCAATGAAGGTATGATTAGCAGGGAGAATGCGGTTAGCCGGATTACCGCGGAGCAACTGGACCAGCTGCTGCATCCCATGATTTCTCCGAAGGTAAAAGAAACCTTGAAGCCCATGGCCAGGGGTTTGGAGGCCTCTCCCGGAGCCGCCGTGGGGAAGGCGGTGTTCAGCGCCGATGAGGCGGAGGATTGGACTACCCGCGGCGAGAAGGTGGTGCTGGTGCGCCGTGAAACCAGCCCCGAGGATATTGGCGGAATGCATGTAGCGGAGGGCATTCTCACTTCCACCGGCGGTATGACCAGCCACGCGGCGGTGGTGGCCAGAGGAATGGGGAAACCCTGTGTTGCGGGCTGTAAGGACATTGTAATCGATGAAGCCGCAAAAACCTTTAGCGTAGGCGGCATGGTTTACAGAGAGGGAGATTTCATTACTCTGGACGGCTCGGATGGAGAGGTATACGCGGGTTCAGTCGAACTCGAGAAACCATCGCTGGGCAGTGAATTAAACGAATTGCTATCCTGGGCCGATAGAATAAGGCATTCGGCAAAAAGAAAGGGCGTCGAGGATGGGTTTATGGTTAGAACCAATGCGGACTTACCTCAGGATGCAAAACTGGCGGTGGATTTTGGAGCCGAGGGGATTGGACTTACACGAACAGAGCATATGTTCTTCGATGAGACTAAGCTCACCTCCTTTCGCCGCATGATTATTGCAGATAATCTGCAGGAGCGGGTAGACGCTCTTAAGCCGATACTGAGGCTGCAAATCGAGGATTTCAGAGGTATATTTAGGGTAATGGATGGGAAGCCGGTTACCATTCGATTGCTGGATCCTCCGCTGCACGAGTTTGTACCTCATTCCGAGGCGGAAGTGCTTGAACTGGCTAAGGAACTGAAAACGGATGCCGGGAAATTATTGAAACGTGTTAGAAGCCTCCAAGAACTCAATCCGATGTTGGGCCATCGGGGCTGCCGATTGGGAATAACCTATCCTGAGGTTTACGATATGCAGGTTGAGGCAATCATGTCTGCCGCGGTTGCAGAGGCTGAGGCGGGAATTGCAGTTCAACCCGAAATAATGATTCCACTTATAGGGAGTACCGCGGAGCTTGAGGTTTTGAGGACAAATGCGCGGAAGGTTATAGAACGAGTGCTGAATAAGGTGAGTGTTAGAATCGACTACCTTATTGGCACGATGATAGAGATTCCCAGAGCGGCACTAACTGCCGATTTGATAGCGCCCCATGCCGATTTCTATTCCTTTGGCACGAACGATCTAACTCAGATGACTTTTGGATTCAGCAGGGATGATGTGGGAACCTTCGTACCCGAGTATATCGAGAAGAAGATTCTACCCTCTGATCCCTTTCAAACGCTCGATGCTTCCGGGGTGGGCCAGTTGGTGGAAATGGGTGTGCGCAAGGGGCGCGGCGTGAAACCCGCGTTGAAAACCGGTATCTGCGGCGAGCATGGCGGCGATCCTTCTTCCATAGCTTTCTGCTACAAGGCCAATCTCAACTATGTTTCCTGCTCGCCATACCGCGTGCCCATCGCCAGACTGGCCGCGGCTCAGGCTGTACTGGCCGCTAAGTGAGCTCCATGCGAATATCGTGAATGTTATTATCCTTGGAGCCGGAAGAGTTGGCCGGCAGCTTGCGCGACAATTGATTATCGAGGGCAAGGAAATAACGATAATCGAAAAAAATCCGGAGGAGGGATTGCGAATAGCCGATCGCCTGGATTGCAGGGTGATTACCGGCGAGGGAAACAACCTTCCGATTCTCCGTAGGGCCGGTATTGAAGACGCCGACTATTTTGTGAGTGTAACCGAGTCCGACGAGATAAACATGATAGCCTGCAGCCTGGTTTCCGCTGAATATTCTGAACCGGTTACGGTGGCTCGGGTTAGGAATGTTGCCTACTCGAGTACGCGAATGATACGGCAGCGCCTATACGGTATCGACCATATCATAAATCCGGAAATAGAGGCGGCCCACGCGGTTATTCGCTCGCTAGAGCGAGGGGCGGTTGGAACCGTGAGACACTTCTCCGATTCGGGTTTGACACTTACATCTGTTTCCATCCTTCCGGGCTGCCCATTCATTGGTAAGTCGATTAGGGAAATTCGAAGTAACCTTAGCGGGAATTTTCTGGTACCGCTGATTACTCGAAATGGTGAAACGTCAATTCCCGTTGGCGATACCGAGATACTGGTAAACGATATGCTGTATGTTATCGCGAAGCCGGGGGACACCGATGAGTTGATTCTCGCATCCGGTCTGCGAAGGAGTGAGTTAAGAAGAATTGCGATTGTTGGGGGCGGACGCATTGCCCGCTATGTGGCCGACTATCTTCTTGGCAAGGAAGATGATGAGGAGATGAGCAATGTCGGAACCTGGAAGAGAATAATCGATCGCTTCCGAAATAAAACACCCGCGCGCAAGGTTCATTTTATTGAACGCGACTATGCGGTTGGCCGTGAACTGGCGGATAGATACCCCTCGGCCCTGATAAGCAATGCCGATATCTCCGACGAGGAAATTTCGGAAACGGGGCTCCTGGAGGGTTGCGATCTTCTAGTGAGTGCCACGGGCAATCAGGAACTAAACCTGATTAGCGCCTTGTATGCGAAAAACCACGGTGTTACTAGAACTATCGCCCTTGTTAGAATGGCTTCCTATGTGGGAATGGCAAGGGAACTGGGGGTGGATGTTACGGTAAGTGTTTCCGATACCATGGTTGACGGTATTCTCAGGATTCTGAGGAAGGGAAACATCCGCAGTATTCATACTATCGCGGGTAGCGATTTCGAGATAATAGACTTCCTGCTCGATCGAGACTCGCCTCTAGTAGGTAAGACTATAAGGAACTGCGGGCTTCCCAAAAACAGTTTGATTCTAACGGTTAAACGCGGCTCGGAGTATCAGCTTCCCGACGGAAATCTGGAACTAAGCGAAGGGGAAAGGATAATAGCTATCACTCTCAGAGAGGAAGTAAAAAAGCTGGAGGAAGCTGTTACCGGACTATGATCCGATTTGTTCCGGTTCTACATGTGGTGAGTCTACTCCTGCTAATCATATCTTTTTTCATGCTGGCGCCCCTGGGGATTGCCATATACAACGGGAATCCGGCATCGGCGCGAGCCTTTGGATTCACTATAGCCTTCACGGCCATTCTCTGCTCACTTCTGTGGTGGTTAACCAGGCCGAAGAATGGCTTAGGCCGGCAGTTGCGAACAAGAGAGGGGTTTTTACTTGTAACCGCGAGCTGGATTTCGGCTTCCGCTGTTGGAGCGGTTCCCTTTGTACTCTCTGGAACAATCTCATCGTATACCGATGCTTTTTTCGAAACTATAAGCGGCTTCACTACCACCGGCGCCTCTGTTCTCACCGCAATCGAAACTCTTCCCAGATCGGTTCTGTTCTGGCGTTCTCTTACTCACTGGCTCGGCGGCATGGGTATTGTTGTATTGACAGTGGCCATCCTGCCATTTCTGGGAGTTGGCGGTGTTCAGTTGGTTAGAGCGGAATCACCCGGCCCCACCTTGGATAAAATGGCCCCAAAGATAACGCAGACGGCGAAAATTCTCTGGTTCATATACCTGGGCTTCACTGTTCTAGAAACAGTGCTGCTGATGGCTGGAGGTATGAGCCTTTTCGATGCTCTTACGCACACCTTTGGAACTCTGGCCACGGGGGGATTCTCGCCTAGAGATGCAAGCGTTGGAGCATATAACTCGAGTTTTATAGACTGGGTTATCATAGCTTTTATGATAATTGCCGGGATAAATTTTGGGGTCTTCTATAAATTGCTGCGAGGGGATTTGAGGGATATTGCACGGAATACGGAATTCAAAACCTATGTTCTTATAATTGTTACTTCGGCACTCATAATCACTCTGGTACTTCTCAAGGTTTATGGCGATTTTGGTAAATCGCTTCGCTATGCGGGATTCCAGGCGGTGTCCATTATCACTACAACTGGTTTTGCCACGGCCGATTTCGATATGTGGCCAATGGCGGCAAAGGGGGTGCTGCTGCTACTGATGTTCGTGGGGGGATGTTCCGGTTCAACTGGCGGTGGTCCCAAGGTTATTCGCGTTGTCACGCTAGTCAGGCTTGCCCTAAAGGAGATGAGATATATGTCGCGCCCGAGGGGGATTTTTCGGGTTCATATCAATGGCGAGCCGGTTAAGAAGAATCTCCTTTATTCGGTTAGCGGCTTCTTCGTTCTCTATTTACTTTGCCTGCTGTTTGTTACTGCTATAGTGAGCTTCTTCGAGGCGGCGGATATAGCCACGGCGTTCTCAACCGCCTTGGCAACCGTGGGGAATATCGGCCCGGGATTTGGGTTGATTGGCCCCACGATGAATTATGCCTTTTACCACCCAGTTGTTAAGTGGGTACTGAGTGTTGCCATGCTGGCGGGGCGGCTCGAGGTGTATACGGTGCTCATACTGTTAACGCCATCTTTTTGGCGCCGCGCCTAACCTGGGCCTGAGGCCGGAAAGCCGCGATGCATGGGCGGGCCATCAAGGCTCTTCAAGGCCCCCGCGTTCTAGGGAATTGTCTTTTCGGCTAAGACGAAACTCTATGCCTAATTCTTTGAGAATGTGGAAGGTGTTCACACACTCCACGTTAAATTCTTTACAAACATTGGGGATTTTGATTTTTTTAGATTCCGAATTAACGGGTGTCTCTAGGGTAACCATCACTGTTTTTTTAACAATCGAGTATGCTATTAACCAGATATCTGCGCCTTCAAGGAAATACTTCTTGGTGAAATCCTTGGGCTTCTCCAATTTCCATATCCAGTTAGCAATTTCTTCTTGTTTTGATATTACACTTTCATCGTCGGTACTGACAAAAAAGGATTTTTGGACATTCTTTGCCCACTTAGCGAGTTTATCTTCTTCATCTTTTTTTTCTTCTTTTTTTACTATTTCGTGTTTCACTCTGTCGATGCTTATAACGCTTTTTACTTGGCTAAGAGCTTCCCAGAAACCAGGGCAGATATCGGATGAATAATAACTATTGCTTGCATCGATAAGCACGCTGGCATCTAGTAAGTCATGGAATCATGTCTATATCGAGTTCTTGCAGGGCATACTTCTGAAGAGTTGCACCGCGAAGACCCGTAAGCCTATATGCATCCCTGAATCCCAGCCTCCCTTCCATGGCCGCGTGAATAACGGCTGTTGCGAAAAACTTTCCGATGCGAAAATTCTGATTTTTGTAGAAATCACCGCCACTTGCGGAGCTCTTGGTTTGCTCCTGTTCTTGTTTAGTGTACTTATCGTGAAATTCAAAGAATTCATCTCGGGTTATGAGCCCTAAATCCATAGCTCGGCGCCCGATAACAATGGGACTAACCTTGAAAAACTTAGCCATATACACGATTAGTCCAGATAGCTCTACCTCATTGGGCCATTTATTCTTCAGCTCCTGGGCCGGAACAAGAAATTCCGCCGCTGCCTGATTGCAGAATTCCTCGATTCGGTTATCTTCACTGAGAAAATCTCTACTAATACCCTCTCCCCCTTCTAGGATACTAATACCCTCTCCCCCTTCTAGGAAGATATGTGCTAACTCATGGGCCAGGGTGAACAACTGTGCTGCCTTCGAATCGGCACCATTAACAAAAATTAGAGGGGCATACTTATCAACCAGCGCGAAACCGCGGAATTCTTCAACTCTCAATTTTCGATTATTGTAGTTGCCCACCACGCCGTTAATCACCGCCATAACGCCTATTTGCTCTATACATTCGCGTAGGTAGCCAACTTCCCGTTTTCTAGTCCATTTATCATCCACAACATTTCTCATTTTTTTCCCAACTTCCCTGGGATTATCCTGCAAACTGACGCTACCTACAAAATCAAGGGTATCCGCCTCCCACTCGTTTTCTATCTCCTCGCTTAGCCAGTCCTGCCTGCGTTGCATGGTGTAGATGGTGTCTAGCAAATCACCGCTTGGCCGAGTAGATGGAGCATCTTTGGTAGTTCGGAAATCAGGAATTGGCATTTCCTCATCAGGTGGGTCCGAGAGGAAGAAATATCCCAATGGAACGTGGGTTTTTTTGGCAAAATTCTCGAGTTGCCTAAGGGTTGGGTAAAGCTCGCCCCCGCGCCACTGCTCAAGTTTACTGAGTGCCTTGTCTTTTTCCACGAGTTCTTCCGCGCTTTTCCTGGAACGCTCGAGAGCCCAATCAAAAAATTTCCTATTAATTTGCACGCGGCTCATTCTTTTACTCTGGCTAATCGTATCATGCACTATCGCCATAGAGCAATTCTGCTAGTCAGTAAATGCACCAAAGCGGATATATATCCATTATAAAAATGATAGAATATTCAAGCAGAGGAGGTATTACCCTTGGCGCGGAGACTCGTCTTAACGGAGCGGAGAAGTGACTAGATACATTGCCCTTCTTAGGGCGGTGAATGTTGGCGGCACAGGTAGATTATCCATGAAGGTTCTTTCAGGGCTCTGTGTCGAACTTGGTTTTGAGAATGTTCGCACCTACATTCAGAGCGGGAACGTTATCTTCGAGAGCAATCTCCCGGAAACTGAAATTCGAAAAAAACTCGAAGAAGTGCTAATAGATAGGCTTGGATTAAAAACCGAGGCTATACTTCGCACCGCGAGGGAACTCGAGGCCGTATTGGCAGCCAATCCCTTCCCAACAGCCGAGGCATCGAAGGTGGGTGTGTTCTTCCAATCCGATTCCATTATCGATAGAAAACTCTTTGATAATCCTCCGACTAAGGAGGTGATTAGAATAGGAAGAAGGGAAGTTTATATCCACTTCCCAATGGGCATGGGCCCCTCGAAACTCAGGCTTCCCGCTGAAACCGGAACCATGCGCAATATGAACACTGTTTCAAAACTTGTAAGCATGACTAGGCAGGCATAGCAGGCAAAAGCAGAGTTTTAAGCCAGTTGCCCGTAAGGCTCAAATGCAGTTGCGGGGAGGGCGCTAAAGGTTAGACAAATAGCTCTTGCCGATGGGCTTAAACCTGCCTCTTCAGCGGCAATATTGGGTAATTAGGCTGAATATCTCTTGAACCTTTGCCTTGCCCTGTCCTCTTTCTATGGCCTCTTTTACGCAGTTGCCGATGTGGCGGCGGAGTATTTGAAATTTCTGAGTCTTAGGGCATTGGAGACTACGGAGACAGAACTGAATGCCATTGCGGCGGCGGCTATCATCGGGCTTAGTAGCGGCCCTCCGAATGCGAATAGTACACCAGCCGCTATTGGAATCCCCAGGGTGTTGTATGCGAAGGCCCAAAAGAGGTTTTGTTTGATATTTCGCATTGTAGCGCGGCTGAGTTTAATTGCCGTAACCACATCCAGCAGGCTGCTATTCATCAGCACTATATCGGCCGATTCCATGGCCACGTCTGTTCCCGTGCCTACTGCAATTCCCACGTTGGATACCGCTAAAGCGGGGGCGTCGTTAATTCCATCGCCAACCATCGCTACCGCGGACTTGTTTTTCTGAAGCCTTCTAACTTCTTCAGCCTTGTTCTGGGGTAGTACTTCCGAGAGGACCGTGTCTATGTTCACTTGACGTGCAACAGCGGCGGCGGTTCGGTGGTTGTCGCCTGTTATCATCGCTATTTTCATTCCCATCTCGCGTAGCCCGGCTACTGCCGCCGCGCTTGTTTTCTTTATCGTGTCGGCAACGGCTATGATTCCCACCAATTTGCGGTTTACAACCGCGTACATGGGAGTTTTTCCATCCTCCGCGAGAAGTTTGGATTGTTTTTCGGGGTTGAATGCCGGAGCATCAAATCGCGATTCCGCCGGCAACTCTGCAGATGATGCCGCTGAAGGCCTCTCTGATTTTTTCTCCCTGCTAAGTTCAATCCCTATCGAATCGAGTAATGACTGGTTTCCAAAGTGGAATTCTCTGTTTCCGATTTTGTATTTCACCCCCTTTCCGGGAATTGCCTGAAAATCTCGAATCGCCTTCAATTCTACCTTCCTTTCCTCGGCAGCCTCTACTACTGCATTGCCCAGGGGATGTTCCGAGTTTTTCTCGCCGGAGGCGCATAGGGCCAGTATCTCCTCTTCGCTCATGCTGCCAGTGCTTAGTATGTCGGTGAGCCTTGGGCAACCTTCGGTTATGGTGCCGGTTTTATCGAGAATCACCGTGTCTATTTTGTGGGCGGTTTCAAGCGGACGTCCTCCCTTTATCAGAATGCCCAATTCCGCTCCCCTGCCTGTTCCAACCATTATCGCGGTTGGAGTTGCCAGGCCTAGTGCGCATGGACATGCAATTACAAGCACGGAAATGAAAACTGTAAGGGCGAATTCCAGGGACTTGCCGGTAAGAAACCATACCGCGCCCGACAATATGGCTGTTCCCATTACCATCGGGACAAAGTAGGCTGAGATGGCGTCGGCTATTCTAGAAATGGGAGCCTTTGAGCCCTGAGCATCTTCGACTAGTTTGATTATTTGAGAGAGCACGGTATCCTTGCCAACCTTGCTCGCGCGGATTTGTATGGTTCCATTCTTGTTGATGCTCGCGCCGATAACTGAATCTCCGACACTTCTATCTACAGGAATGCTTTCTCCACTAATCATCGATTGATCGACACTGGTGTTCCCATCGATAACTATGCCGTCAACGGGTATTTTACCACCTGGTTTTACCAGAATCACATCCCCTGGTTCCACCTCTTCGATGGGAACGATGATTTTGGAATGGCCTTCCAATACCACCGCGGTTTTCGGTTGCAGACCGATGAGTTTTTTTATAGCCTGAGAGGTTTTCCCCTTTGAAACTGCTTCGAGATATTTGCCTAGGAGTATCAGAGTGATTATCACGCCGGCGGTTTCAAAGTAAAGGTTTTTCGCGTATATAATTTCACCGTTGGCTATCTTGATGATGGCGTAGACGCCGTAGAGAAATGCCGCGCTGGTTCCGATGGCGATTAGCGAATCCATGTTGGGGCGGGCCTTGAATAGAGCCCTGAAACCCACTGAATAGAAACGGTTTCCCGCTATAAGGGCGGGTATCGTAAGAAGGAGTTGGGAAAGTCCAAAAACTAGCGGATTGATTTCCGAATTCACTAGTCGCGGCAGCGGTAAACCCGCCATATGTCCCATTGCGAGGTAGAGAAGGGGAATCGTAAAGACCGCCGATACAATCAGCCCTTGCAGCGCTGTTCTAGTTTCGGATTTCTTCAGTTCGTCTACTTCGTTTACCCGGGTTTCGATTTTCCTCGCCTGGTAGCCCGCATTATCGATACCGGCTCTTATCTGTGAAATTCGGACCTCGCGGGGATTGTATTTAATAAGGGCTCTTTCTGTTGTAAGGTTGACAAATACCTCTACTACACCGGAAAGCTTCGATATCGCCTTTTCAACGGCTATGGCGCAGCTCGCGCATGTCATGCCTCCAATTGGAATAACTATTTCTCGCAATGGATCAACCCCTCTTACTTCATAACCGGCATCTTCAATAGCTTGCGTTATCGCGGGGTTGGACGTTTGATTCCTGTTATAGACAGTATCCAGTCTCTCGCTTGCAGGATTTACGGATGCCCATCCCCGGCGGTTTCATAAGGGCCCCTTCGATTGCATTCACGCGGGATAAGCAAGTGATACCCTGAATCGATAGCCGCTGTGCCGCCATGTTCTCTTCAGTGTTTTTGTATTCCATATCCTATCCCTGGTAGGGTGGGGTTTAGAGTAGAGGGGGAATCGGGCGTATGTCAAGTTTTTTCTCGCTTGCAACCTGAAATCGGCTTAGCGGCTCGGGAAGTTCTGTAGTAAGATGTATGGGTTTGGTGAGTAGAATGAGTGAACGGAGATACTAATGCAACGGTGGGGAGCAATCCAGATTTTAACGGAAGAAAACGAAAGGCGGATTCGCGATAATCCGCTGTTGAATATCGACACTTTCATTATTCCCTCTCCCTTCATTTACGATCAATCGGCCGCGAAGGATTACCAGCATAGCTATACGTGGATAGAAGAGGGTGAAATTCTGGGTTATCTGCTCACCTATGCTTCATCCAACAATGCGGAGTATCTGATATACAAGCTGGTTACGAGTCCATATGGCCGCGGCAGGGGTATTGGCAGCGCATTTATCGAAAATTTGGCTAGGGAGGTATCGGAGGAATCCAATATCTACCTCTATGTGTGGGAGAAGCAGCACGATACGGTTGATTTTTTTCGCCATAAGGGCTTCGAGGTGAAAGACAGCATTGTGTATCGAAACATGGTTTATTATAGGCTCAGCGCGATTAGCGGAGATTTGCTCAAAAAGGTGGGAAAGGCGGATCGAAAGGCCCCGGCCGCCGATGAAATTGGACGAACCCGACACGATGCCCGCAAAACACTCAGTTCATTGATGGCGATGGTAAACGCGCTTGCGCCCGCGAATGCGGGGCGAATAATCGAGGATATCAATAGAGAAACTACTACTCTCATAAACATGCTGAATATGTACCGGGATGCCATGTCCATGGCTCACGAGGTGAATTTGCAGGATTTGATTCTGGAGAGATTGATTCCGTATGTGAATGCCAGCCAGGAAAAAATTGAATTGACGATTAATCTCTCGGTTCAAAAACCGGTAGTTCTAGGCCATTGGCTGAATATTGGGCGGGCATTGGTGAATTTGGCCTCTAATTCCATCGATGCGATGGCGAATAGCGAGGAACCCGGCAGATTGCGAATTTCCTTGTACGAGGATAACGATGGGACTGTGAAGCTTCTAATTGCGGATAACGGTAGCGGCATTCCACCGGAACTGCTGGAGCGTGATTCAGAGGGTCGCCCAGCCTTTATCGGGAAATCCACAAAGGCAAATGGGAAGGGTGAGGGACTTGGAACGGCCCAGGTTTGGAGTTGCTTTGGTTCGGATCGACTCGATATACATAGCACGGTTGGCAGGGGTACTGAGTGGACGATTAGCTTTGAACGTTCGACGATTGGGCTTACAAAGCGCTTTGCATCGCTTCAAAGGCGCTTTTTTGAACTCCAGGGACTGGAAGATGAAACTAAGATTTATGATAAGTCAACTCGCACCGAAATAGTTTCGGCGATTTGGCGAGTTCGCAAAAAAGAGATATTTCTCTTTGAGCTTCTGGAGCGCTTTAGTCATCATCATAATATCCGGGATTTATATCGAGTTATTCTTACATATTTTCAGGGGAATATGAGAGAAAGGGAATTTGAAACCCAGGTTAAAGGATGGAAGGGAGTGCATTCATCGCTCAATTCCTGGCTATTAATCACCGCGAATAGAATCCAGAAGAGCCACGAAAGACTTGCAGCCCACGTCGATATGCGAAACTACCGAGATGCGCTGTTCAAGAGCTATGGACAGTCGATTGATAAGGTGATTATTTTTACCCTGAATCCGCGGGAAAGAACTTTTCTGGCAACCGACAGAAAACTTGCCGAGCATTTGGATTTCGTTGCCTATCTTGGAGGTGACAAAGACGAGATGCTTCGCGGGGAATTCGTTGGCGATGTAAATATTGACAGCAGCCCTATATATCTTGGCGTTTGGTCGGTTGATTCAGACGAGGATCTCCAAAATAAGCTTCTGCTACTTCAAAGGGGAGCACAGGCTGTATTGGAATTTGGCATACACCCGAGCAAGCGTCTTGCACTCTATCAATCTACTTATATCCGACATATTCGCGATATCGATTCCGATGCATCGAGTACTTTCGGAGAATTTGCAGCGCTGCCCCTGGAGGAACTGGAGAGGCGATTTGCCAGAGAGGCCGAGAGCGAGATGCAGGAATTCATGGCGGCATTGGATTAATTGGCTAATGGAGGTTGACCCCCAAGAGGGGTATATGCTACTTCAGATACCCATTTAGCAAGCCTACTCACACGGAGAATCAATCATGCTCAGCGTTTCGGATGTAAGTCTTTCCTTCGGCAAGCGTCTGCTGTTTAGGGATGTCAATATCAAATTCCTCCCGGGCAACTGCTATGGATTGATAGGGGCGAACGGCTCAGGGAAATCGACATTCCTGAGAATACTCTCGGGAGAGCAGGAAGTGGATACCGGCGCTGTAACTATCAGTTCCGGAATGAGGTTGGCGGTTCTTGCTCAGAATCGGAATGCCTACAACGAGCATTCGGTTGTACATGCCGTTATCAAGGGTTATCCCGGGCTTTATGAAATTATGCAAGAAAGGGAGATGCTTTATTCCAAACCGCGGATGACGAACGAAGAGGGCATAAGGGTTGCGGAGTTGGAGAGCGACTTTGCGAGAATGGGTGGATATGAGTCTGAGAGTGAGGCGGCTTCACTGCTGTCCGGGCTGGGAATAGGCGATGATATGCTCCAAAAACGGATGTCGGAGCTCGATGAGGATGTCAAGGTTCGCGTCCTGGTTGCCCAGGCCCTATTTGGGAATCCGGATATACTGCTACTCGACGAGCCAACAAATCACCTTGATATCGAATCCATTAGATGGCTGGAAGATTTCTTGCTGAAGGTGAGCAACATCGTTATTGTCGTAAGTCACGACAGGCATTTTCTCAACAGGGTATGCAGCCATATTGCCGATATTGATTTCGGGAAAATTAGTGTTTACTACGGAAATTATTCATTTTGGCAGCAGGCCAGCCAACTTATTGCCGCTCAGCAGAAGGATCGTCAGAAAAGAGCCGAGGTTCGGGCGGAGGAACTAAGGCGGTTTATACAGCGCTTTGCGGCAAACGCTTCGAAGAGTAAGCAGGCAACAAGCCGAATGAGGGAACTGGATAAGTTAGATTTGGAGAGCCTTCCGCGGAGTTCGAGGCGATTTCCCTATTGCAGCTTCAATTCCGAGCGTAAACTCGGAAAAACTGTTTTGGAGCTCGAGGGCTTCTCGAAGAGCCTTGATTCGCAGACACTGTTTAGCTCATGGAATTTGAGCACCCGGGCAGGCGATAAGATAGGCTTCATCGGACCGAATAATTTGGCTAAAACGGCATTCATGGACATAATCGCCGGGGAACTTGGTCTCGATGAGGGTAAATTTACCTGGGGAGCCACTGTTAAATTCGATTATTTTCCTAAGGATAATTCTAGGTTCTTCAGCGGTGATTTATCCCTAACCGACTGGCTTCGGCAATACTCCGCCGAGCAGGATGAGGCATACATCCGTGGATTTCTCGGGCGCATGCTATTTACCCAAGACGAGTCTTTGAAGAGGGTTAGCGTATTATCCGGGGGGGAAAGGGTACGCTGCCTGCTTGCCAAGATGATGCTGAGCGGGGCGAACTTCTTAATCTTAGACAATCCAACCAGTCATCTCGATCTTGAATCCATCACGAGTCTGAATAACGGCCTAATCGACTTCGATGGCTCGATTGTTTTTGCAAGCCACGATCATCAATTTATCAATACGATTGCCAATCGAATCATCGAATTCGCTCCCGCCGGGGTGATAGACCGCCGTATGACTCTCGGGGAATACCTGCAGAGTAGGGATGTGGCAGAACTCAGGGACGAGATGTACGGCGGCCGCCATGAACGCCTAAGAATATAGGCACCCCCTGTCTACCTGATTCAAGGTAACGCGGCCAGTCGGAGATTCTTTCTCAAAGCGTCAGAATTTCTCATTAGTAAGATTGAGCACTCTCGGAGTTTACCGCGGCAGGCGTGCCGAAAAACGGGTAATCAAACCCCGCGTTCTTATTTTGCCCATCTGGCACCCACCTCACCATGCAATCCGCTTGCTAAGGCTTTTCTCACCGGTGCATATTGGATGGATATGTCCCATCCCACGCTTTCGGCGCCTTGGAATGCCCGAAGTGGTAATTCTGCTGCTTCTCGCGGTAGCGTGTGCGGACGCGGTTTTGAAATTCCGATATTCGGGAGATCACTGCGGGTAATGGGACAAGGCGCTGTATGCATCGCTCTTTTTGCGCTCATAACGATACAGGCAGGCGCGGGAGAACTGGAGTCGTTTAACAGCCGGCCCGTGTGGCGAAGGGCCTTCGGAGGAAAAATAAACACCTTTCCGGCCCAGGGACCAGGCGCCGATGTCTACATCATTGCCGAGGATAGGGCTCTTCACAGCCTAAATGGTGAAACGGGTGAGGTAAATTGGGTCTATCGACCGGGAGGAAAGCTTCAAAGTCTCCTGATGATTGGCGCGGACGGCACAATTTATATTCAGAATGATAGACGGGAATTCCTCGCGGTTACGCCGGGAGGCACCGGAAGATGGAAACTGCTCTTGGAGGCGGAAATGGCCGTGCTACCGGCGGGAGGTTCGGATGGAAGAGTATTCCTGCCATTGGTGAGTGGAAGGGTTTTATGTGTTTCCAGGCGTGGCAGAATTCTGTGGACCATAGATATGGCAAGCGAGGCATCCGCGGCCCCGGTTGTCAATGCCGAGGGTTTACTTTGGATTCCATTAAGCAGCGGGCAAATCATCTGCGTTAATCCTTGGGGAGAGGAAATAGCGCATGCCGGACTTTCCGAATCGGTTTCCGCATTAGCCTTGGATGGCGATGGGCGAATTTGGGCTGGAGGATATGATGGCGCCGTTTCGGTTTTTCCTCATTATACCATCCGCCATTCAAATACGCCCCTAACCCAATTGAATCCCATGTTCAGCCTTAAAACCGAATCATCGAGGGTTACCGCGATACTGACAACGAGTTCCAAGAAGGGGTTAGTTTTTTATGCCGCCGGAGAAGTGGTTTCATACAGTGAATTCGGAGAGGAAATAGAACGCTTCCGTATAGCGCTCAGTGGGGGGGCCCCATCGGCCTCGGCCAATGGAACAATCTTTGCTCCCGTATCCGATGGGAGTATTCGGGTATTACAACCGGACTCGGTAAATGGGGATAGGCATATCGAGCTTAAAGTGGGTTCCTCATTATCCGAACCGCTACTCACCAATCAGGGCATGCTGATAGCGGGTGGCGAGGATTGGATTCTCTATGCCTGGAAGGCAGAATTGCCGGGTTCCGGATGGCTTCAATTCAGAGGCGGCCCCTTAAGATTGGGAACCCTCCCCACCCCATTGGCAGTTGTTGATAGGGAAACCGCTCGTAAGGATCCGAGGTTCTTCATTAGAGAGCAGATGGCCGTATCCGATAGCCTGGATAAGCGGATGGAACTTGTTAAGGAGATAGAATCCCACACCGACGTGCTGGAACTGTACAAAACTCTCCCCTGGGTGGATTTACTGCTGGAGGACTTGGTGTCAATTGGAACTATTCGCTCCGTGGAACGATATGACAAGGGGAAAAGCTCTCATGCCTTGGTTCGTGCGGCAGCTTATCGGCTAATCTCAGAGGGAATTGATTTCAGATTACGAGATTTGATTCTTCAATGTCTGCAGAATGAAGAAGACCCAGTGGCCTTGGCAGCCGGTTTTCGAGCCCTAGGGCATATTGGTACTGATTGGGATGGAGCATCGATGCGGACAATATACAGCCGCTATAGGGCCACCTTGGAGCCGAGAGGCGAGAAATTCATTTTGGAAACTGCTCGGGCTCTAGTGGATTTAGTTCGATATAACGGGGATGTAAGCGATTCATCTGGAATCGAATTGCTGGAAAAGCTCCTGAGTAGCAGTTTTTCAAGTGAGGGGAAAAAGAAGTTGCTTCTTATTCTGGCGGATCTAAATAAAAATACGGGACTTTGAAAAAATTGACGAATATAATTCCGACTTGAGGAGTTACAGAATGATTCAGAGAGAAACTTTCCGTATAACCCTGGTCCTGGCAGCTGTTTTTTGCCTGCCCCTACATGCTCAGGAAGTTCGTGTGGAACGCGATGAATTAACCAGCATCGGTGATCAATCAATAAAATTCATTAACTATGTTGGCCCCCACGAATTCATAAACACGGCAGACCAGATTCGTGGTATAGGCCGTTTATTAGGTAGCGGAATAACTCTTCAAACTTCCGGCAGAAATTCAATTGCCGGGAAGTACGAGCTTGTTCATATTGTTACGCCGGATATCGAAGAGGGCTTTGATTCGGATATCTTCATTATCGGAGACAACGCCGCGGTGGATCATATCAACAATCTTAGAACTATAATAGCCGGATATTTGGAAACAGTTTATGGCTTCCTTGGGCGAGATGCCTACCTTATTGCCGAATTTATTACCTATTACAACGCGGTATACAGGAATGACATGGAGATGGCCGGGGAACGTTACAAAGAGCCCGTTGTCAATTTTCTAAACCCTGATAAGCTGGGTTTGGATACGCATTATTCAAATTGGGCAGGGAGAACCCAGATGCTTATACCTCTTAGCGTGGTTTTTGATGCGGATGTTTCCATAGACGCCGGAGCGATTACCGATGATAAGGTTATAGAGGAAATGCGTAAGGAAGAGGACATGGGCCTAGATTCCCGGCGGGATATGGTGGAGCTTCGAGAAAGGGAAATAGCAAAGGAGCAGGAGGGCCTCGATAAACGCCGCGAGGAATTAGAGAGCGAGCATAAGTCGATTTCGGAAAAACTCGGTGATATCGAGGAGAGGGAGGCCATCGGAGAAAAGCCCAGCTCAGAAACAAAGAAGGAGCTGGAGAAGAAGAAGTCGAACATCGAAAGGGCTGTAGAAAAGTTGGAAGAGCTCCAGAAAGGCGTGGACAAGAAGACGGAGGCAGTTCTCGAAATGCGAGATGATATCTCCGAGGATGAGAACAAACGCATTGCGGCTGAAACTGAAGATGTTTTCACGTCGGCAGCCGTGGTGGAACCTGTCTGGTTTCTAACTGTTGATAATGAGGGAGATGGAATTCCCTATGGTAGAATCGTAAAATACAACCTCGAGGATAGGAGACTACTCGCGGTAAGCAAGGTTACAGCCGTGCGGGGTCGCTCGATGGCCATATTGCCGGATTCGATTATCATTATCGCCGGGAGAAGAGGTCCGAATTCCAAGGTAAGATTGATGCTGCTGGATAGGAATACACTGGAAGAGATATCGGTGGGAGAACATGATATTTTTCCCGGCTCCCTGATGATGGTGAAAGGCAGCGATATATACCTGGTTACCACCGAAAAAGGAGAATGGCGGCTGGGGAAATTCGATACGGCCATTAGAAGAACGGCTATTAGCAACCTTGCTATAGAACCATGGACTTCGATATCCTGCGATGAAACTTCGGTATATGTTCAAGGTGCTGAGGGCGGCGTTCTAAAACTCTCGAGCACCACTCTGAAAGAGGAATTGAGGCTGCCCTGAGCTAGTCCAGAATACCCTCGAGTTCCTCTCGGTTAATGCCAAGCTTCCCGTCCAAGTACAGAGGTTCAAGGTTAAGCTCCGAAAAAAGATCCCTCGTGTTGGCAGTCGAATCCAGTTTGTCGTCCTCTACATTCGTACGAGACGAATCAACTGCAATTCTGATCGCCTGCTCCTCGTCCCTGTTTGCTTCAAAAACCGCGAGTTTACTCATCACCGTGGGTTGGGTGCCGGCAATGAAGTATTCAGAACGGAGTTGATTCTTAGGAGTATCCTCGTTGGGTAGCATGCCAGTTCTGCGGTCTACTACAACTTGCACGATGCCGGTGGCAGGCCTGGGGAATTCTACCCTGTTCAATCCTTCGTGTATACTTTTCATATAACCGGCCCACACGGGCCCCGTGGATGTAGCACCCGTTTGGGATTTACCTAAGGAGTTGCCTCTCTTGTCGAATCCTATCCAAAGAGCCGTGGTGTAATACGGAGAAAAGCCGACAGTCCAAGCGTCTTCCCAGTTCTGAGAGGTGCCGGTTTTGCCTGCCATAGGCATTCCATCAAAACCGTTCACCGTATTCCTGGCGTATGCCAGGGTGCCGGAGGAGATAGTGCTTTGCAATATACTGGTCATTATGAATGCCGTTTGCGGCGACATAATCTGCATGTTCTTTCTTTCTTGTGATTTTCTGAGCTCGCGTTCGGGATTCACTATCACGTTTCCGTAACGATCCTCAATATATCTGATTGCGATGGGTTCTACCCCATAACCGGAATTGGCGATTGTTGCGTATGCGCGTGCAAGTTTCACAGGAGGGATACCCAGCGTTCCCAAACCCAGTGGATATACTCTGTCGAAAGTTTTGGCGATTTCCTGAGGGCTGGTAATCCCAAGTAAATTTGCCGATCTATTGATCGCGGTATCGAAACCGATGGATTCGAGAATTATAAGAGCGGGTATGTTGAGAGATTTTGAAAGCGCATCTCTAACCAATACGCTTCCATGCCAAGCGCCGGCATAATTATCGGGAATATAAGTTGTGCCATCGGGGCTTATAAAAATTCGGGGGCCATCATGAATTCGGCTGGCAGCCGTGAAGGCTCCGGAGCTAATCGCGGCAGAGTAGTAGAGGGGTTTAAATGCGGAGCCGGGCATCAAAACTGCCTCCATGGCGCGATTAAACTGGTTATTCCGATTGAATTCGCTCCCGCCCACCATGGCGAGGATGTAGCCGGTTTTATTGTCAAGGGTGATTAGAGCGGTTTCGACATTGTTCATTTTCTGATACACCAGTACATGTTCGTAAGAAATATTCGCAACCGATTTCAGATCGTTCAATCCAAATACCATCGACATTAGATCCGTCACCGGGGTTAACTGGTTTAACACAAATTCTCTGGCAGTGCTTGTTTTTCGAGAATTGGAGGCCTGTATGCCGGGAATGTCAAAGACTAGCGACAAAAGCTCGATAGTTTCATCTAGGCTATCTGAGGTATAACTGTTTGTTATATTTCTGTCGTTCTGATATTTCCTGTTCCATATTCGCAAACCCTCCATAATCTGCTCGTCGGCTTTCCTCTGATAATCAAGGTTCAATGTCGTATGTATGGTATAGCCGTCCCGGTAGATATCCTGCTGGCCGAATAAGTATTTCTCTACCTCGTTTCGAATGAACTCGCTGAAATAGGGAGCCTTGTCATTGGCCAAGCGGTCGAAATAGGGTGAATCGGTGGCAGAGCGAGACCAATCGAAATTGTTCCAGTACTCTTCAAATGAAGTGTTGGCGATTTCGGAATCTATATGGCCCGCCGAAACCATTTGATTCAGTATTTCTCGCTGTCGATTTTTGGCGGCTTGGGGCTGAGTTATAGGGGAATATAAACCGGACCCCGCAAGTTGTATTACCAGCATCACTGCTTCGGCGGGAGTGTTTTCGGTGGCTGAATGTCCGAAGAAAAACCGACTGGCTGCTTCCACGCCATAGGTGTTATGGCCGAAATAAACAGAATTCAAGTACAATTCCAGAATTTCTTGTTTTGTAAATCGGCGCTCGAGCTGGTAAGCCCACCATATTTCCTTGAGTTTGCGCCTTATGGAAATCTCTGTGCGATCCGCATGCCTGGCACCTGCAACCTGCATAGTTAGGGTGCTAAAACCGGAGAAATATCCCCTATCAGTGAGAAAATAGAGGATGTTGTTGATAATCGCACGTATTAGGCCGCTAAGGGATACGCCGGTGTGCTTATAGAAAGGCGCATCTTCTCTGGTGAGCAATGCGTAAATCTGATTCTCCGGAATTGAGGTTATGGGGATGAGGTTGCGTTTCTCATCAGAGAAGAATTCAGTAATCAATTCCCCATTGATATCGAGTAGCTGAGAAGGAATGGCGGGCTTCGAGGTAATTAGTTCTTCCGTATTGCGTACGTTGTGAGTGGCCGCGAGATTCAAGCCTAAAGCAATGCCGAGCAAGGCTGCACATATAAACAGCGAAAAAGTAAGGGCTATCAATACTATGCGGCGTTTGCCGGTGAAATCCACGCTTTCAAGGTAAATCTATGCTCGGGATATGTCAAGGATTTGAGAAAAAAGTCCTATTTTGTCAAATCAGACTCCCTACCCGGGGGATAGGGAGGTTGTGAGCGGATTGAGTGCCGCCACCCGATGGCTGTCGTTTTCACGTAGGCGTGGGGCATTCTCTCGCGGGCTGGTTTCGATAATGCTCTTTTTTTCGAGATAGGCGCGACAATATGGCTCCGTTATTCTTTATCCGCCGTCTTTGCCGTATTCGCCGCCCGCACTGTCGCTGCCTTCGGTAATTTCAACATCGACTAGCAAGCTGATATTGAACCTGCTTCCGGGCTGAACGGTAAAATTCCGACTCACCTCAAGTTCACCGAGAGTATACGATATCAAATGGTCTCCAGGTTCCGTTTCAATTACTTTTATGATATCAACGGTCTCAATCAGCTCACCATCTAGCCGTATTATAGCGCCCCGAGGGATATGGATTGTCAGCTCAGGGGGTCTATAGTCCAGCGCAAGGCTTAGAGTCAACTCCTCTCCCGGTTCCAAGGCAAGGGTCTGCTCAATTGCCGGGGCGTGAGTGCTCGCAACCCTAAGCTTATGAATCCCAGATGACAGCCTGGTTGCCTCGTTCAACCCGATCGCTTTTCCATCTACAGTTACTTCGATGCTCTCCTCGGAATTTTCGGATAAATTTGTGATATTGACTGTTAACGAGCCTTCGTTTTTCCAAATGGGAACCACGGTGATTATGAGTTCTTCCGAAAAGGCTGCATCGGGTATTCCCTTCATCACCGGCAATACGGCTGCAAGAAGCGGAAACTGTTCAGCATTAATGGGTATCGGCAGCACGGAAGATAGGGCATCTCCAGTTATCCTATGCGTTTCACTGAAGGGGATGCGCACGAAGGTTCTCTCTCTAGCGGGAATAAGTTCCATATGAATTCTTGTTCCAGTGTAGTCACTTCGATTTTCGTTCGGATCCGGACTGATATCCCTATATATCATCAGGGCGAAACTGTTTCGGAACTTTCTAAGTTGCGACGGTATCTCGATTTGTATTTCGATACCCTCTTGAAAGGTGGAAATTTTATCCGAATGCGCTATGATTATTAGCTCTTCCGGTTTGAATTTCACAGCCGAGCCACCGATTTGAAGCATCCCCGCGATTCTACCCCTGATATTTTCAGAGTACACGGAGACAGTAGATAAGATAGAGAGAGAAATTAGCATAAACAGCTTGCCCATACTTGTATTCAATCCTTTCATACTATCATTCTATTGCGTAAAACGAAGTCAATGTTGCCGGATTTGTCGGTTTTCCATTTTTTCGAATTTCGAAGTGCAAATGCGGGCCAGTCGAAATTCCAGAATTACCCGAAAGAGCAATTTGGTAGCCGGCTCCCACGAGCTGCCCTATCTTTACAAGTGTTTCATCCAAGTGAGCATAAACTGTCTGATACCCGCCGTCGTGATCGATTATGATATAGAGGCCATAAATCTCCAGCATACCGATATCCTGAACTTTTCCATCTCTCACCGCGAATACGGGTGTGCCCACCGGGGCTCTGAAATCAACGCCTGAATGAAAACTCAATTTGCCTGAAAAAGGATCTGAGCGGTAACCGAAGTGGGAAGTGATTCTGGCCTTTTTCATGGGCGAGGAGAACAAACTGCCAAGAAACCTTATTCGTTCTTCGGAGCTGAACTTATCCCCGGGATAGAATCTGAACACCTTGTTTTCGCTATTATTCGATTTTATGGCAACGCTTATTACATCCGAACTCCTTGTTGTCTCGGATAGATTCTCTTCCCACTTATTCTTCGGCACGACAGGTACAAACACACCCGGGGTATTGGGAATCAGAATCTCATTGCCGGTCCTTAGAAGTTCCGGCGAATCCCAGCCGTTCAGAGTTGCAAGCGTATCATACGGTACGTTGAAGGCGGCTGCAACTGAGAAGATATCCTCAGATGGCAGTGGAATGTATCTGAAAATCATTAATGGCTGTGATTTAGCACTATTCGAGTACCATAGTTCGATATCTTGCTGATGCTGGTTGTAGAGAGGATCCCGCGACTCTATTGTATAGTTTATGAGCGGGTAGTCCGCTGCCGCGACATGCGCGATTACTGATAAAAATGTGAAAATGAAAATTCTAAGCTTCATCGAAAGACAACAGCAACTCCTCACTTAGAGGGATTTCCGCGGCGCCATAGCCTAAGCGTCTATCAGGCCGCCAGTGTCCATGGAAGTCGGAACCTCCAGTAACCAGCATATCATTCTTTTTTGCCAGTTCAGTCAGTCTTTCGGCTTCTTTTTTCGATGCCCCGGAATGTAAGGCTTCGATTCCGTCGATTCCGATTTTCTTCCAAATAGGGACGTATTTTTCAAAGCGTCTCCATGAAATCCACAGCGATAGCGGATGGGCTATGATGGCTTTGCCGCCTGCCTGATGAATCGCCTCGACGGTTTCTCCAAGTTTGGGCCGAAGTTCTGTTACATTGTAAGGACAGCCTGACCCCAGCCATTTCTCGAAGCAGCCCGGAATACTCTTCGCCTTCCCCTGGGCGATGAGCCAAGCGGCAAAATGCATTCGTCCAAGAACCTCGCCTCCTGCCAAGCTGCTTAGCTCATCCAGTGTAACATTCAGGCCATCGGCGTTCATCAGTGCTACCATTTTTTTATTCCTGGAATTACGCCATTCACGGACTTTCTCGAGGAAGCTTCCCAAGGGACCCTTCGGGTATTGTCTAATGCCCAATCCGAGTATATGAAAATCTCCAGGTTCGAATTCCACCTCGCTTTCCACACCCGGAATGAATCGAATTCCCAGGAGTTTCGCTGTCTTTCCCGCTTCTACAAGGCCGCCCAGCGTATCATGGTCTGTTAGCGCAAGGGCTGTTATTCCGGAATTCCCGGCTAATTCGAGCAATGCGGTAGGGGATAGCTCGCCATCGCTTGCATTCGAGTGGGTGTGAAGATCTATCATGCAGACCAAGATACACATTTAACGGTATTGTTGACAGGGTCTTATAGGGATGCGTATCCTTTCCATGATATGCCTTAACGGAGTCTTTCTTGCCTAAGACAGTGTTTTATCGCGCAAATGCAATCGTCTATTTTCAGGGTGATAAGGCCGAGGGGATACCTATATTGAAAGCGGGCAAGGTTGAACTCGCGTACGAGGATATCCAAACAGGCGCGGAGATAAGAGAACCTATAAAAACAGGCGAGTTTTTTGGTGTTAAAGCAGCGCTTGGCAATTACCCTCACGACGAAATCGCGATGGCTATTACTGATTGTGTGGTGATTCATTTCTCCATTGCTGAATTCGAGAATTTCGTAGCCGAGAATCCACGTATTTTGATGAAGATGCTACAAGTTTTCTCCACACAACTGCGAAGAATTCATAATCAGGTTCAAAACCTCTTATCCACGGACAGAGTCAATACGAATCAGGAAGCCGGCATGTTCGCGATAGGCGAGTACTACTCAAAGGAGAAGCGGTATCCGCAGGCTTCTTACGCGTTTAGAAGTTATTTAAAACACTGGCCCAAGGGTATCTATGCGGCACAGGCAGCCACGAAGGCCGAAATGGCTGAGAAGTCCCTACATGGTAGTTCTTCGGTCGCGGGCGAAGTTCAAGAGGAAGAAAGCAGTGAGACTGTCCTGCCCGCTATGAATTTCGACGAGATTGACGCTCAGTATAGAATGGGGCACTACAAGGAAGCCATGAAGGGATTCCTGTCCATAATCCGCGGTGAGAAGGATAAGGCAACTCTGGCAATGGCTGAGTTTCGAGTTGGCTGCTGTCTATACCATTTGGATATGTTTAACGAAGCAGCGGGACAGTTGGCTTCTGCTATCAGGCGATACCCGAATGAATCATTTCTTGGTGAGGAATTATTCTATATCGGACTCTGCCATAAAAAACTGGGTGACGCGGAGAAGGCCCATAGTTTCTTCACTAAGGCTGGACAGTTAATACCGGAGGGAGGTTCTCTCTACAGGCGGGTGCTTGAAGAAACGCGGGAGATTCGAAACGCGAAAGGTTCGGATACATGAACCTAGACCTTTCAAAGTTTGAACGGTTTGTCCGCACTTTCAAAGAGAATGAAATTATTTTCTGTGAATATGAACCAGGTGATACCTTTTATCTGATTCAGACAGGCAGGGTTAAGATTGTCAAGATTATCGGGAATATCGAGAAAATTATAGACATACTGAAACCAGGTGAATTCTTTGGGGAGATGGCCTTGTTGGAAAATGCCCCAAGAAGTGCCTCGATTATAGCCTTGGAGGACTGCAAGCTTCTCGAGTTCAATAGAAGCAATTTCGAGATTCTGATGACTGGAAATCCTCAGATGGCCATCAAGCTATTATCTCTTTTTGCTCAAAGGATATACGATCAGAAGCGACGCTTTGCCATTTTGACTCTATCGGATGAATACGCCCGGGTTGCGGATGTTTTCGTTATGCTCGCGGAGACTTTGCGGCTTGAATACATGGATAGCGATACGGGTAAGAGAACTTATAATAACTCAGTTGAGGATATCGCGCAGTGGGCTGGCATGCGAGCCGATCGATGCAGGGAGATTCTGATTCATTTTCAGGAACAGCAGAGAATAAAGGTGTTCAGCGACAGGATAGAGGTGACCAATATTCACGACTTGGTTAGGTTTGTAAATTCGCGCCGCAAGTTTCAGAAAAATCGGGATTGACTTTTTGGCAATTGCCGGGTGCTTCCGCGAGATTCCCACAGGCCGGTCTTCACGCCCAGCTTGACCCGAGCTATTGGCAGGTTATAATTAGTCTTTCTGCCAAAGTAGCTCAGCCGGTAGAGCAACGCACTCGTAATGCGTAGGTCTGGAGTTCGAGTCTCCACTTTGGCTACGGGCTTTTGGAGGGATGCCTCTCGGAGCGGGAATCCCGGGAGCGTGATGTCAGACAATCCGCTCTTCGGGAATCCCGGCGCCCCCAAGTGAGAGGTCTTCGAGGGGCATCTGGTGGCTTCTATTCCGTGATGGTTGTTGTAGTTGGCGCATAAATTCCGAAGGTTATAGCCTGGAGTAGGCCGTCAAGGAAAGTATGCTTTATAGTCAAATTATAATCCCCCGATCCGCTTTTGGGCCCCTCTGGCACCTCGACCTCCGAATTCACTAGACCCCAGAGAAAGTAATGATTGTTGATTTTCTCTGTTTCAATGTATTTCTGAGGCCCCTTCCCATAATCGATAGAGTAAGTATAACAGGACGATAACACCAATCCCGCTATAATGAGAAGGGAGAAGAACACAGTTAATTTTTTCATATCCATAACTCCTTTTTTATTAAATCGTGGGAATTTTAGCGTACCGGCAGTTTCCCAGTCAAGTATTTGAGGTCTTTTGGCTGGGATGAAACCGTAGTGAGATTGCTCAGAGTTCAGTTATGGTGTGTGGGCAACTTCGATTTGGGAGTACGATGACTGATATCGCTTGGTGCCGGAGGTCATTTTTGAAAGAGGGGGGTGACGGGAGGGAGAGAATTCGATAGAATGTGTTATTTCGGGGGAATGGAGGTACTTGTGTTACGAAATATCAGTCCGGTGATTTCTCCGGAACTTCTTGAAGTTCTGTTTAGAATGGGCCATGGCGATGAAATTGTTCTGGCTGATGCCTTTTTCCCGGGGGATAGCTTTGGGAAACGCGTTATCAGGGCAGACGGAATCGGAGTCAGCTCGCTTCTCGAGGGCATACTACCTCTAATAACCTTGGATTCCTATGTTAAAAGCCCGCTTTTCATGATGGAGCCGGCGGGAAATGATAAGCTGGACATGAGCATAGAGGCCGCCTATCGTGTTGTAGTTGATAGGTTTTGGCCGAAAACCCCGCCCGTGCAACGAGTAGAACGCTTTGAGTTTTATGAGCAGGCTGGGAATGCGTTTGCTATAGTTATGACCGGCGAGGTGAAGAAATACGGCAATATAATACTGAAGAAGGGAGTTATTGATAGATAAGGGAACGCTGCTTACTGTCTTGGCGGCGAGAATCAGACGGTTGGGATTGGTATTTGCCTTTTTGGCTCTCTGTATTGTTCTTTCGATACTATCGGATCGGTTCCTAACTCTGGGAAACGTTCTGAATATTCTTCGTCAGTCCTCCATTAATGGCATAATCGCGGTGGGCATAACCTTGGTTATCCTCACCGCGGGAATCGATCTTTCGGTAGGTTCTGTACTCGCTCTGGGCTCGGTGGTTACGGCTCAACTGCTGGTTAGTGGGATTCCCCCTCTAGTGGCTTCCTTAAGTGGTCTGCTCGTCGGGGCGCTGCTTGGTTTATTCAATGGAACCCTTGTAACACTTTTTTCTCTCCCTCCCTTTGTTGCCACGCTGGGAACAATGACTTTTGCGCGAGGGCTGGCGTTGAGCTTTACCCAGGGTAAACCAATTACCGGTTTGCCGGAATCGTTTCGGATTCTTGGAACTGGTTTCATAGGACCGATTCCTGTTCCGGTTGTTATCGTTTTGGCGGTCTTCCTTGTTGGAGCCATCTTTTTATACCTGACTCCTCAGGGAGAACGGTTATACGCCTTGGGCGATAATCCAGTAGCGGCCCGTTTTACGGGAATACCTGTTACATCCTATGTCATTATGGTGTATTGTATCACCGGGATTCTGGCGGTTCTTGCCGGTCAGATTCTGATTGCCCGCCTAGATTCCGCCCAACCCGTTATGGGTATGGGCTATGAGTTCAATGCGATTGCAGCCGTGGTTGTTGGGGGTGCCAACTTTGCCGGAGGTAGAGGGGGGTTGTTGGGCACTCTGATAGGTGTATTGCTTATCGTGGTTATCAATAATGGCTCGAACCTCCTCAATATCCCGTCTTTTTGGGAGCAGGTTGTAAAGGGTGTAGTTATTTCTATGGCTCTGCTGCTGAATCGAGCCTCGGCTTCAAAGGATTGATAGAAAAACCGGCCCTAGGTCGGTTCGAGATAATAATAAGTGAGGTACAAAAATGAAGAGGTTTCTTATTCTGGCGCTTATACTGGCTTTGGTTTCAGGTGCTCTATTTGCTGTAGCTGATCCGGAATCTAGAGGCGCTGTCTATGGTTTGTCGCTTTCGACTTTGAATAATCCTTTCTTCGTTACATTGAAAGAGGGTGCCGAGGCTAAAGCCGCCGAACTCGGTGTGAGGTTGATCGTTGTGGATTCCCAGGATGATCCGGCTAAAGAGGCCGTGAATATGGAGGATCTCATTCAGCAGAAGGTTGATGCGATTCTTGTGAATCCAACCGATGCCGATGCCATCGTACCCAGCATTATGAAGGCCAATGCCGCCAAAATCCCCGTTTTAACCATAGATCGTGGTGCCTCGGGGGGTGAAATTGTTGCCCATATTGCCTCGGATAATGTTGCCGGTGGGAAAATGGCTGCTGAATTCCTTGTGGATGCCATCGGTGGTTCCGGAAAACTTGTTGAATTGGAAGGTATCGCGGGCACATCGGCCGCGCGGGATCGTGGTGAAGGGTTCAATGCCGTCGTTGGCGCTGTTTCCAGTATAGAAGTTGTGGCTCGTCAAACCGCAAATTTCAATCGTGCCGAGGGCTTAAGTGTCTTTGAAAATATACTCCAGGCTCAGCCTCGAATAGATGGTGTTTTCGCGCATAATGATGAAATGATTCTCGGAGCTATAGAAGCTGCAAAGGCTGCCGGAAGAGCAGATATCGTTTTTGTTGGATTCGATGCGATAGACGATGCCATAGCTGCTGTTCAAGATGGCTCGTTAGCCGCAACCGTGGCTCAGCAGCCTGATGTTATTGGCGCACTTGGAGTTGAGACGGCAAACAGGTATCTGATGGGTGAATCGGTTTCAGCTAACATTCCCGTTGATCTGGCCCTAGTCAAGTAGCCCTAGTAGTGGGGTTTCCCGCTACCTTCGACGGACATGACAACTGTTACACTGAAAGGCATCACCAAGAATTTCCCCGGAGTTCGGGCTTTAGAGGAGATTGATTTATCCTTCCGGTCTGGGGAGATTCATGCTGTGGTTGGAGAAAACGGGGCGGGGAAGTCCACCCTTATGAAAATACTCGCTGGGGACTACAGTAAGGATAGCGGTGAAGTCCAGTTGTTTGGGCATGTAGAGGAATTGGGTTCCCCGCGGCGAGCGCAGCAGGCGGGTATCGGCATGATTCACCAGGAGCTAACCCTTCTTCCCAATCGAAGCATCGCGGAGAATATCATGCTGGGAAGAGAGCCCGGCCCGGGGCTGGTAAACCGAAAGTTGATGATTAAGGTTGCCGGGGATAATCTGAGTCAACTCGGGTTGAATTTGAATCCTAAGGCAATGGTTTCTTCTTTGCCTATCGCTATCCGCCAGATGGTGGAGATTGCCAAGGCTCTATCTCTGGAAGCCAAAATTCTTATTCTCGATGAGCCGACATCATCGCTAACTGAAACCGAAACCCGCGTTTTGCTCAACATGATAAAGTCCCTTCGCGAGCGGGATATGACACTAATCTACATATCTCATCGACTGGAAGAAGTTTTTGAAATCGCTGATCGAATCACCGTTCTTCGAGATGGTCGGTTGATTGCCACCAAGTCAGTCGAGGAAACCAATCCCAGCGAGGTTGTCAAGTTGATGGTTGGTCGCGAATTGGGGGATATGTACAGCAAAAATGCTACTCCGAAAGCTGAGGTTCTGCTGGAAGTCGGCAAATTGAGCGGCAAGGGCTTTCGAGACTGCTCCCTAGTTTTGCACCGGGGTGAAATTTTAGGTATCTACGGCTTAGTGGGGGCCGGCCGAACTGAATTCGCACGGGCGCTACTTGGCTTGGATCCGGCAATCTCCGGGGAAGTTAGGATAGGGGGGAGGCGGATAGAACGCTTGAGCATTCGAACGGCCATTGCCAGGGGTTTGGTTTACGTTCCTGAAGACCGTAAAACCCAGGGGCTTTTCCTCAATCTTTCCGTTAGAAAAAATCTCACAATCAATATACTGAGTTCAATGAGTAATTGGGGCCTGCTCAATTTCAGGCGGCTGTGCAAGGCGGCAAAGGGATTGATCAAGCGTTTGAACATCCGTCCGTCAGAACCGCATAAGCGAACTCGAAATTTAAGTGGTGGAAATCAGCAAAAGGTAGTTATTGCAAAATGGCTGTCGGTAGAGCCCGGAATTCTGGTGCTCGACGAACCGACTCGCGGAATCGATGTGGGCTCGAAGGCGGAAATCTATGCCCTGATCGATAAATTAGCCGCTCAGGGAGTGGGTGTAATTATCATTTCTTCAGAATTACCGGAGGTTTTGGGCATTAGCGATCGGATCTTGGTGATGAAAGCCGGAGACCTGGTTGGTGAATTACCGCGCGAAGCTGCCACCCAGAACGAAATTATACATCTTGCGGCGGGTGCGGAGTCATGAGCTTCAGGGGCCTTCGAGCTTTGCTTCAGCGCTACAATGCCGTTCTGATACTGATAGGGCTCTATTTAGTTCTCGCTGTAATCTCACCGCACTTTTATCGGCGCGAGAATTTAATCAATATAGCCCTACAGTCCTCTATTACAGCCATCGTAGCACTCGGCCTGTCCCTACCAATTCTTACGGGAGGCATCGATCTTTCCGTTAGTTCCACGGCGGCCTTGGCAGGAGCTATTTCAGCTGGATTGATTGTTCGATCCGGCTGGTCGGTATTTCCGGCCATCTGCCTTGTCCTATTGATTGGAATTGGAATCGGTACTCTTGTTGGTTTGCTGGTTGTTCTGGGGAGGCTCCCGCCCTTTGTAGCTTCGCTTTCCTTGATGGCAGTGGGTAGAGGGCTCACCCTTGTTTACACCGAGGGCAAACCGATATCAGGATTGCCGGATGCTTATATCGCATTGGGTTCCGGATTTATAGGACCTATCCCTAACCTGGTGATATTTCTTCTGGTGCTGTTAGTTGTAACGCATGTACTGCTAAGTCGAACTCGATATGGCCATCACATCTATGCTATTGGAGGTAGTCCCGATGTCGCTCGTTTAGCCGGCATACCTGTCGGCGGAATCACGATTTCTGTTTATACTTTGAGCGGCTTTACTGCCGCGTTTTCCGGCGTGCTGCTAACTGCCAGATTGTGGTCGGCCCAGCCGACTGCCGGAACAGGGTTGGAACTCGAGGCTATCGCCGCGGTCGTTATCGGTGGTAATTCACTGATGGGTGGTTATGGAAGCGCTGCCGGGCCGGTGATGGGAGCCTTGATTATGGGCGGAATCGGCAATGGCTTGAACCTACTTAGAGTATCCTCTTACATCCAACAGGTTGTTAGGGGATTGGTCCTAATCGTTGCTGTAATGGTGGATTTTCGCTCTCATCGAAGCAGCACTACCGTGGTCTAAAGGAACCTTGTCTCAGAATGCACACGGTCCATAATGCCGGTTCGCTGAATATCGATGATGTTTTCCAGGTGGCGAGCATAGTCCGAAGAGGGGAAACCATTCCAAGTCGAACCCTAGATCGCTTTGCCGGCGGAAAGGGTTTGAATCAATCGATAGCCTTGGCGCGGGCCGGAGTGAGAGTACGGCACATCGGGCGCATCGGTGAAGATGGAGTATTCCTTCGCGATGTTCTGGAAGCCGATGGAGTTGACATATCGGGGGTAGAGATTGACAAGTTGCCTACTGGGCATGCGATTATTCAAGTTGCTGCCGATGGCGAGAATGCTATTGTTCTTTATAGCGGAGCCAATCGAAATTGGAGTAAGAAGGATGTTCAGCGGATAAAAAACGATACTCGGCCCGGGGATATCCTTCTTCTTCAAAATGAAATCAACATGATTCCCGAATTGATAGAGGCGGCCCATAAGGCCGAGTTGCGCATCGCCGTGAACCCCGCGCCGATGGAACCCAAGGTTAAGGACTACCCACTCAAGCATCTCTCCTGGCTTGTGGTAAACGAAATAGAAGGTGGAGAATTAGCGGATATAGATATCGATGAGCAGGGAGTAGGCGAGGAGGCAGTGATAAGCGAGTTGCATCGGCGTTATCCGGGAACAGTGATAGTGATGACCCTTGGTAAAAGGGGAGCTATCAGGATGGATGATAATGGTTTGATTCGCTCGTTCTTCCCGGATATTGGGCCGATCGTGGATACTACCGGGGCCGGAGATAGTTTCATAGGCTACCTGTTGGCTGGAGAAATCTCCGGATTGAGTGGGGAGGAGGGTCTGCGTAGGGCCTGCGCCGCGGGGGCTCTTTCGGTAATCCGCAAGGGTGCGGCAGTCAGTATACCCGGGCGAGCAGAAGTCGATGCCTTATTCTGAAGATGCAACGGAGCCTGAATCTGAGATTTTGCCTGTGTAGGTTAGCCGAATGCCCGTTGCCGCTGCTTCTCTTTGGCAGGGGGGCAGATCAGACGGAAGAGAGGCAGGCTATTTTCATGTCAGGTATACTTGATAAGCATCAGCTGAAGCGATAAGGGTATCTGATCGGTGCCGACAAAGGTTTGTACCTCGCTGATTATATTGGTTGTCGCTTCTTTTAGGCTTCTACCCTCCGATTGTTTCAGGGCTAGCGCCAGTCGTTTGAGACCCAGCGTTTCCCCTGAGGCCGATGTTAATTCAAGTACCTTGGGTGCGTAGATTAGAACTATGTCCCCGTGATACATCGACACGTCTAAGGTTCTCAGATTATTCGCTTTGAATGCTGTGTTTCCAATGGCTGGATTGCCGATAGCCTGTCTCGATGCCCTTATTGAGATTATTTTGTTACCGTTTTTTCGTTTTAGCAGTAGAGCCGGCCAGGTTATCGGGAGCAGCGTTATGTAGCCATCTTCGAACTGTCCAACTATTCCGGCCATTTGCTGTTCGGAAGCTCTCGCGGCGTCGATAACTCTTCGATTAACCCTGCTTACTATGTTTGGAAGGCTCTTGATCGATTTAAAGCAACGTGCCAGTTCGCTTCGGACAATGAATGAAAAAATCAGTGAGCTAAGGTTTTCAACTCCGGTATCCATAAGGGAGAAGCCGCTAAGACGTTTATCTTTGGAAAGGTAAAAATCATGAAATCCGCTAACGGGGTAGTTGGCGCCCTGCCAAACCGAAATAAGCTGCCATTTCGGATCCCACGGTATGGAATCCGGGAAAAGAGTTGTTCTGATGCTTCGAGCCAATACTTCGTTTGCCGGGAGCTTTGAATCAAGGCGTATTCTATTTGCCCTTTCGAGCAGAGTTCTTCGTCTACCGCCTTCGATAATCTGATATTGCCTGTTAATGCGAAATCTTGATGATAAGGAATTTCTACCCTGCCAAATAACGGCTAGCAAAGAGCTAAGAATGGATAGTGGGAGTCCGTAAGCTAAGAAGGCCTGATATATCCTTTCAGGCGGCAATTGCAAAAAAAGGGAAATCAGAGACGGAAACCCGGCTGCCAAGAAAATCAGCAGTGAACTTGTTTTCCCCGCGTAGTGCTTTGCACTACAGCTCAACCAGATTGTCAGAGCGGCTGCCTCGCTTATCAGAGCATAGATTGGAACGGGATTGAAATCAAAATATGAGTGGAATCTCTCCGGTACAAGGGGGAATCCCAGCCGAGGTAAGATTAACCACAGGGAAATCGCGGTTGCAATAATAAAATCCACCACACTGACGATGAGGTTTTCCCGTATTCCGAAGGATGTTCCAAACTTACGCCAGGAACTAAGTGCATATGGAAGAGCCGCGGTAACAATTATGGAGATTAGCTCCCAAGACATATAGCTCTCAAAATTCGGGATCAGCATCAAAATCGGCTCCGAGTAAACTATGCCCATCAACAGGCCGTAGAAGGCGAGTGTGTTTTTAGGACGAATCCTGCCGCTGGCGTATGTTGCGATCCCCCCAACAAACAGCAGTAAGGCGAGAAGGACGGTAAACATCGGAATGCCGAGCTGTATCAGAATTGAACTGAGTTGCCGTTTAGCGAGCTTCTCCCGTTCGCCCACAAGCACGGACGGAAGCATTTCGGAGTATCCCTCGCGCAGGTATGCCTTCATTAGGATAGTTCCAGCGCCATCCATATTTCCCGGTAGTGAGACAAGCGTTGGCACTGGCAGTGATGGTGCCCACCGAGGTGGACCGGAACCTCCGGAAGCTAGAAGCATATTTTCGAGCCATATAAACCAAGCTAGTTTTGTGCCGAAAACGAGCAGGGCATTGTCTTCATCTGCAATTTCGATATCGCTCTTCAACCAGAACCAGCCATCACTCTCAGCAGTAAGTTCGCGAAGACTGATGGCATCTTCCAGTTGTTGAAAATTCAAGGCGGCAGTCGATTCGGGTTTGGCCGAGGCGGTGGATGGCGCGAATTCCCATGTTGAGCACCACGAATACGTGCTAGTGAATAATAGAAGCAGGGCAATTATCGAATGCATGTTGTTTATTCTACCGATATTCAATAACTTAAATACATACTTGAATTCGCGACTCGCTTTGAGATTTGTAAATAACGCCGTTAACATGCCATGCTTTATGGTATACTTGGGAAAATGCTAATCTGTATTGGCAAGGGCTGGTTTATTGGCTGATTTGCGATAGGCTCGCGGGGTGAAACCGTTGGAAGCACCCGAAAAAGACTTTTGATACAAGCGTCAATCGCCTTGTTTCTACAATCAGGATTGCTCTTATATAATGACATTCAAAGATTTCGGCTTTGATGAAAGAATCCGACGAGGTATTGACGAGGCCGGTTTCGAAGCGGCTATGCCGGTACAGGAACAGTGCTTCAAGCTATTAATCAAAGACCGCAGGGATGTATATGCCCAATCTCAGACAGGTACGGGTAAAACCGCTGCCTTCCTCCTTGCTATCTTCCAGCTCCTCTTAACCGAAGAGAAGGGTGGAAGGGTTCTCATAGTTGTTCCCACCAGAGAATTGGCCGTTCAGATCGAGCGCGATGGCAAGATGTTGTCCAAATATCTCAACCTCAATATCGGATCGGTATATGGTGGAGTGGGATATGCCGCACAGGAGCGAATGCTCGCGGACGGGCTGGATATTCTAATTGGAACGCCGGGACGAATTCTTGATTTCAGTAAGCAGCGCAAGATTGATCTAAAAGCCTTCAGATTCCTGGTAATAGATGAGGCTGATAGACTTTTCGACATGGGCTTCTTCCCGGATCTGAAGCGAATTCTAAAGAGAATGAAACCTTTTAGCGAGCGCAATACTCTGCTATTTAGTGCAACGCTCAATACAAGGGTGGCGAATCTGGCTTGGGAATACATGAATAATCCCGGTGAAGTGTTTATTGAGCCGGAGAAGCTTACAGTCGATACAGTAACCCAGGAGCTTTATCATGTTGGGAAGAGCGAGAAGATGAAGCTGCTACTAGGCATACTCAAACGCGATAATCCTGAAAATGGCATAATATTCACGAACACCCGCCATAGCGCCTGGGAAGTCGCGAAACGGCTGGAAATCAATAGCTACTCGGTTGTCTATCTTGTTGGTGATTTACCACAGCCCAAACGTCTTAGGATTGTCGATGAAGTTAAAAAAGGACGTCATAAATATCTGGTGGCCACCGATGTCGCGGCCCGAGGTTTGCACATCGACGATCTGGAAATGGTGGTTAACTACGATGTTCCCTTAGAGCCGGAGAGTTATATTCATCGAATTGGTAGGACAGCTCGTGCGGGTCGCGAGGGCAAAACACTAACCATGGCCTGCGAGGAATATGTCTATGGACTTGGCCCGATTGAAAAATTGCTTGGGCACAAGATTCCCGTAAGCTGGGTTGAAGAAGAGTTAATAGTTGAGGATAAGAGCGAGGGAATGGCTTTTCCCTTTGGTTCCAGGTTTGAGAGGACAACTAGGTATAGGGATAATGGTGAAGGGAAGGGAAGATTGAGAGCAAGGCAAGTCGGACGGAATAACTCCTATAACCGCGATGGAGTGAGGGGCTTACAGCAAAATGAGAGGAATGCATCCAGTGAAAGGCTGATCGATCCGCTAGCGTCTAAAAACCTCACGAAAGGCAAAAGGAAACAGAGCTCCAGAATCGCTAAAATACAATCGGCGGTTTCCTCGGTAGTGGGAACTAGAAGCGGTAATCGAATACAGAACACAGCTAAGAAATCGCACCCAGTTGAACATAGGGGCGGTAAACGCCCCGGTAGAACTCCCTCCGTGGATAGGAAGCAAGCTGTTTCCAAGGAGGCGATGGCAGAGGTTCGTATGAGTTCAAAGAACAGTGTGGATGAGAGACTGGCCTACTATCGGGGGAAATACGGAGAGGATTTCAAACTAAAGGAAGAGAAGTCGTCGGCTACCTCGGATGCGAAGTCGAATCGGAGTAAGCCATCAAGCGAAGATTCAAGAACCGAGAAGAAGGATAAGCCAACTTCCGGCGGACGGAAAAGGGGAATACTTGCCAGATTGCTCAAGAGGAAGTAGCCTAGTTTTCTCCCCGATCTTAGCACTCCAACAGCAGATATGACGCCTATCCACCTCCTACCGCGGCTAATTCGCTATCCGGCGGCTAGCGTCCGGTTCAACTTTTTCTCAATAGCATTTCACGAAGCAGCCCTGAGTATGTCCACGCATGACAAAGCACTGCAGATTCGAGTAACTTATAATCAGGGAGGGATACATGCCTCAAGTAGGAATCTTTCTGGCAGACGGATTTGAAGAAGTTGAAGCGATAACCCCAATCGATTATCTTAGGCGCGCCGGTATAAATGTAATTCTAATCGGAGTGAATTCGGAAAATCCTGTTGGATCGCATGGACTCAGGGTAACCGTAGATACGCCGGTTGAAGAAATACAGTTCTTACCGGATGGAATCGTACTACCCGGTGGAATGCCCGGCGCTACGAATCTCGCGGCATCGGGAAAGGTGGCCCATATAACCCGTGCGGTGATGAAAGCCAAAGGACTCGTGGCCTCGATTTGCGCATCACCGGCGCTGGTTCTTGGTTCTTTTGGGATTCTGGAAGGTAGAAGCTTTACTTGTTTCCCAGGGATGGAAAAACAGGTTTCCAATGGGCGGTTTCAGAGCAAGCGGGTGGTAGTGGATGACAATCTAATTACCAGCCGGGCAGCCGGCACTGCCGGAGAATTCTCCGTGGAAATAATTCGATATCTGCTGGGGGAGATAGAGGCGAATAGGATAGCGGAATCGGTATTACTCAATTTGCGCAAGTAGATAGAATCCGCCGTGAATGAACGGTGCCCCGGGTATCGGAGCTCAGAAATCTGTTTTTCTCTCGTCCAAATGCCGCAGTCTTAGGCTCATGCCAATAGACGCCAGGATATAGAAGATAAAAACGAAGAAGAGTCCAAATCCCCGCAGCCATATTACCAATCCAATGCCTGTTGCCGCGAATAAATATCGCCATATGTTTGAAGCCAGACCATACTTTTTTAGTTTAAAAGAAAACATTCGCAATGGAGCCAGCATCAAGAACGAGTTTATAATAATCAAGGCAATGATAAAAAATGGATGCATCAGTATGACGCTAGTTATTTCGAATCTTGGATTTGCATTAATCAGTGCGAGTGCAACATACGAGGAGGCGTTTGTCGGAACAGGCATACCTCTAAAGTGCGTTTCTTGATGCTGCTCAACGTTGAATCTAGCTAATCGTATGGCAGATACGACTGGAATCAGAAGCGGCAAGGTATAGGTTAGCGGAAGTAGGAAATAGGGCCATTGGTAGTTAATTGCACCTGTTTTGAGCAGTCCGGAGACGATGGCCCCAGGGGCAATACTGAAACTCACTAAGTCGGCAAGGACGTCGAGCTGCTTGCCCATATTAGAGAAAGCCTTGAGCATTTTCGCCGTATATCCATCAAAGAAATCAAGCACAATACACACCAACACATATGAGGCTGCCAATGTATACCTGCCATACCAGGCTTCCATAGTAGCCAGAGTGCCGAGTGCCAGATTGATGAGCGTCAAGATATTGGGAAGATAGAGTTTGATAGGCTGAATAATTCTCATTGTGCCAGTATGCTTTTGAGTTCGGGATTCTTTTTGATGTCGGCCGGTAGGGCGGAATTTCTCAATCTATTTCGATAATCATGGCTTTGGAATGAGTACTTGAAGGAGGTATGTATGTCATATGTTCCGTCAACCAGGGCCCGGGTATCCTCTGTTATTACCAGCTCTTCGTCGGTGGGGATTACCAGGATTTTGATGGGAGAATCGTCTGAAGAAATACAAGTTTCGGCGTTTCTAGTTCTGGAAATTTCATTCTTTCTCTCGTCTATTTTTATTCCCAGTTTTTCTAGTCCATGTAATGCTTTTAGACGATATATCGGATTCAGCTCTCCGACACCGGCGGTAAATACCACGGCGTCTAAACTGCCAAGAGCCGCGTAATATGCTCCGATATACTTCCGAATGCGGTATGCTTCGAGGTTCTGGGCGAGTATACAGCGCCGATCACCCCTGTCCACGCCTGCATTCACATCCCGGCGATCTATGATTTTCTCAGTTATGCCTAACACGCCGCTCTTCTTGTTTAGAATCGAATCCATGGCTTGGGGGCCGATATTATCCTGCATCATCATGAACAGCATTATTGCCGGATCGATATCGCCCGACCTGGTTCCCATCATGAGACCTTCCAGGGGTGTCATACCCATCGAAGTGTCATAGCTCTTGCCATCTTTTACCGCACATATCGACGAACCATTGCCTATATGAGCGATTATCAGATTGGTCTTCATAGGGTCTTTTCCGAGCAGCACTGAAGCTCTTTTTGCGGTATAGATATAACTTGTTCCGTGGAAGCCGTAGCGCCGAATTCTGTGGTTTTCATACCAGTTATAAGGAAGAGCGTACATATAGCTTGTTGCGGGCATGGTTTGATGCCAGGCGGTATCTATTACGGCGCAGTGTGGGATGCTCGATAGATTTTTTTGTGCGGCGCGAATGCCGGTGATATTGGCGGGATTATGAAGCGGAGCCAGATGAGAGATAGATTCGAATTTAGCGAGAGCATTGTCGTCGACAATAACCGATTTAGTGAACAAATCCGCGCCATGCACCATCCTGTGACCAACGGCTCGAATAGAATCAATGTTTTCCAAACAGCCTTTCTCGGGGTCAGTTAGAGTTTTCAGAATCCAAGCCACTGCATCCCCGTGATTGGAACAGCTCTTTTCCGCTTCATATATCTCTTGACTTGTCTGTTTGTGTTCCAGCCTGGATATCTTCTCGGCGATTCGCTCTACTAGGCCTACGCCCAGGATGCGTTTCTCTTTCCAATCGTACACTTGGTATTTAACCGAGGAACTGCCGCAGTTTAGCGTTAGTATTACCATGACAATACCTCCGAGCTCATCGATGTGTAGGCGAACTGCGCGGATTAGACGGCTAGTCCCCCCTATACTTGCATGACGAGGTGATTGAAGCAAGTCCATTGAAGTGGTAATCGATAAGAGCCGGTAAGACTTCGCATGAAGCTATTGATGCCAGTTTTTCTGCTCTTAGCGGCACCTTGGTTACAGGGTGCCGAGAGTTTCGAAGTTTCGACTACGGTAGACGGTATTCATCGATGGAGTGGCTTGTTGCTGTATTCGGGGAAAAAGATTTCCGGCGCGCTTACCTTTAGATTGACAGAGAACAGCGATTCAATTTTTATGTTCGGCTTTAATTCACCCTTCTTTTCCGCGGGTCATCTGGGGGGTACTGGTTTAATCGCCGAAGTAAGAAGGCCGGAACACGATTCGTCTTATAGGCTCGTGGAGAAAACTCGATATCGGGCTAATCTACGATCGTATTCAAGCTCAAGAATTGGCGTTGCTCTAATGCCGTTAGATGCTCGAATAGGTCTCGCGTGGGAAAGAAGGCGAGATGTGGATGCAGGGATTATCTGGGTGGTGCCATTTTTAACCGATTCGTGGAGCCTAGAAGCGCTCGGATTGTTCGCTATGCTTCGTTCCGCGATTAGCGATGATAGCTGGTATCCGCGGAGGCTGCAACGTGCTGCAAGTCCGCTCGGCATTGTTTCGAGTCGACTCAGGTATTCTTTTTTGAAATCTGATGTAGGAATAACAGTCATTACTTCGGGAGGTACTAACCTTCGGGTTGGTTATTTAGTCGGTTTGTCTATCAATACCTCAAATGGTCCCTGGGGTTTCTTTTTCCGCGGTATTTATTCAACGCCATACTTCCATAGTGCGGGGGGAAAAAGGCTTGAGATTCCGATTGGCGGCAGGTTTGGTTTGCAATTCAAACCCGGGAAGGGATTGCAATTCTCCGTGGGTTATAAGGCGGGTTTAGAGAGATTCTTTCCCAAACCCTGGCGTTTTAGCGATAAGGGCAGCCTTGGACTAGGCTGGAGTTTCTCCGAATTGAGGATTTTTTTGAGCAGCGACTGGGATTATGTGTTTTCGAAAAAATATGACGGGGATGTGATTCGACGGATCAAACTGAGGATTGACTGGGATAGAGATTTCTATAACTTCGGATTAAGCAGCGCTATCGAACCAGTATATGGGAGGTGGTACGTAAAACTCGAGGGAGGAGTTCCAATAACAGACTCATGGAAATTGGGAGCGTTCATTAAGCTGCGAGAAGCGGCTAAGTCATTACTTCTGGATTTCAGAATAAAGGGAACTTGGAATATAGAAAATAATCAGTTTATCATGATGGTTCATATGCGCGACCTTGTACGAGATTGGCGCCACGGACCATCGACCGCCGGCGATTTAGTATTGAACCTGAGATGGATACGAAAACTCGGCAAGACTAATCGCTAATCCCAGATTTCGAGGTTTTCGGCTGATATCCCATCCGAACATCTTCATCGTCAGGCCGTGCTTAGGGCCACAATCCGGTGCTCATATCCACCGGTCAAGGCCACAATACGGTCGCGATAACACTGGCAGATGCCTGTAGGAAGTCCGCGACTTTACCGCGAATTCTACTTGAGTTTGGTAGAACTGAATTTGCGCCGTTTCCACGGGGGCAATACATATAAAGCAGGTGGATCCTCGTCCGATCGTGCGAGCCAGGTTTGTAAATCTTTTAGAAGCGATAACTGATCGTGCCCCAGGCAGATTACATCTGGTTCAATTTCTCGAATAACCCCATAGGTTCGTATAAACTTGTCCGCCAGTATTGCCATGTCCACGAGTCCGGAAGATTCAAGTTTGGTGATTCTTGCAGCTTCGTCTTGTTCAGGGGCATAGCCCTTCGAATCTAGGACAAACTCATCTCTTGAAACTACTGCCACCAGTCGATTACCATACAGCGCGGCCTTCTTCAGGAACCACCGGTGACCGGGATGTAGATTGTCGAATGTACCGAACACCAGCACTGTTTTCATGGGCAAAATCCATCATAGAGTATAAGTAGCTTCAGCCAGTGCGACCAGTAGAATTCAGTTTGAGCCATGGGGGAATAACTAGCCGGCATCAATTAGGTTAGCTGTTTTTCTTTTGTGATTGATTTGTGAATACCGTGGACGAAAACATAGAATTTCTGAGCGAGCAATGGGCAGTTTATTCAAGTTAGCTATCTTCTATCGGTAATAAACGCGCAAGTGTTGATGTTTGCTATTCTTGAGTTTTATACATGGAGTCTTTACTTGATTTCTGTGCGCTTTGCGCCAGGCTGGAGTTACTCTCTGAGCTTGCATGTATGCTCGTTCATTGTTAGTGTAAGAAAAAGCAGAATATGGATGACTTGGAGGTCAATATGCAGGTACTAAAGGAGAAAGTAAAGGCAAAAATTGTGAAAGCCGCTGAAAAAGAGTTCAAGGAGTTAAGTTTCGAAAAGGCATCGATGAGAGCGATTGCGGTGAATGCAAATATGACGGTTGGTAATCTTTATCGTTATTTCAAGAACAAGGAAGAATTGTTTGGTGTCGTGGTAGGTAAGCTTACAGTGAGGTTAGAAAAACTGATGAACGATATTCCTGAAGATCCGAAATCACGACTTCCATACCTGTTGAGCAACTTCAAAGTTCTTCAGCACGACTATCCTGTTGAATGGCTGATTCTATTTGGTGGAAACAGGGGAACTAGATACAAGAAAATAGCGGATGAAATTCAGCAAACTCTCGAGATTTCCGTGGTCGATGTTCTTCAGACAGGTGGACGGCGGCCCGAGCTCGCTGGTCCTATAGCGTCATCGATAATTTTTGGATTAAACAGCATCCTGCAATCCCAAAAAATCGGCAAAAAAACCTGTGAATTGGCCGATGAGTTTCTGGACTATATGATTGTCGACTTCATACACGGTGTTGCATGAATAATCTAAGTTCCTTTTCGGTGGATTCTGCCTGTTAGCGGACGGCTTGGATTCCTTGGCATGGGGAATCCTGGCAATAAGACTTGTGTCAGTGACTTCATTAGATGCCGAGAGTCCGAGTAAGACCAATCTCATGAGTTGAATCGCCCCTTCCCCTCGGAGAGGCGTGATCCACTTCCAGCAGTACCATACGTTCTCTCTTTGCTTTTCCGGCCAGGCTATACCGCCAACTCTTTTTGAACATCGCTTCGCTCAGTCTACAATCCCAGTTATTTAGAGTCTCGCATGGATTTCCATTCCGATGAAAGACTAGGCATCCGTTGAGAATTGAAGTTTATAGAGGTTGTGATAGACTCCTTTATTTTGAATCAATTCTTCATGGGTACCCTCTTCAATCAGCATTCCATGGCCGAGCACAATAATTCTGTCCACCAATTCTATTGTTGATAGCCTATGGGCCACAATTATGGCCGTACGATTTTTAAGTAGGTGTACCACTCCCTCCTGTAAGAGTTTTTCCGTTTCCGTGTCGATATTCGCGGTTGCCTCGTCGAGAATTATCACTCTTGGATTGTGGGCGATAATTCGCGCGAATGCGATTAGTTGGCGCTGTCCAGCCGAAAGATTCCCGGCTCCCTCGAATATCTCCGTATCATAACCTCTCGGCAATTTCCCAACGAATTGGTCTGCCCTGGAAAGGCGGGCGGCTTCGATAATTCTCTCTCGGCTCATATTCGAACCGAGATCGATGTTATCGGCCACCGAACCCGCAAAAAGAAAAACTTCCTGCTGGACTGGTTGAACCATCTGCCGCAATGAAGTGAGCGAGATATCTCGTATATTCCTTCCGCCCATGAGTATTCGTCCCCCGTCGGGCTCCCAAAGCCGCGTGATAAGATTTGCTATTGTGGTTTTACCGGCACCTGTCGCTCCCACTACCGCTACCGTTTGTCCGGCTTGGATTTGGAAATCTAGTCCTCTTATTACCGGTTCTCCGGGAACATAGGAGAAATGAACATTCTCGAATCTGATTTGACCGCTTAGTTTTTCAGAGTTTAAGCTATTCTCATCTTCAATACGATCAACGGTGTCTATCATATCGAAAATTCTTTCACCACCCGCCATGGCTGATTGAAGGATGTTGAATTTTTCCGCAATATCCTTGACGGGTTGAAAGAATTTTCTTATTAACTCGATAAATGCTATAAGTACGCCAAGACTAATCAAGCCCTTATTGTGAAGCCCCGCGAAATACCAGATTATAAGAGCAACAACAGTCGATGCCATAAGATCGACAATTGGACGGAATATCGCCATTATCTTAATTTGTTTGAGTTCCGCGCAAAGTAAATCGTTGCCCCTCGTTAAAAATTCCGTTCGACTACGGTTCTGCGCATTGAACAATTGTACTGTTGACATACCTCCTAGTTTTTCCGAAAGATATGCATTAACGGAACTCACTCTCACTCTAACCAGACGGAAAGCCTTTCTAATACTCTTTTGAAAAGCTGTGAAGAGTATCAGTATTGGAGTTGAAGCGGCTAAGACAATTAGCGCTAAATGGCTATTCAATAGGAAAAGAACGACAAATACACCTATCATTATCACCCCGTCTTTCATAAATGAAATGGTTACATTAGTAAAAAACTCATTGATTGTTTCGACATCGTTGGCGACTCGCGACACAAGGCTACCTACTGGGGTTTTCCCCAAATAATGGAGGGATTGTCGAACTAGGTGTGCAAGAAGCTCTCGGCGAATATCTGCCATTATTCTCTGGCCAATCCAAGATGCAAGATACACTTGGGCAAAACTGAACAGGAGAGAGCCTAAGAGAAGCAGCAAATATTGAAGCGATCTTGATTTCAATTTCTCTATATCGTTCGATCGCAGAATTCGCAGATCTGCCGCGGGAAGCTTTTTCCTATCGATAATTCGTATAGCATAGTTTGAATCTTGCTTTTCACCGAGGAACAGACGCGGATTTTTTTCTACTACCTTCAAAACTTCATCATCAGGACTTTGGATAAGGTACCAATCATCGGCATCCAACCAGCCGGCAATCACCGCGGTGTTGCGATCCTGTTCGCTGAGATTTGAGAGGAATCGGGGATTTACAAAAAGACTGCCCGCGATTTTCACTCCATTCTCCCTAAGAGACCGAGTAAGTTCCTTTGTAGGCATCGGGGTTTCAATATCCTCCCGAACTTCACGGAGATAGCGGAGAGTAACTCGGTTTTCACGACGTAGAAGATTTTCATCCAGTGCCCTTTTAAGAATCACCGGCAGGTAAAGCTCTGCTCCAGTCGTAATTATCAGGGCAAGCAGTGTTAACGCGAAAATGAATTTATATGGCTTAAGGTAAGAAAACAGGCGCATCATGGTTTTCCGCGAATAACCGTCTGCCGGGTTGCTCATCTGTTCCCTTCTTCGGTGCTTTCAAGCTTTTGCAATTCCGCAATTTGCCGGTAAAAACCACCGGCAAGGATTAATTCCTCGTGGGTACCCGAAGCGCTCACTCTGCCATCCTCGAGCACAATACATGTATCGCAGTATGACAGCGCCGAAACTCGATGCGATATCATTATGGTTAGCTTATCGTGCCGCGTTTCGAAGAGTTTTTTAAGAATTTTTTCCTCTGTATCCGCATCCACGGCCGAGAGCGCATCGTCGAGAATCAGAATTTCCGGGTTGCTAACTAGCGCTCGAGCGATAGCTATCCGCTGTTTCTGCCCGCCGGATAGAGTTACACCTCTTTCGCCGACCATGGTTTCCAATGCATCTGGGAAATAAGAAAGATCCGCGGAAAATTCCGCGATGTCAACCGCTTGGTCAATCATCTCTTCTGTCGCCTCGGGTTTAGCGAAAGCTATGTTGTTCCTGATGCTTTCGGAAAACAGGAAAACATCTTGCGGTACAATTCCAAGGACGGCTCTTAGACTAGACATCTTGAATTTTCGTATATCCAGTCCTCCGATGAAAATACTTGCGGGGGGAGGATCAAGTATCCTTGAAATCAGTTTAATCAGCGTTGTCTTCCCCGATCCGGTTCTACCAAGTATGCCGGTGGAGGCACCCCTGTCTACTGCGAAGCTGATATCGTGTAGCACTTCATTTTTCGCATCGTAGGAAAATTGCAAGGATCGAAATTCGAGCGATCCCGAGGGTGAAACTTCAAGGGCCCCTGGGAGGTCTTCGATATCCGGAATCTCATTAAGCACCGAATTGATTCTTTTCATCGAAGCCGCCCCACGCTGTATCATGTTAACTACCCAACCGGCTCCCATGGCCGGCCAAAGCAGCATTCCCAAGTAGGCAAGCGCCGCCAGAAAGTCACCAGGGCTGAGTTGTCTATAAACTATCCCTCGACCCCCAAAATAGAGAAGCATTAGAACCGTTAATCCCGCGACAAAACCCAGCGCCGGAAAAAGGATCCCCCAGAATCTAACCAAGGACATGTTCGCATGCCCGTAGTTCACATTAATTCTAGAGAAGGTTTTAAGCGCGTGTTCCTCTCTTGCGAAGGATTTGAGAACTCGAATACCGGCAAGAGTTTCTCGGACATGTTCACTAATTTTTGCGAAGTTTTCTTGGACTCTTTGAAAGAGAGGGCCAATGAGCCGCCCAAAGAAAACAGCCATAATAGTAATGAACGGCAGTGGAATTACTATTAAAAAGCCGAGCTTCCCATATCCAATGAACAATGCTATCAGAATGACCAGAGTCATGAATACTCCATCGACAAACGCAATTAGAGCCATTCCAGTTGCCATCCTGATGGACTGAACATCGTTTGTCGCCCTAGCCATCAAATCCCCCACCCTGTGTTTTCCATAAAAAGCTTCGGATAACAAGAGCAGTTTGTCGTAAAGACATCTCCGTAAATCGTTCTCGACGCGCCTAGCCGCGCCTAGAATATAACTTCTCCATCCATAACGACCTACCGCAACTAGAATCGCCAAGCCCACGATTGTCAGCGTTAACCTGCCGATATTCTCTCCACTGCCGATTGTGAATGAGTCGACAGTTATGCCCATTAGTCTTGGAATGACAATCTGCCCAGCATCGGTTAGTACTAGGAATGAGAGTCCGAGAATATACATCCACCTGTACGAGGTTAAATATGGTTTGAGGGTTTTAAATTCTTTTAGAAGCACTTCTTTGTTTCTTTTTGACATTTATACGATAGCTTAGTGCGAGTAGTTTGCCGGTTAAAGAATGTGATTTAGAAATTCCTTGGTTCGTGATTCTTTTGGACTGGTAAATATCAGTTCGGGTTTCCCGGATTCGACAATTTCCCCGTTATCCATGAAGACAACCCGGTCTGCCGCGGCTCGTGCAAAACCCATTTCATGAGAAGCCACCATCATGGTCATCCCTCCTTTCGCCAAGCCGAGCATAACATCTAGAACTTCCTTAACCATCTCGGGATCCAATGAACTGGTTGGTTCATCAAAGAGCATAATCATTGGTTCCATGGCCAAGGCTCTGGCAATTGCAACTCGCTGTTTCTGCCCTCCGGAGAGCTGGTTTGGAAAGGTAAATTCCTTATCTTCAAGTCCAATTCGAACTAGTAGTTCACGGGCCTTGGCATGTGCTAGATTCACCGCTATCTTTTTCACCTTTATGAGCGCAAGGCTAATATTATCGAGAACGTTCCTATGCGGGAAAAGATTGAAATCCTGAAACACCATCCCTGTCTCTTCCCGAATTTTTCTGATATCCGCATTGGATCCGCTAAGGAGGTTGCCATTGACAAATATTCTTCCATTGCTTAGCGTTTCGAGTCTGTTGACGCAGCGTAGCAGTGTACTTTTTCCGGAACCTGATGGTCCTATAATCAGAATTACCTCACCTTCTTTTACTGTTAAATTCACTCCTCGGAGAGCACGAACACTGCCAAAAGATTTCTCCGCCTCTCTAATATCCACCATCACTTCCTTATCACTCATGTATTCTCATCCTGTCTTCCATCATTGCTACAAGTTTCGAAAGCGCCAGAGTGAAAACCAAATAAACAAGCGCGACAAGCGCATAGGTTTCTAGTGAAAGGAAGGTTCGAGCTACATATTCTCTGCCACGTCTGAGAATATCGCGAAGCGCAATAACTGAAACTAAAGACGAATCTTTGAGCATCGCAATGAACTCATTCCCTATCGCGGGTAGGATAACCCTCACCGTCTGAGGCAGAATAATCAACCGCATGGCCTGGCCCCGCGAAAATCCGAGCGCCAACGCGGCTTCCATCTGTCCCTTTGGAATTGACTGAATTCCCGCTCGGAAGATTTCTCCCATATAGGCACCATAGCAAATCGACAGCGCGATGATGGCGGCCGGAATACCTTCCAAACGAAAGAACTTGCCCAGGGCAAAGTAAATAAAGATCAACTGAACAAGAAGAGGTATTCCCCGGATAAGTTCCACGTATACACCGGCAATCAGTTTAATCACACGTTGCCGCGAAATTTGGCCGAGGCTGGTGAACAAACCCAAGGCAATTGAGCCCAGAATTGCCCCCCCGGTAATTCCGAAAGTGAGGGGAGTGCCCTTGATGATTATTCTAAAAATCTGTTCATAAGGGTCTCTTACGATAAATATCAGCCCTAGGATAGCTAAAAACGCGGCGGCTATGGTTATCCGCCAGGAGTCAAGCACCCAACGGTTCTTCCTGGTTGGCAGGAGAACACCGTCGGTCATCTCTATCCCGGGCCAATTATCTACCGAAGCCACTTACTAACCAGCTTTGCATGGGTTCCGTCGGCGAATACTTGGGAAAGAGCGGCGTTCAGAATAGCAAGCAGTTCTTCGTTATTCTTCGAAACAGCGATTCCATATTCCTCTTCGGTAAATGGCTCGCCAATAATCTTCAGTTTTTTACTGTAATTCTCATTTGTTACGGCAAAATTGACGGCTGTAACAGAATCACAAACCACGGCATCGAGATTGCCGTTCGCAAGGTCTTCAATCGCCAAACCTACATCGTCATACGCTCGCCTGTCGATTTTTGCAAAAACCTCAACAGCAAAATCTCCAGTGGTACCTTGCTGTACACCCACCTTCTTTCCCGCAAAATCCTCAAGTTTCTCCTTGCCCGAATAATCGTTCCGCACAATCAAGATTTGACCGGCATTGACATATGGAGTTGTAAAATTCATCTTCTGCTTTCGTTCTTCGGTAATCGTAACTGAGCTGATTATTGCATCATACGAACCATTTGCAAGTCCGGCAAAAATGCCATCCCATCCGGTATTCAGAATCTTATACTTAAAATCTCCCGCCTTGGCCATGGCTGCAAGCAAATCCATATCGAACCCAACAATCTCACCATTATCATCAATGTATTCCATCGGCGGCCAGGTTGCATCCGATGCAAAGACGTACACCCTTTCTGAATCTGATTTACCTCTAGCGGATACCGGTATAACTATTGCCAACAGACACAGCAATACAAGCAGTAGTTTATTCATTGTCATCTCCTCAATCTTTTTTTTGACCTCATAACGTGGATCATAGCCATCTTATACAATATTAACAGCCTATGCATAAGTCCTGAGATTAAATTGATGCACTTCTATGTGCTTGATGTCGCGAAATAAGATAGATGTCATGGGTGTTGCTTAGAAAAAGCCGCGAACTCGTGATAGGTTAAACTGGATCTGGAACCTAACGATTTTTTGAAAATGCGGTATACTGTTTCAATCCACGCACCCGCGAGGGATACGACTCTTCTGAACTGGAGGAATATCTTTGGCTTACGCGGGCCGTTTCTTGCGTCAGTTGTGCCTGAACCTTCTCCATTTCCAGATGCTGAGAGTAACTTTCAAATCGGTGCATCCACCCCTCGGAGGAATTAACCGTGCAGTTCTGTTTTCAGCCTCGACAGCTGGGTAAAAATTTCTCATCATAGAGTAGCGGGGACTGACGGATGAAAAGAATCGCGCTGCTTAGCGTATATAATAAAACAGGGATAGTGGATATCGCACGCTTTCTGATAGAAATAGGGTATTCAATAATCTCGACGGGAGGAACCCTTGCCGCGCTTATGGCGGCAGGTGTAAAAGTAAGCGAGGTTTCCAAGTACACGGGCACGGATGAAATTCTAGACGGAAGAATAAAGACTCTGCACCCCAAAATCCACGGCGCACTCCTTGCTCGAAGAAAAAATAATCACGATATGGAATTCTTGCAGCGAAATCACATCGATCCGATCGATGTTGTTGTCGTAAATTTCTACCCCTTTATCGAGAAAGCTGAAGATGGTTTATCGCTTTCGGATCTCGTGGATTTCATAGACATCGGTGGACCAACCATTATTCGAGCCGCCGCCAAAAACTGCGACGATGTCGTTGTAATATCAGATCCAAACGAGTACCCCGTGATAATGAAAGAATGGAGAGAGAGTGGCGAACTATGCACCTCAACTCGAAGGCGGCTGGCTGGAAGAGCCTTCAGCCTTTGCAGTACCTATGATAATGCAGTTGCGGCGAGCTTTTTAAGCGATATGAATGCGCGGGGTACCTCGATTCAACAGAAAGATTCGGGTTCTCGCGGATTTATGACTTCGATGTCCGATTACACTACTGTACCTAAGGGAGAAAGCAGCGATTTGCCTGATAGACTTGAATTTGCTTATAGGAAGGAGAGAGAACTTCGTTACGGCGAAAATCCACATCAGAAAGCCGCATGGTATCTGCCTGCTGCGCGGTCCAACTTCGGAGCTCTCGGTGAATTCACTCAGCATCAGGGGAAGGATCTGAGTTTCAACAATCTAAGAGACCTCGATGCTGCTTGGCGGACTGTCTCCGAATTCGAACAGGTTGCCTGCGTGGGCGTTAAGCATGCCGCTCCCTGTGCGGTCGCCCTCGGAAAATCTACCCTCGATGCTTGGGAGAAAACACGAGCGGCCGATTCGCTGTCTCTATTTGGCGGAATAGTGGCTTTTAATAGCCTGCTGGATGAGGAAACCGCCTCCTCTCTTGTTGGGCATTTTCTGGAACTAATTGCGGCGCCGAAACTAACTTCAGGAGCGCTAGAGATCTTCAAGAAAAAAAGAAGTTTGAGAGTTCTTACTATCCAGAACTCACCCACCGACAGATGGGAACTTGTAACTGCCAATGGAGGTATTTGTCTTCAAGAAGTCGACCGTGGATTTAGACCCGCCGAGGAATGGTTATATCCAACGAGGACGAAGCCGACGGACGATCAGATAGAGGATTTGATTTTTGCACTGCGGGTGGTCAAGCACGTGAAATCGAATGGAATTGTAGTTGCCGCGGCAAGGAAGACTCTCGGAATTGGAACAGGTCAGCCCAATCGAATTGGCGCGGTTGAACTCGCATTGAAGGGGAGGGAACTTCGAGGAGCTGTTATCGCATCGGATGCTTTCTTTCCCTTCAATGATGCTATTCACATCGCGGGATCCGCGGGAGTGGGAGCCATAGTTCAGCCGGGCGGTTCCATTCGCGACCTGGAGGTTATCGCCGCTTGCGATGAACTCGGTATTGCGATGGCCATAACCGCGCGCCGACATTTCAGACACTAGGTGTCTGACTAGGGATACGTCGGA